>FTDT01000014.1_pt1 | contig 10007 bp, 4 predicted proteins | sample 1640021 | NCBI WGS metagenome assembly FTDT01 (sample SAMEA3914869, study PRJEB12502) | metagenome | biome: forest; material: soil | place: USA | collected 2012-03-12 | depth 0.1 m | reverse complement strand
GCGGGAACAATTTTCAACAACCTGTCCCGTCATAGCGCCCGCTCGAAGCGCAACCGCGGCGTTCTGGGGCCTGTGGAAGGGCCTGTGGAAGGGGACACGTCCCAACTCCCAACAAAGTGGCCTGTAGTTGCGATTACACTACACTGATTCAAGTGTCCCGTCATTCTTAGGGTGCCCGTTTTACGTCCGCTGGAGTGCACCGCGGCGCGGCCGTATGCCTTATGCGCCGAGCGCACTTGGGCCTGACCTCGTCCTGTGTCCGGGGCGCAACCGATTTGCCGCGCTACAGCTACAAACTTCATGAAGCCGACGCCGTGGTTAGCGCTTAATTAAATGCGGCAGTGGCTTGGCGAGTGATCAAAGTTGAGCGCCGAGAATTAAATTAAACGATCTCTATATCTCTATATAGTTATTTGAGTACCAGTGGTTAGCTGGTTTCCTTGGCATGGCTCCTGCACGAGGGCCATTTCCTTCGCTGTTGGTCGCCCCGTTCAGCTGTTGTTACCCGAATTATATAAGCTCACTTCGGTCCTTCACATCTCCATGAATAGATTTCTAGCATCCGTTTGCGTCCTTGCTATCAATATAATTTTTCCGGTGGTTCGCGTCGATGCGGCCGCCTCATCCTTCAAGGTCGAAGAAACGACCATCGCTGATATTCAGAAGGCGATCCTCAACCACAAGGTGACCACGACTGAAATCGTCAAACTCTACCTGGCTCGGATCAAGGCCGACAATGGTCCCAGCGTGGACTATCCGGCGGGCCTTCTCGGGCCGGTCAAAACGATGCAGCACGCCAAGGGAATCGGCGCCTTGATCACCGTCAATCTTCGACCAGCTGCCCGCCAGGCTATGGGCCTTCCAGATCGCACCGCTCGAAGCATGACCGATCAGGTCGACAATGATCCCAACATGCCCGACGCGCTGGAGGTTGCGGCGAAGGAAGACGAAGCATTCGCAAAAACCGGCAAGCTGGTCGGACCGCTGCATGGCGTGGTTATGACAATCAAGGACCAGTTCGACACCTTCGACATGCGCACGACCTCAGGGGCGGACGCTGACTATGCAAATGACCGGCCCCCTCACGATTCAACTTTTGTCGCGCGGCTGCGGGCTGCGGGTGCGATCATTCTCTCCAAATCCAACATGGGCGAATACGCGGGCGGCTATGGCCACAACCGCAGCTCTTTCGGAGGCCAAGTGGTCAATCCTTATGACACCGAGCGGGATCCAGGCGGTTCGAGTTCTGGAGTCGGCGCAGCGGTGGGAGCCAATTTGGCCACCTGCGGCATTGCCGAGGAGACTGGCCCGTCAATCCGATCACCCGCACAAAATGCCAATTGTGTCGGCATCTCGCCGACCCAGGAGTTAGTCAGCCGAGTTGGTCTGATGAATCAAGGTATCAACACGCGGGTCGGGCCAATCGCGCGCACAGTTGAAGACGCGGCTCGTATTCTCAATGTGATCGCCGGATATGATCCCAAGGATGAACTGACCGCGTTCAGCGTCGGCCATCTACCGGCGCAGCCCTACCAGACCTTCGCCCACCCGGCCTCTCTCAAGGGCATGCGGATCGGGATCGTCCGGGAATATATGGATCGGGCCGTCGCGACGAAGGCCGAGTTGCAGAATATCGAAATGGCCGAGAAAGCGATTGAGGATCTGCGCGCTTTGGGCGCCACCATCGTCGATCCCGGCGCAGAAGGTCTATTCACTCCTTATATACAGCGCTATTTCCCGACGTTGTCCAACGCGTCCTATGCGAAGGCGAACCCGACGTTGTTTCCAATGGATGCCGCGGGCAAGCCGACCACGGACCAAGTCACTACATTTATTATGCTTGGAATGGATCCTTCGAAAGTCCCCGGCCACATGACCATGCGAGACATTCCGAATGTTTCTGCGGAGGGAGAATCCAAGTTCGGCTACGACCTGTATTTGGCTCAGCGTGGCGACGCCAACATCAAGAACGTGGTCGACTTGGTGACGAAGGCAAAATTCTTCAACGACGGCACACCGGGAAGCGGAGTGCCGACGGGCCTCAAGTCAATCGACAACGCAAAAGTGCTAGATATGGCCCTGCGAATGCAGCGCCGGTTCGTGATCCAACAGATCGTTTTGCAATGCATGGCCGAACTCAACTTGGATGCAGTGGTTTATCCCACCGGCACCCTGCCTCCTGCCAAAATATCCCTTTATCGCCGAGCTGGCGGTGGCCGGAGTGGCCGCGGAAGTCCTGACGCAGCCGCTGGCATTAGCAGCGGTGGCGGAACCGGCGGGGTCACGAGTTGGAATTATCTCGGGACTCAAGGTTTTCCGGCAATCACCGTGCCCGGCGGATTTACCACAGAGGCATATGATCGTGTTCCCGGCCCAAGTCCTGAAGCGGGTGCAGCGACCGCGCCTGATCAGGGCAGTTCGCAAACGCACCTCGTCGGTCCTTTTCCGGCCAAGCTTCCGATCGGCCTGGATTTCCTGGGCCGACCCTACAGTGAACCAACGCTGATCACGATTGCGGCAGCCTATGAAAAGGCGACGCATCACCGGATGCCGCCACCCGACTTCGGTCCGCTTCCTTCCGGCTCATAAACGGTCTATAGCCTCAATGGGAGGATCGACCCGTACGTTCTTCGTGCGGGCGGCCCATCCGAGGCTTTTAGGCTTGTTCGTCACTGTGCCTTCATTTGAGAAGGCAGTTTAGGTTTTCACAACAACCGCTAAGATAGCCATTCCTGAAATCAGGCGGACGTCATTTGGCGTTTATATAAATGAAATTCTATATACAGTAATCGAAACGCAGCTCCCACCACTGAGCGCGAGAAAGGTGAGTTCAGGCACCGCTCGACGACGCCTACTCCTAAGTGAGGGATGATGGTGAAATACTCGAGTCAGTGCAGCAACAGACAGTGATCGTATTCACGTCCGCGGCCTACAGTTCTACCACGGCAATGCCGCCAAAAATCAGAAGGCCTCCGATAATTGTTTTCAGATCGAGATCAACTTTGCCGGTCAATAAGGCGCCAAACAAGAAGGCGAAGAGGGGAACTGCATTTTCTATGAGTGATGCTTGCGTGGCATTCTTGGAGAAAATAGCTGAGACAATCGCTGCTTGAGCACAAACTCCCACGATAATGCACAACGCGATCGGCAGCCAATTGACCGCCGAGACGTCTGGCATTCGATGTGAGCCGACAAATCGAGAAATAAGGCAACATAAAGCTCCACCAAAAAAGTATAACGCCAACCAGTCGACCGCCTTTAGCCCACGAAGGTATTTATCTATAATCGCGTATTGTAGACCCCAGCCCGCTGCAGCAGCAAGGGACAGAAGCGCCCATCTATCAAAACTTGGATAACGCATCCGCACAATCTAGCGCGTTGTTCCGGAACGTCCAGTCGCCGTTAAACGAGAGGCAACGGTCCAATCTTTTCGGTATATGATCGATGCGAAATCTGGCTGATATTAATGAGGTCACCCGGCTTCTGTCGGCGACGATTTCGATGATTCCCCGTTCGCCTGGTTGTCGGCGTCGTGTCACGCATTGTCAATTTCCCCGAATCGACCAGTGTTTGTTGATGGGAATTTGTGGCAGCGTTTTCTTCAATCGCGCGCTGGGAGGACGTATATCAAATGGAGATTCCTCGATAGCCTTACTAAAGTGAGTAATAGCCGCTTCGTTAGGGCGGCGAAGCGATTTTGATAACCATGGCGGAGGGAGATGCTAAAACCCGTTCCTCTCATCGGGGGAACGGGCTTTCCAGCGGAGCGTATCGGTTTTGAGGATCGGCGCTCGTGTTCTCTGTGCTCTGAAACTCCGGAATTAGGCTTTCTGTTTTTTCCCCAGAGCAAGGCGCGCCAGATAGAACAAGATTACAGCCAAAGCAGCCATCGCCCACGGCGGCATCGCGGGAGTGTCTGTTCCGCCATTAGAGCCGGTGCCTCCTCCACCTGTGCTTGGGTTGACGACAAGCGTCTGACTCATCGGAGAGGCAGCCGTGAAGTCTTCATTCCCATTTTGAGAAGCAGTGATGACGGTGGTGCCCGCCCTAACGATTGTAACTGTTGCTCCACTGACGGTGGCGACCGATGGATCGCTGCTAGTATAGTCGAGTGGGAGACCGGAATTAACACTTGCGTTCAGCACGAAAGGGGCCTCGCCGACCGTGTGCGCAGGAATGGCTGCAAAACTAATCGTCTGGCTTGCCGCCGAAATCGTCTCTGTCGCCATTGCGCTACCATTGTAGTTTGGATCGGTGATTGTCGCAACAATCGAGTAGCTTCCGGCGTGCACGGGAACCGTGGAGTCACCGTTATAGGTAACAGAAACATTGAGCCCTGCCGGATCCGTAGTGATCGATACAGGCTTCGGCGTACCATCGTAGGATGAGGTCAAGTTTGTCAATGTGACGGTCGCTGATTGAGCGCCCGCTTTATATAGAACCGACGTATCGGCAGAACTCGGCGCTGGCTCAACGTTTCCAAGGCTGTCGGTGGCGATACTATAGAATTGATAATAACCGTTGCCATTCGGATAGCTGAACGACGCGGTCCACGGGCCACTTGCGCTGGTGGCGGTCTGGAAAGCAGCCCAGTTGCCCCAGGTCGCATTGTCCGCGGAATACCGATAGAAAAATTGTACCTGAGCTATACTGGTTGCCGCGCTTCCCGAGGATACGTTGACTTGGAGGTAGGGCGCATTGGCTCCGCCACTGTATTCTTTGGAGTCAAAGCCGTATGAAGGCGGAGTTGCATCGGTTGAACCTTCGGTCGTCGACTTGACCATCAGCGAGACCATTTTGTCACCGCCCCACTCGGACTGTACAAACGAAGTTGCATCCCACTGGTACCAAAAGTTCAGCGCATTTGCATTGAGAGTAACTGAGTCCAACGTGTCGCTAAATGCGGGCTGGTTGTTCCAAGTGATAGTAGTCTCGCCCCACGTGTCGGTCGTGGAGCTATGTAGCTCTGTCGGTAAGGAAGCACCCGCGGTCTTCCAGCAATACATATTGAGTTTAGCGGATACGATGGTTGCGTTGGCGGGCAAACTCGAAAGATCGAAACGCAACCAGGCGCGTTCATTTTGAAATGAACCGGATGCGGCGCTGCCTACGAAGATATTCGTTGCTGTGCCCTGGTTCGAGCTAGGCGTTGCCGAGATAACTTGAGCGTCGGCAGCAGGGCTCAGCGTGTAGGTGTTAACACCTGCGCCAGCCGACGCGGCGGCTGTGGCAGTAAGGTTCAATGGCGAACTCGTTTGGCTGCTCGTTACGGGATCGATCTGTGAAGATGGCGGATATGAATTCACCCCGACACTTGCGGCTGTCACCGCGCTATCGGCCCGGAAACGAAGGGCGAAATTTTCGCTTGTAGGAATACCCGATATTTTGAGCAAATCCCCCACCGCGCCGGGCAGCGTTTTCGCCGTGTAGGCAGTGACATCATAAACGGAAAGAGTCGTTCCGTTTTGATCGGCGACCGTGCTGTTGCCAGTCTTGCGCGCGAAGAAGCTCACGTAGTGATTTTTGTGCCAATCATCCATGAAGCTGTTGATTGACGTCATATAGCTTGGCTGCGAAAGGCTCTCGTCATGACCGACGATTTTAAATTCTACGCCGTTGGACTGAATGCCCTCTTGGTCAACAAATTCAGGATCGCCCTGATAAAACGAACCCTTACCCCATGTTTCTATAATGTCGCCTGGCTTCAATGCTCCGGTGCGAAAGCCCAAATAGCTACGGTACATTTCACTTTCGGTTAACCGATTCTGCGGGTTCATTGATCCATCTGCGTTGACCAAGTCAGTCGGAACTTGCTTCGTTCCGCGGTGGCCCAGGGTTTCCGGCGTAGCGTTCAAGAGTCGGATGAAGCAATCGTCGAATGTCGTGCTCGAATCATTGTCGTTCATCATCATTACTACAGCGCGATAGCCGCCGGAAAAATCCGTGTTCAAACTGTAGCGAGGCCCGCCCGAGTGATAGGGCGACGCTTGAGTGAATTGCGCTGTGTACTCGACCAGCGCAGTCCGGGCAAGGTAGGTCGAAACGCTCGGGTTAGGATCGCTAAATGGTACGGTGTCGTGACCGTACATGTAATTATTGATCGCGACATTGTACGTGTGCGAAAGATCGATGGGCTGTCCGTTGTAGGTGATGCTGGTCGGCACGCCATCGGTTGCGGTGACGAACCACCCGTGCGACATGCCAACGTCGCAGCCATGCAATTTGAAATAGTTCCATAATTCCTGACCGGTCATCTTGACCATGTAGATAGTGTCGTCTGCCCATGGGAATGTTTCGTAAATTTGGCTGTAGGTTACCGGCCCGGCTGGAATGTCGGAGCGCACACCACCCCCAGACTCGATTGAGATATCGCATGACCCGAACAGCGCCGAGGCCTTCCACTGGGTTGCGTCGCAGATCCAGCCTCCCGCCGTGTTGTCACCGCTCCACGGATATTCGTCGCTTGACCACCATTTCATATAGTTATCGAGCAGCAAGTCGTCGGCGGTATAGCCGATTACTTGGTCCACGCCGTAGGTCGGACTTGCCGCCGCATATTCATCTTTCCGGGTTTGGATCAAAGATGCGATGTCTGCATCGGGGGTGATCGCGGAATCACGAATTGGATAATTCGCATTGCTCATATATTGGCCGAGACCGTTGATGCGAAGTTCACCGATATAATGCATGAAGCTGCCAGCTTCGGTGAAAATCGTTTTATAGTTGAGCACGCTGGGTTGCCAAACCGTGTCACAGAAGGTGTGCCAGTGGCCGGTAATTGCGACTTCGGGAAGTTTCGCGGCAGCGTTGTCGACGAGAATGGGAGTTGAGGTCGACGTGGTCGTGCAAAGTCCGCTGTGGCCCATATGCGTCAACAGGATCACCAGGTTGCAGCCCTGTGTATTGCGGAGTTCGTTCACGTAATCCGCGTAGTGGATTTTCGTCGAATCGGTGCTCGACCAATCGCACTTTACGACGTCGATCGCATTGTTTACGTTCGGATCGCTCGAGTCTGATGACTCTGTCGTATAGCCCAAAATACCAATTTTGTTTCCGTTGAGATTAACAATCACATAGGGCGGGAAATAGGGTGTGTGTGTTCCCTTGACGCACAAGTTAGCCGAGATGACCGGAAATGCCGTTTGGTTCTTCAAATTATTTATATAGGTCATATCTCGGATGTCGTGGTTGCCCACCACCATGGCGTCCAGTCCACGCCCTCCGCGGCCTGGGATCGTCCGAAGTTTGCTGTCGAGTAGTTTGAAATACTCGACGATTGTACCGTTCCCAAACGTTCCGATCGTGCTGCCTGGCCCGTTCCAGTCGCCGATCGGATTTCCTTCGGAAATGTCTCCGGCGTCGAGCACCAGGGAGTCAGGAGTCGCGTTCACTAGAGACAGCTCTTTGCCACCGAGATAGGCGGCACCCCCGACATCCTCAAATTGTACGACCGGATTGCTGCTATGTTGAGGGATGATCCATTTATGCGGTGTGACCCGAGCATGGGTATCGTTCGTGTGAAAAATCGTGAGATTGCCGCGCACGTTGATGGTGAACACGGAGTCAGCGCTTCGATTCTGTGCGTCAGCGACATGAAAGGAGATCGATTTGGCTCCCCCCATCGAAGAAGTAGGAATTGTCACCGTAGCGCTAAAAATATTATTTGAACCCTCGGTTAACGCCAGAGATGAGTCACCGCCGACGGCGGAAAAATCGGCCTGGACCGCCAAGCTGGTGCTGCTCGGATTTGCTCCCGCTGTTACCGTCACAGTGAAGGTAACTGTTTGGCCCGGGATCACCGAGCTGTTATCCGCTTGGACACTCAACGTGGGACTGGTGGAGGTAGAAGATGCAGTGAGTATGCCTGAATCAATTGACGTCAGGCCGGAAACCACTGCGTGCAGCGTCGCGCTGCCCGATGCGTGGGGAGTAAAGATTGCGCTCTTATTGTCGCTAGAGGCTATTAAATCACTCGCTACGATTCCGCCTGTAATATTGGTGAGGGACCATGTCGCGACGGCGTTGGCAATAACGTGCCCACCAGCATCGCGCGTCACGGCATAAGCGGTGAGAGAGCCACCGACGCTGATTGTTTGCGCGGCGACCGCGGTGCCGGAACCGTCGGCAGCAGTCTCCACATCAACACTCACTGCGGTCTGAGCTGGAGTGAATGGAGCCGAGCTTGAATTATGCGGTGTGATCGTCGTTTGAACGGAAAAATCCGCAGCATTATTGTCGGTATCAGTGGATCCGTTGTTTCCTCGATCCACTGAAGTCGCGTTGGCCGGAGCCGCAGTCGGCCCACTGCCTTCGAAGGCATTAGCTGTCGTACCGAATCCCACGAAGTCTACGATCGTCGGCCCGCTAACACTGTTGCTGCTCAAAGCCGTTGAATTGCTAACCAAAGCGATTTTCCCAGCTGTCGCGGAGATTGCGATGCTGCCGGAAGCGTCAGGCGCTGGCAAACTGGCCGTTCCTCCCGTGCCCGCAGATTCTTGGACTAAATAATATCCACCCGCTGGGATTGTCCCGGAAAGCGGCGTCAGACCAGTCCAGGTCGAAGCGGTCGCGCTGGCGTACTGCACCGACCAGCCGTTGATACTGATCGGACCTGAGCTGATATTGTGTAGTTCAATAAAGTCATTCTTCCACGTGGTTCCGGAATTTCCGCCGCCTCCATAGATTTGGCTGATCACTATAGTCGAAGACGCCGCATGTACGGCGAGGACCGACCCTAATATCATGACGGCTAGGCAAGCCGGTCTGTGTAGAGAAGAAAGAAAAGCGCGAAATCCAGAGGACATGGAAGCAAAGGGGAAATTTCGATGAATGAAAAATCCCGACCTTCCGAATCGCGGAAAGTCGGGCTCAATAAGAAAGAACGTTTAGCTAGAGACTTGTTGGCGTCTGCCTCTTGCGAAACCCAATGCGAAAGTCGCCGCCCCCAGGAGCGCTGCGTAAGTCGAGGGCTCTGGGATTGCTGTAATCGCGAAGTTGTCTACGCGATCGGTGCCCGCGGTTGCGACCGTGGCGCCATTTTCCGCAGTTGAATCCAAATCAGTCAGACGGAAATAGACCATCGACTGGTTGTTCAGCGCGCCGATGCCCGAAAAGTCGTACGTGTTGGAATAGAGAGATGACTTTGTCGTCGCGTTCCAGGCCGGATTCGGCGTGCCGTTGATTAAAACAGTGAAATTTTCAACGGTCGTGAAATTGATGGCATTTGTGCTATACGACAGCGCGAAATCTTTCGGGCCAGTCGAGCTGCTCGTTTGATCCCATGAAAGTGTTAATCCTGTGTCGCCGAGCGTACTAGTCTGGAATTGATAGTAGTCGTTGGAAGACCAGCCGTTCGAACTATACGAATGAGAGGAGCCATTGCCGGCGGGGCTTGAATAGGTGGATGCCGCGGCGTGATAAATGGAGGCAGTGCCGGCGCCGGTCTCCGGCGCAATTGGGCCTGAGGTGTTTGGCTGGGACGATTCGAAGGTCCAGGAAGCGATCGTTTGCGAGAAGACGGGTGCTGCAGCAAGCAGACCGATGAGTGGAGCGATGATAACTTTCATGACGAAGCGAGGGGGAGTGTGGCTTCGCGTCCGTTAGTTTAAATCGTGTCGATATGCGGGAGCATCCACGACGGCGCGAAACGGAAGAGAGACGAGCGTCTTCCATTCACTTCGACAATAGATCAGGGGAAAACTTTGAGTGACAAACTTTGCCGACGTGTTCGCTACAAATGTGCATCGGAATAGTATATATTCGACCGTTTAATATAGATTAATCTTCACCGGACGGCAGACGAATAAAGATGGATTGCATCTATAACAATAGTGTCATTTCCGTCGTCATGTTCTTGGATATGGTCTTCTCGCGGCAGGCGCTCATCTCGCTGATTTGAAGTCGAGGTCACGGGAGAGATGACCCGGTCCGCGTAAAGCATCATGCCAAGCAGGATTACCTGCCGCGGCGTCATTCCTTCCACCACGCTTTGATAGGCTTTGGCGCGC
>FTDT01000230.1_pt1 | contig 10080 bp, 6 predicted proteins | sample 1640021 | NCBI WGS metagenome assembly FTDT01 (sample SAMEA3914869, study PRJEB12502) | metagenome | biome: forest; material: soil | place: USA | collected 2012-03-12 | depth 0.1 m | reverse complement strand
CATCTCCACGTCCATCGTGAGGATGTCGGGGTTGACCTGCGGAACTTTCGCCAGCGCGATCTTTCCGTTCGCGGCCACTCCTGCCACCTCAATGTCAGGATCGAGCGACAATGCTTCCGTGATCATGCGGCGCATGACCACGGCGTCATCCACTACGAGCACGCGAATCTTTGGCATCGACGATGGAAGCGGAAAAACGAACGCGTTTAGAGTTTTGCGCGCTCGACCACGCGGTTCAGTTCAGACGCTAATTTCGATAACTCATTTGCGGACGTTAAACAGTTGTTCGCGCCCTCGGTGGTATTCTTGGCCGCCAAACTCACGTTGGTGATGTTGCGCGAGATTTCCGTGCTCCCCTTCGCGGCCTCACTCGCGTTGCGAGCGATTTCGTTGGTGGTGGCGGACTGTTCTTCCACCGCGCTGGCGATCGTGTTTGAGATATCGTTGATCTGACTGATCACGACGCTGATTTGGCTGATCGCCGCAACCGCGCCTTTCGTATCGCCCTGGATCGCTTCGATTTTCTGGCTAATTTCTTCGGTCGCAGCCGCGGTTTGTTTCGCGAGCTCTTTCACTTCATTCGCCACCACCGCGAAACCTTTGCCAGCTTCACCGGCGCGAGCCGCTTCGATGGTCGCGTTGAGAGCGAGCAGATTAGTCTGCTGCGCGATCGAGGTAATCACTTTGATCACCTTGCCGATTTGAATGCTGCTCTCGCCGAGTTTGGCGACCGTGCGATTGGTGTCTTCCGCCACGCGCACGGCCTGCGTCGCCACTTTGGCGGCGTCGCTCGCGTTCTTGGCGATTTCCTTCACGCTCGCGCTCATCTCCTCAGCGCTCGTAGCGACCGTCGCGACGTTGCTGGAAACTTGCTCGGACGCGCTCGCCACCAGATTAGCCTGCGCAGACGTTTCTTCGGAGTTCGCCGCCATTTGCTGACTGACCATCGTCAGTCCGGCCGATGAATCGGAGAGTGAACGCGCGTTTTCCAAAACGGTTGCGAGGGTGCGTTTGAGATTTTCTTCAGCAACTTTGCGCGCGGTAATATCAATCGCGAACTTGACGACACGCGCGGTCCTACCGTCGACATCGAGAATCGGGTTGTAGGTCGCTTGAATCCAGACATCTTTGCCGCCCTTGCCGACACGTTTGTACTCGGCGGTTTGAAAACGGCCCGCGTTCAGATCGATCCAGAACTGACGATACTCGGCGCTTTCCCGGAACGTGGCGTCGACGAAAATACTGTGGTGCCGACCTTTGATTTCTTCGAGCGAATAGCCGAGCGTCTTCAGGAAATTTTCATTCGCAGTCACAATGGTGCCGTCGGCTAAAAATTCGATCGTCGCTTGCGTGCGATTGATTTCGTTCAATTGGCGCTGATTGTTGTCGTCGCCGACCTTGCGCGCGGTGATTTCAGTCGCGAATTTAACCACTTTGTAGGGCCGACCCTGTGCATCGAAAATCGGGTTGTAGGTTGCCTGGAGCCAAAGCGCGCGGCCGCCCTTGGCGACGCGGCGATAGACGCCATTCTGCGTTTTGCCTTCGGCTAAATCGCGCCAAAACTGGGCATACTCCGGACGGGCCGCCGCTTCAGCTTCCATGAATAAGCGGTGATGACGGCCTTGGATATCATCGAGCGAATAACCGACCGCATCGAGAAAGTTTCTATTCGCAACCAAGATGGTGCCATCGAGCGAAAACTCGATCACCGCTTGACTGTGGTGGATCGCGGCGATCTGGGCTTTGAGCTCAGCGATTTCTTGCCCCGACGTTTTTACTGCGCGTGAGCGCTTGACGGTGTTTTTCGACGAACGCGTCGTTTTGCCACGACGTTCGGGAGTGCTGACGGTGCGAGTATTCGACTTCATGTCGAACGGAGGACGGGATGGGCCGATCATAGTTTTGGGGATGTTAAGCAGCTGCGGTCGCGCGGTGAGCGCGAACCAGGGGAAGGGAAATGAGTTTTTCAACGTCAAGGGTCAGCAGGAGCTGCCCTTTCAACTTATAAACACCGACGACCAGTTCACGGGCTGGGCCGCGCAAAGTCTCGGGCGGAATTTCATGAGTGCTTTCTTCAACCTCCACGACATCGCCGATCTCGTCGACGAGCAGACTGATCGCGCCATCTTCGCTGCGGATGATCACGTTCATCGGCTGGTTTTCGCCGGAGCGCGGGGGCAGCTCTAAACGCTGACGCAGATCGAGTGCGGTCACGATTTGGCCGCGCAGATTGATCAGGCCGCGCACGGTCGGGCTCGCCAGTGGGACGGGTGTCATCTCGAGATAGCGCATCACTTCTTGGACGCGCAAAACTTCGACTCCGAAAAATAAACCGTCGGCGTAAAAAGTGCAGTATTGATCGCGTGTGCTCATCGTAGTGGGTTTTCCATTACCTCGAAGTGATCTCGAACTCGCGCAGCAAGGCGGAGACATCGAGCAGGTCGGTGACCTTGTTTTGCACGACGATGGAACCGAGAATTCCCGGGCCTTTCGCGTCGCGACGAACAGAAACGGTTTCCTCGACAATATCGGTAATCCGATCGACGACCAAGCCGACCCGGTGGTTATTCTCCGCGTAGACGACGACCTGCATCGGGTCGGCTAACGTCTGTGTTGAGTCATAATTTCCCGCGAGGAATTCATCGACGCGGCGGAGCGGCAAAATTTCTCCGCGATATTGAACCACGTCCTGGCGCCCCGATTTTTCGATGCGCGCGCGGGGGATTTCTTCAAGCCGCGCGACCGCCGAAAGGGGAATCGCCACGCGTCCCCCCGAACCAGCGTCGACCACCAGCAGCGTCTGTTTGTCGGACGCGGTGTTGGCTAAATCGGATTCCGCAGTAAGCGCGCGTTCGCGAACTTCGCCGATTACATTGGCCTGCTGGGCCAAACCGAGCACATCGAGAATGAGCGCGACCTTGCCGTCGCCCATGATGGTCGCACCCGCAAAACACGAAAGACCTTTGAGCTGTTTGCCGAGCGGTTTCACGACGATTTCTTCCGTGTCGTTGACCTCGTCTACCACGATGCCGAAAGGACGTCCGTCGGCTTCGAGGACGACGATGTTGATCGCGTCGAGCTTGCGTTGAAAATCCGGTCGCACCGAGTGCAGTGCGAGTTCCCTGTCGAGATAGCAGAGCGGCAAGAGCTGACCGCGCAGCCGATAAACTGGCGCATCGCAAAGTGTTTCGATCGAGCTCTGGACTTGCTCTGGCTCCAAGCGCACGAGTTCGAGCAGGCTCACCTGCGGAATGGCGAAGCGCTCTCCTCGGCTCGTGACGATCAGCGCGGGAATAATCGCCAGCGTGAGCGGAATTTTTATTTTCAGCGTCGTGCCGCGATCGCGCTCCGACTTCACGTCGATAGAACCGCCGATTTTTTCGATATTGGTTTTAACCACGTCCATCCCGACGCCGCGGCCAGAAACGTTGGTCACCTTCTCGGCGGTCGAAAGACCAGGCGCAAAAATCAAATTCATCGCTTCGCGGTCGGACATGCGCGCGGCATGCTCGACACTAATGAGCTGGCGTTCGATCGCCTTCGCTTTGACACGCTCGACGGAAATGCCCGCGCCGTCGTCAACGATCTCGATATTGACCTGGCCGCCCTCGTGAAAAGCTCTCAACACGAGCGTGCCTTCAGCCGGCTTGCCTTTGGCCAAACGTTTTTCTGGCGTCTCGATTCCGTGATCGATCGAGTTGCGAATCACGTGGGTCAGCGGGTCTTTGATCGACTCAATGATCGTGCGATCGAGTTCGGTTTCGTTGCCGAACATTTCAAGTTTAACCTGCTTGTGCAGCTCGGCTGAAAGATCACGGACGATACGGGGGAATTTCCCCCAAATATTTCCGATTGGCTGCATGCGCGTCTTCATCACGCTCTCCTGCAGCTCGGTCGTAATTAGATTCAAACGCTGCGCTGCGGTGAGCAGGGCCGCCGGATCGAGTTGGGTTGCATTTTGGACGATTTGATTGCGCGCCAAAACCAGTTCACCGACCAAGTTCATTAACTTGTCGAGTTGCACCACGTCCACGCGTATGGCGGATTCGGATACCGAGTGACGGGCCGCTTCCATCGGAGCCGCGCTATCGCGAAACGTGTTGCGCGTACCGGTCGCGGAGGGAGTTTCCGCTGGCGTCAGAGCGACTACGGCAGAAGAAACTTGCGGACCCAAGGCGGCAGCTGGGGGGGCGACCGCGGCAGACGCCGACGCTGCCACCGGAATTGACGGATTGGTTTCACCGAAAAGGCCGAAGCCCTCGGGCATCGGTGGTTTCGTCGCCCCCGGCTGGAGGCGTTGCAAACGCGCGATCACTTCGGTGTAAACCGTGGTGGATTCAGCGCCGTGCGTTTCGAGAAAGCGGAGCGAATCGCGAAGGGCGTCAGACAGCGCGAGCAGAGCAGAAATGAGCTCGGAAGACGCGCTGACTTTCCCTTCGCGAACGCAACTGAGAAGATTTTCACCCACGTGGGCGAGCGACTCGATGCGCCCGAGACCCAAGCACCCCGCCGTGCCCTTGATCGTGTGGATCACGCGGAAGATGATATTCATCGTCTCGGGCGTGCTCGCGCCATTTTCGATCACGAGCAACTCGCGGTCAAAGCGATCCAAGCCCTCGAAACTTTCGATGAGCAGATCGTTGATCAACTGCTTCTGCAGGTCGTCGTGGTTCATTGGATATGTAAACTCAGGCAGCCGGCAAAACTTTGGCGACCACAGCGACGAGCTGGTCCGGCTTGAACGGCTTCACGAGCCACCCGGTGGCACCGGCTGCCTTCGCGCGAGCTTTCGAGTCGACGTCCGTTTCCGTGGTGAGCAGAAGGATCGGCGTTTTTTGCAGTGCGGGAATCTGCCGCGCTTGACGCGTGAATTCGATGCCGTCCATCCGCGGCATGTTCACATCGGTGATGATCAAGTCGACCGACGCGCCTTTGAGCACTTCGAGCGCGGCGATGCCGTCCTCGGCTTCAAGCATAGAATAACCCGCTCCGCGGAGCGTGAACGAAACCATTTTCCGCATGGTCGCGGCATCATCGATGGTGATTACTGTTTTAGGCATGGGGATAACGTGTTGAAGCGACGAACGAAGTCGGGGGGGCAAAATTGGTTTTAGAAAAGTTCGATCGAACCGTCAGTTGACGCCGTTGCGGTTTCCGCAATCGCATTCGCGGTTTCCGCCGGCATCTTTGTGGATTCGAGAGACGAGTTCGCGGAATCGGCCTCAGCGAAAAGCTCGATCCCGTCCCCGCTATTTTTGAGCGCCGCCTCGATCGCCGCGACTTCACCCGTGATGGCACCCTCGTGCGCGGCGCGCTCGGACTCCATCGTATATTTATTTTTCAAATCGAAACGTTCCTCCGCCGACAGCGTACGCGCTTCGCCCACGCCAGTGACGCTCGTCAAGCGACGCAGTTCACCAAGAAAATCTTGCGTCGGTGCGAGTGCGTCGAAAATCGCCTCTTCACTGGGCAACGCTTCACGCATCGCCTGGCAATGTTCTTGAATGCCTGCGGTCGCGTTTTCGATTGAATGGAAACTTGTTTTGGTCACGCGGCCGAGTGACTGCAGCTTTTTCTGCATGGCAGATCCCCGTTCATTCAACGAGCGACGCAGCTCGTCGCCCTCGCTGCGAAGAAGGCTAAAATCATCGATGATTTCTTTCATCACGCGCGCAATTCGGTCGAGTCCTTGCCGAGCCTGTTCGGAGAGCGTGGACGTCTCGGCCGAAAGTTCAGCCGTGCGCGCAGAAAGCATTTCGAGGCCAGTACCCGCGCCGATTTGCACCGCTTGGATCTGGGCATTGAGCGCGATGAAATGCATGGAGATCGACAGTTCCATGATCGTCGCGGTGAGCGCATCCGCCGATTGGCCAATCGAGGCGATGACTTTGAAAACGTTATCCGCTTCACCCAGCGTTTGAGTTACCATCGTACCCACAGATTGAATACCCGCGAGCAAGCCACTAATCATCGCCTCGGTGGCAACGGTCACGGCGCGATATTCTTCGAGTGCGGTGAAGTTTTCATGTACGGCGTCGACGGCATCGAGCACGGCCTCGACCGATCGGGAAATTTGCCTTTGCCCCTGTCGCGACTCATGAGCCACCGCGTCAATCTGGCGTGTCTGCACGCGGGCGAGTTCGTTAGCCAACTGTAACCGCTGCCGGCGCGTGAAAATCGATCGGAGACTTGGCTCTTGTTCGGCGAACTCGCCAAAATCGCGGACGACGTGGCCGATCTTTTGACTCACGATGTCGTGTGCTTGCAGACCTGTGACGATCGCGTTGACGCGGTCCGCGATTTGCCGCGTTCGGTTTATGAGACGGTCGTGCCTCTGCTCATTTTGCGCGAGTTGCGCAGTGAGTTGAAGCAAGGTCGCGTCGATATCTTTGCGTCCCTGACCGACCAGTCGCGTCAAGACGTTGAGTGACGTGCTGAGTCGTTCCAAAACATCGGAAAGAGAGCGATCGATTGCGGTCAGTGCGGTAAATTTTTCCGCGAACATGGCCTCCACTTTCTTTTCCAGCTGCGTGATTTCGGAGGTGACCGAAACGAAGAGCGCTTGCACCGATTCGGGTAGAACGGCGCATTCGATTTTGAAAAGGGTTTCGATGTAGTTGAGCGGCTCGATTACCGCGGCGAGCGAACTTTGCAGCGCGAGCAGTTCGCGAATATTGCTGCGGCAGAATTCGAGACGCTTCGCGATCTCGCGCTGCCGCTCTACGCACTCATCGAGAAAATCGAAAACCGGTTTTAGTATTTCGGCTGACGATTCTAGCACCGCCTCCCCTTCGAAATCCCCATTCGACAGCCGCAGCAGTTGTTCACTCTCAGGAACGAGTCGCTCGCTTAACACCGTCATATTTTCCAAAGAGGAGGCCAGTGCTAGAAATCCTTGGCCGATCGCTTCCGAAAAAGCATCGAGTTCCTGTTGGTGATCAGGCAGCGCGGCTAGCGCACGCTCAACGTCACGCTGATTTTTCCACGTGGTAATCTTAGTGTAGTCCCAGGCCTTGCCGAGTTCGCGGCATCGCAACAGACCGGCTCGCGCGCGTCCCGCGGTGGCCGTTTTGAGCATATGCAGTCCCTCTTTTCGCAGCTGAAGTCGCTGCGAAAGCGTGACGCGAAAGGATGTAGTTCCCCCTTTTTCCATCAGGTGTTCGTGAAATCGACCTGCCATAAAGGCAGCTGAGAACTTTTCCTTCTGACGCGGTTAATACACGCCGAGTAGTGCGGACATTACTCAGAGCCTCCGCCGAAAAAAACCAGCAACCTAGACGACAACCGTTTTCGGAATTTCTTTTTCTAGATGGCAAGGTTAACGGCGCGCACAGCGGGAAAATGAAATTGCAAAAAACATTTTCAAATACTTCACGAACTGGCGGGCGTGAGATCGACACACCCATTGTGCGACCGAGGGAAATCGGCTAGCTCGCGCAACTCCATCTGACCGAATAACTCGGCCGTAGATACGTAAAGTAGATTTTCGCTTGCCGGGGCGCTGGCGCAGCCTCGGATTCGAGTGACTATGTTCGCTCACAAAACACCCCTTCGCGCTTTGGTGGTCGGCGTCGCTTGTCTCACGACCGCGCGCGCCGCCACGGTAGAACTCAGCGTTGATCCCGCAAAAACCGGCGCGCCGATTAGCCCATATGTCTACGGTCAATTTATCGAACATCTCGGCCGCTGTATTTATGGCGGGATCTGGGCGGAAATGCTGGAAGACCGTAAATTCTATTTTCCGGTCACTGCCTCGTATGCGCCTTACAAGGAGCTGACCGATACACCCTACCCGGTGGTGGGCGCGTCGCCATGGGAACTGCTTGGCGCATCTTCAGGCGTTAGGATGGTCACCGAAAACGCGTTCGTCGGCGATCACTCTCCCTGGCTCGACGCCGGCAATGGCCTTAGTCAACACGACCTCGGCGTCGTCGCCAATAAAGAGTACACCGGCTATCTCTGGGTCGCTCCGGCCGATGCACGGGGGGCGGACGTCGACGTCGCTTTGGTTTGGGGGTCCGCGTCACAAGATCGCGAGACCGTTCATCTTCATTTCAAGGGAAGGGACTATACGAAGCAGTCCTTCGCATTTCACTCGAAGGCCTCGACCGATCACGCGTCACTCGAAATCAAAACTTTGCACTCCCCCATCGTGATCGGCACCGCGTCGCTGATGCCGGCCGACAACGTCCAGGGCATGCGCGCAGACACGATTGCTCTACTGAAGCGCCTAGGTGGTACGATTTATCGCTGGCCCGGTGGCAACTTCAGCAGTGGCTACGATTGGCGGGACGGCATCGGCGATCGCGATCGTCGTCCGCCGCGCAAGAATCCCGCGTGGACCGGCGTCGAGCACAACGATTTCGGCACGGACGAGTTCATCACGTTCTGTAGATTGATTGGCACTGAACCGCTGATCGCAGCCAACACGGGCTTCGGCGACGCGCACTCGGCCGCAGAATGGGTTGAGTACTGCAATAGCAATGCCTCGAGTTACAACGGCGCGAAGCGGGCCGCGCTCGGACATCACGAGCCTTACCACGTGACGCATTGGTGCGTCGGCAACGAGATGTTTGGACCGTGGCAGCTGGGCTTCATGCAGCTGGCTCAATATACGGAAAAACATAATCGCGTCGCCGCCGCGATGCTCAAGGTCGATCCCAAGCTCGTCCTCGTCGGCGTCGGCGATTTGGAACAAATCAACGCCGGTTATGATCCCGACCAGGCGAAGCGCAATATTGGCTGGTCCCAAGGGATGTTGGAGAATTCTGCGGATTATATGACCTATATATCCGAGCATTTTTATCGCGGCCGATTACCGTGGCAGAAAAACGAACGCAATGAACTGACTGCTCACGTGGTCGAACTGAAAGATGCGATCCGTCACAAAGCCGAAGGTCACCTGAAACTCCAACCGACTTTGCCGCAACTACACGGCCGCATCGTGAAGGTTTCAATGGATGAGTGGAACTACTGGCACCGCGAATATATTTACGGCGAGCTGGGCTGCCGTTACGATCTCGCCGATGGACTCGGCGTTGCCGAAGGGTTAAACGAGTTCTATCGCCAAACGAAAATCATCGAAATGGCCTTCTACGCGCAGACCGTGAATGTGATCGGCGCGATCAAAACCAGTAAAACAGCTGCGGAAATGGAAACCACTGGACTGACGTTAGAAATGTACCAACATCACTACGGAACCATTCCCCTGGTCTTGCCGGAAACGTCGGGGCCGCTCGACGTGGCCGCGGCTTTGTCGGAAGATAAAAAGCACCTCACCGTTAGCGTGGTTAATCCCACCAATGCTACCGCCACCGTGCATCTCACCTTGGCAGGCCATGCCGCGCTTTCGCCGGCCAAACGGTGGTCGATCTCCGGCCGCGACGAGCATCTTTATAACGCACCTGGTGAGCCACCACGCGTGCAGATCCAAGAAAATGATCACGTTGATGGAAACGCCCTCGAAGTTCCTGCCCTCGGGTGCGCGGTTTTCGACGTGCCGATTTAATAAAAGATCGTAAACCGGTCCTGCCCGTCGGGATTTGATCTGACAGGGCGAGCGCTTTTTTAGAGAAGACGGGCCCCCGCTTCCTATGAAAGCCCTCGCCCTTTTTGCTTTTGTGTCTGTTTCCGCGGCGTGTTCCGCCGCGACCATCGGTGAAACCTTCGATCAATTGATCGCCGAAAGAGGCAAACCAAAGAGCCAGATGAACGCGGGTAACATGCGCGTGGTTACCTACGCCGATGTGTCGATCAAGCTGCGTGACGACATCGTGATTTCGATCACACCAATTGTCGCACCCAAACCTACGCCGACTCCCGCGACACCCGAGAGCCCGCAGGAAGCAGCGGCTCCAGTCAAAGACGCCAAAGGCGCGCCGATGAGCGCCGCGACCGCGGAAGCTGCGCTAAAACGGGCGATTGAAGCAGTAGAACGCATCGTCAATCAACCGGTTGAGAGCGTTCCGATCACCCCGCAAATCAAGGCCAGCAAATTTTCACCGGGCTGGTTTCACGACGGAGCGATCACTCCTGACTTCCCGAATGTCGATGTGCGCAAAAGCCAGGAATTTCCGTATG
>FTDT01000109.1_pt1 | contig 10170 bp, 7 predicted proteins | sample 1640021 | NCBI WGS metagenome assembly FTDT01 (sample SAMEA3914869, study PRJEB12502) | metagenome | biome: forest; material: soil | place: USA | collected 2012-03-12 | depth 0.1 m | reverse complement strand
TATTTGCCCTTGAGCTGGCGCTGGAAACGAAACACGACGCGGAACATCTGCAGTGCGAGCCAGAAAACACCCGTCAAGCAGAGCGCGGAGAGGCCGGCCCAGAGCGCGATATTACTTTTATCGTAGGAAGGCACGTGCGCGGCCATCACGGTGTATTCGTAGCCGAAAAACGCGAGACACAGAATCGCGTCAACCAGCAGGCTAAGCGGCGTGGTGAACTTTTGAGCGGCGGGTTTTTCGGGCGAAGACATGTTCGGAAACAAGACTAAGTCGTTGCGTGCTGTCTAGGTTAAAACGCGGTGGTGACCCCGAGCATTCGCTCGGAGAATAGCCGCTAGAAGGTACGCGTTTCAGGACGACTGCTTGCTGGCCGCCTTCTTCTTTCTGAGCTCGTAGGCCTTCGAGACGGAGAGAAACTCATAGAAGCCGTGCAGTTTCGAGAAGTAATAGCCTTCGCGCCCGTCCATCCAGCCGCCCTGGACAACATAGACATAGAGGAAGCGCAGAAGCGGACGAAAAGGCATTTTGCGCGAGAGCTGTTTGAACTGACGGCGGATTTTCGTGGCGCCGTGTTGGAGGTGTTCGGCCGCGTGCCGTTTGTCCTGCACTTCGAGGGCTGCCTCCCAGTTTGAGTAGCGGTTGTGTTTTTCGACGAAAACATCGACGGAGGGAAAAGCGTAGTGGTCCATTTCTACTTTCAGGCGGCCTGACTCTCCCTGAACACTGATATGCTCGTGAACTTCATTGTCCCCGCTGCCAGTGGCGCCGGTCACGAGCTGCTCATAACGGCCCAACTTATGTTTCAGCAGACGCAAATTCCAGTTGGGATAATAGGCATGTTTGAGCCACTTGCCCATGAACATAAAACGGCGATTAACCCAAAAACCGGTCTTGCCGTTGCCATCGGTCCGCACAATTTCTGCAAATTCCGCGGCAGTTTCCGGCGGCATGACTTCATCCGCATCGAGAATAAAAACCCACTCGTGGCTGAAGGGTAGGTTTTCCAAAGCCCAGTTTTTCTTCTTGGGCCAGATTCCGTTAAAATGGAACTGTACGACTTTCGCGCCAGCGCCTTCCGCGATCGAGATCGAGCCATCCGTGCTCTGCGAATCCACCACGAAAATCTCATCCGCCCAGCTGACCGCAGCTAAACAACGCGGCAAGTTGGCGGCTTCGTTCTTTATCGGAATCAGGATGGAGACGGGAACTTTCGAAGTATTCACAGTTGAAAAATGCACCAATATGAACGCCGCCGGTCCCGTCACTGGCGATGAAAATCGTGGGTTTTTTGCTCAGAACCGAGTAGTCGCCGCAGGCTCGCATGAGGTGAATACCGGATGGCAATATAATTCGCATTTGATCCGTTGTATAATTCGAAAAAAGTCCGCGTTTTCATTTTTTCCGAATGTATAAATAGCCTACAAACGAGGCTTTAGCATGTTATTTATCCTTTTGTTAAATTTATATTAATAACGTATATTGAATGAAAGGCTTTTGCATTTCACGCTGTAAAAGCTGTTTGAAATCAAGGCCGCGGATTGGGTGTGCATTGATTTGGACCGCTGTGAATAGCACAAACACTGAAACGCTATGCACGGCATTTATACAACCCCTCGGCGCACGATCATCGGACTAGTTTTTGCAAGCACCCTCGCTTTGGCGAGTGCTCTCCATGCAGATTTCCGCGATGACATCGATTTTACTAAACTGAAGAATGAATATGGTTCGGGTCTGCCGAGTATCGCCAATGTGCGTCTTCTGCAGGTCGAATATATTCGCAATAGCGTATGGGCGCCGTGGCCTTTAGGTGATCTTGCGGGCAAGACCTTCAACTATAATGTCGGTCGCAGCGTGGCGCCGACCAGCTCCGCACAATACTCGGACCATGCGAACTATGTCGCGCAGTATCTGGCCGGTCCTACCGAGAGCATGACTCCTGAGCTGACCACCTGGAGCTCCTCCGAAGCGGTGGCTTTCACTTATCCCGGCAATTTGAATGCAGGCCGGGCACTCTCGCCGATCGCGGCCACGTGGGACATCGAAAATCACAGCTGGGGCGGTAATGACGCTCTCTGGTCGATGCAGATTCTCGCTCGTGAAGATTATCGTATTGAGCGCGACAACATCGTCTCGTGCGTCGGTGTAGATAACGGTTCTACGATGTCGCAGATGTTGGCCAACGGTTACAACTCGATCGCGGTCGGCGTTTCGAATGGTAACCATCCTCACACCGGCACGACCATGGACACGACGGGCCGGATGAAGCCCGACTTAGTCGCTCCGGCTGACTATACAAGCTATGCCACGCCGATCGTCACTTCTGCGTCGATGATTCTGATCGCGGAAACGCAGCGCACGGCTTCGCTCGCGGCAGCTCGCAATCCGATGGTCATTAAAGCGCTTTTAATGGCCGGCGCGACGAAATCACAATTCTCCGGTTGGTCCCACAGCCCGCAGCACCCGCTCGATACTATCTATGGTGCGGGCCAGCTCAATATGTATAATACATATAAGGCACTGGTCGCGGGCCAACATTCGGCTTCCTCTTCCAGTGAAGTCGCCACCGATGGTTGGGACTTTAATACGGCAACGACGAGTGCACGCCGTTTATATTTCTTCAGCGTTCCCGCTGGAAAGCGCATGACGATCTCGGCCATCTTGGCTTGGTATCGTCATGAGACTCCTGATGCGAACAACGCCAACTGGACGCCTTCGATGGCCAATCTCGATTTAAAGCTTTGGAATGCCTCCAACTTCACCCTCGGCGGTCTCGTCGATAGCAGCGCGAGCACGATTGATAACGTTGAACATATTTATGAAACGACCCTCCTTGCAGGTCAGTACGCTCTCGAGGTCGTTTCCAATACGAACAGCGAAAAGTATGGTCTAGCTTGGAAGAGTTCGTCGGTTGACGACGCGTCCTCGGTTGCTCCAACGCCGGCCCCGACTGCAGTTCCGACCGTCACGCCAACGCCGACCCCAGTGCCGACAGCGATCCCGACTCCGACACCGGTCCCGACGGCTGCTCCAACGCCAGTGCCGACTGCTGTTCCGACGCCGACGCCAACTCCACGTCCCACAGCCGCTCCGACGCCAACGCCAGTTCCGACCGCGATCCCAACTCCGACCCCGACGTCCCTACCGATCGTGACGCCGACCCCAGTTCCAACGGCTGCACCTACGCCCACACCGACGCCGCGTCCCACGGTGACGCCGACACCGGTCCCGACTGCGGTCCCGACTCCGACACCAACTCCGGTTGCGGCGCCAACTCCGACGCCGAAACCAACCAGCGCGCCTACGCCGACTCCAACGCCGGTCCCAACCGCTGCACCGATCACCACGACAAGCGCCTCTACCTCTACGTTTACCTCCAAATACAAATCGAGCGACATCGGCGCGGTAGGTACGAAGGGGAACACCAACTACGATTCGTCTAGCCAGATCTTCAGCATCAGCGGTGCTGGTGGCACGATCACGACAAATTGGGATGCTTTCCAGTTTGCATCGATCTCGGTTTCGGGGAACTCCAGCATAAGCACCGAAGTGAGTTCGTTTGCGGCTTCGGCTTCTGGTGCAAAGGCCGGTTTGATGTTCCGCGATCCGACGACGGCGAACAATAACGCCAACGCTTCTTTCGTCGCCGTTGCTGCGAGTCAAAACGGTACTGTTCAGATGATATACCGTAACTCAATCGGTGGCGCCGCTGTCGTTGTCAGTGGTCAGACGCTGAGCTTGCCGGTCTACCTGCAGCTAACTCGCTTGGGTTCGATCGTAATCGCGTCCTACTCCGCGGACAATGTTAACTGGTCCACACTCGGCTCGGTTAATATCAATCTTCCGACCGCATCGAACGCGGGTCTGATGGTAACCTCTGGGAACACCAGCCAACTCGCGACGCTGCGGGCTACCGCGCCTTCGGTTAATGCGGGCGCGGCCGCGAACACGCTGGGCGACCTGCAGGTCTATGACGTCGGCGCCTCCGCAATCTCGGCCAGTGCGACTGGCAGCGAAACATCGACTCTCTCAGTGACCGGTATCGGTTACGTGCTCGCTGGTACGAGCCACGAAGGTCTTGCCCTCGTCGGAAAACAAAATCCGGATTGTGCGATCTCAACCACGGTCCTCGCGGCGCGCTCCGGCACCTTGCCTGCTCGCGCTGGCCTGACCTTCCGGGAAACTCTGGCCGACAATGCGCGTCAGGTGACCTTGTCACTCGATGCCACCGGCCACGCGGTCTTCGAGTATCGCACGAGCCCAGGCGGTTTCTCGGTCAGCAAAAGTCTCTCCACTGTTGTCGCCCGTCATCTCTTGCTCGACAAGAAGGGCACGACCCTTACCGCCATGGTTTCGAGTGATGGCAATACTTGGACGACCGTAGGCACGGTGAGTGTTTCTTTCTCCGGCACACCCTATGTCGGATTGGAGGCAATCAGCAGCAGCTCCACCAGCCCGGTCACAGTTGACTTTGATGGATTAGACATCGTGAACCACTAATCTTCTGCGGAAAACAGCGCCTGCCCCCTCTTTGGACGCAGGCAAAAAAAAGACCCACCGGATTACTCCGGTGGGCTTTTGCTTAAATAACTCGAGTACGACAGTCAGCTCACTTCTTAGAAGCGAAGCGACGGCGAGCGACCAAACCGAGGAGCGCTGCGGCACCGATCAGACCGTACGTGGACGGCTCAGGAACCGGTGTGAAAGGCGTACCGTTCTGGTCGAACAGCTGGATCGCGAAAACAAAGTCGTTATAATCTTTGTCAACTTGGTTGCTGTCCAAGCGCCAGTCTTCGAAACCGACGAGGTACGTAGCAACATCTTCGGTACCACCGGCACCGTTGTTCAGGGACTGAACCCAGGTGGGAACTTCGATCGCGCTGGTAGCCCAGACAACGTTGCCCGGAGCGATGTACGGCGTGCTGTTCGTCTCGTGAATCGGGGTGTAAACGCCACCGAATTCGCCGCCCGGCTGGTTGCCGACTGCGTCAAGCCAGAAGTCAAACGTGCTCGCCTGACCGGCGTTCAGGACGATGTCCGTGTACGTACCGTTAGCAGGATTACCCGGAGCCTGGATGTTGTTGAACAGGCTGAACGACTGAACACTCGACGGATTACCGTCATAGGAATAGCCGAAGTTGTTTTTCCAACCAGCAGACTCACCAACGAAGATGGTTTGGATCGTGCCACCGGTGGTGTTGATGCTGGCAAGGTCGGCGACAACATTGCTGTTGACCGAGTTCGACCAAGACAGACCGTCGACATTGTCGGGGCTGTGCATGTTCGGCGTACCGAGATTGTTATCGGTCGCGAAGTAATAATCTCCCAATTGGGAAGCAGCCCAACCGGACTGTTGAGAGTTGATAATGAGACCCTCAGTTGGAGGGACCGGGCTAAGCTGAGCATAAGCGCTGGCCGCAACGGAGGCTGCGACGGCGATAGCGAGAACTGTTTTCATAGTGTTGTGACTTGGGTTATCGTAAGCGATGAGCTGCCGACGCAAAAGATTAGCATAAACGATAAGCGGACTGCTATAGTGACCCCGCTCATTACCGCCTGAGGGCGCCCCGTTTTAGTTTGTAGGGGAATACCTGGTTTTAGCAGGTTTTTAACTTCTCTCGAATTTTATAAAAAATTCCAGGAGAAGGAATTACCAACTTACGCTATTGAAAGTAATTGGCTTCTGGCGATTGCAGCAATTGCAATGCGATTAGCGTGTCGCGCTTTTACTTAGCCAGTCGCCCGGCCGTTTTCCGATCACCTTTGCTGGATTGCCCGCAGCGATCGCATTTTCCTCGACCGACTTGGTTACGACGGAGCAGGCGCCGATAATAGCGCCGGCTCCCACCACCACGCCCGGCAATACGAACGCACGCGCGCCCACGAAAGCGTGCGCTCCAATCCGGATGGGCGCCGTTTGTAGTGGAATCTCAATTACACTGAAATCGTGCGTGCCGGTGCAAAGATAAGCTTCCTGCGCAATAGTCGCACCTTCTTCGATGATGATTTCCGCCAAGCTGTAAGCATTCGCGCCGTCGCCGAGACATGCGCGATGGTGCATCACCAGCGTCCAAGGAATCTGGATACGAGCGCGCGAATGCACAAAAGGCGTGCCGCTCAAACGCGCACCGAATAGTTTCAATACCAAGAGACGCCAGGGATTAAGCGGCTTCGGCGTCCAGCTGCAGAGCACGGTCCACGCGGCCGACCAAAGCAGCATGCGTACGCGATCGCCTGTGCTCCACGGCGAGGCGTACGCGGAAGTTTGTTCGAAGGTTTTTCGCGGCGAGCTCATGGCGAGGAAGCAGATCGCGACAATGCCCCGAAATCCGCCAAGAAGCGATCGGCAATCTTGTCCGTCGTGTAACCGCGCGCGTCGCGCCAAGCGGCTTCGCGTATACGCTGAACGGATACAGGATCGGCGACTGCTTGATCGAGCGTTTGGGCCAGTTCGCCCGCGGAATCGGTGACCCGATGATTGAAAACTAAGCCGTTCTTTCCCGGCGTGATGAAGTCGCGGAAACACTCCAATGCCGACACCACGGGGCAACATCCGGCCGCCATCGCCTCGAGGGCAGCCAGCCCGAAAGTTTCTCCTTTTTCGGCGAGCGAAGGGTAAACGAAAATTTTCGCGGCGGCGTAGTGAGCGATCAACTTGGTTTCATCGAACTCGCGGCCCACAAACTCGACGCGGTTGCCCAGCGGTCTACCTAACGCTCGTAGTTGAGTCAAATAGTCGTCACCACCGCCCCCGAAAGCGAATTCCCAGGGACCGACGATTTTCAATTTCCAGTCGCCCAGCGCCTTGGCCCGCGCGAAAGCTTCGATCAAGAGATGGACGCCTTTTTCCGGATGAACGCGACCCGTGTAGAGAATCGTGTTTTCGCCAGTTGAAACCTCCGGCAACAGGTAGCGATCCGCCAGCGGGTAGGGGATCATGCGCACTCGATCCGCGGCACTCGCGTCTTCCGCTAAAATCGCCTGGCGAATCGGCTCTGACACGGTTTGCAAAATCGCTTTCCGATAAAGCCACAGTTGGCCCTTCGGGTAACGCGCCACATGCACGTAGATGCGTCCGCGCGACGGCCGACGTACGAGGGCTGGCAGCCAAAATGTGTTGGTCACCAAAATGTCCGCAGCTGGCAATCGACTTCTGACGCGGAGACCATACCAAAAGTCGAGCAGCGTGCGGGTCGCAAATCTTGCGGGAGAGGCAAATCCGGAGACACGCTCATGCCGCACGCCGCCGATGATTTCACGCGCGGGGAGCTTCGGATGCGCCCGTGATATATGCGTGACCTCATGCCCGCGCCGCACGAATTCCTGGCCCAGATTGAACCACACTTTTTCAACGGCCCCTCCAAGAATAGGTGGCACGGGCAAAAACGCGCCTTGAACGATAGTGATGCGCACGAGATCAACCCGCCGAATCTGGGCGGCGAATCAAGGTTGAAAGTGCAGTCGCAAAATCCTTCGCCACGGCGCGAATTTGAAAACGCGTTTGAAAACAACGCTGCGCGGCCGCTTGCATCGTCTCTCGCTCTCCTTTCGAAAGCGCGCTCCATCGACGAAACAATTGCAGTGTGCCTGCTTCATTCGCGGGTTCGACGAAACCCGCCCCATCTTCGACGATTTCACGCCAGATATTAACGTGGTCAGAGACCAACACGGGCGTGCCAACCGCTAGCGACTCCGCCACGGCGATCCCAAAATTTTCCTGATAAGAAGGCAGCACGAAGGCTTGCGCGCCCGCTAGCGTGGACCACTTGGCGTCACCGCTCAACATCCCCGGCCAGTCGATTTTTCCGCCGATGCCTAAAGCGTTGGCCGCGCCTTTCAGCTGAGAGAGGTAACGTTCACTGTGACAAGGACCGGCGATCACCAGCCGAGGAATTGCCGCACGGTTTTGGGGCACGGTTTCGCTGACGAAGCCGGCGTATGCAGGCAGCAGGAGGTCGAGACCTTTCTTTGAATGGATTCGACCGAGAAATAGCCAGTAGGGCGAAGCGATTTCTTTTTCGAGCCAACCTGGCGATGACTCGAACTCGTTCGGTGGGGATGCGGCGCCGTATTTCACCACGCATTCATTAACTGAATACAGCGGAAAGGTTTTTTGCGCGAGCCGGCGCTCCTCTTCGCAAGTGAAGAACACGGCCCGCGCCGCTCGGAGAACGTGGCGTTCAGACAGCAGCCAATAGATCCATTTTTTGAAGTGCCGAACTGGATACATCCGGCGAAGGAACGGATCGAGCATCCCGTGCGGGAATACAAAGTACGGAACGCCCGCGATCGTGCAGCACTCGCGCACCGCCAGACCAAGGTCCTGCCACAAGCCGTGCATGACGACGGCATCAAACTCTTGCGCGTGCTCAGCCAACCAGGCCCGCAGCGCAGGAGAACGCGCGTACGCGGTGCGCGTGGGTCCCCACGCGTGCACGGGCGCGCCGACGGTGTTGAGAAAAGTCGCCTGTGGATCGTCGACGCTGAGGAATTCGGTTTCGTGTCCGAGTTTTCGAAGCTCAGGCGTGATCGCGCGCAATCCGGCGATGGGTCCGCCGCTGGCGGGATCGACCGAAGCAATCACGCGCAAAATCTTCATCCATTCTCCTGATAAACGCGCTCGTAATCCGCGAGCATTCGATCGGTGCTCCATTGGTCCGCTTGGCGCAGCCCCTGCGCACGCATGCGATCCGTTTCGCTCCACGAGCGCATGATAATATCCGCGCTGGCTTCCGGATCAGCCGGATCAACATAAACAGCGGCTTCGCCACCGATCTCTGTCATGGGCTCGCGGTTGGATGTGAACACCGGGCAACCGCACGCCTGCGCCTCGGCGATCGGCCAACCAAAGCCCTCTTCCCAGGAAGGAAAAAGCAATGCTCGCGCTAAACTGTAGAGCGCGCGTAGTTCTTCGTTGGATACGCCGGTCAGTCGAAGGACTGCGGGCTCCAAATTTGCGCGCTGAAGAACCGTGCGCTGCTCATCGTCGAAAGCTGGCCCGACGTAGACGAGACGCTTCGGTGACTGCGTCCGACTTTGCATCGCGGCAAATGTCGCCACCAACCCAGTGCGATTTTTGTACCAGTGCGCACCACCGATCCCGATCAGAAATCCGTCGGCGAGCGCGGCGAGTTCTGACCAAGAGTGTCCTTGGCGCTCGAAACAAGTCCGCGCGAGCGCCGTCGCTTCAGCGCGGTCCATCGGGCGATATGGATAATTGAGGCCCATATAGATCACCGGCGTTTTGTCGTCACTTAAGTTGGCGAGCCTTTGCAAATCTTTGCGCGTTTTTCCAGAAATGCAGACGACTTTCGGCGCTTCGCGCAGCGAATTCAGAATCCACTCCTGATATTTGCGTCCCGATTTGGATACGCGGTGCTGCGGGAATTCTCCGAGCGCAGACCGAATCTGGAGCAGATCATGACACGTCACCAGCACGTGCTCCCCGCGGAGTGCCCGCGCATAAACGGCGTTGCTGTGATCGACAATATGGTAAGCAGTTTTCCGCGACGCCGTGCGTAATCGTCGGCGCAGTGTCCGCGGGAAAACTAAAAATTTGTCGAGGTACCCGAGGTATTTCGGAATTCCGCCATAGCGGTAAGTCCCGGCTAGATTAGCGAAACGCGGCTTGGGTTGCCAAATCTGTACTTTCCAATCCCGCGCCCGTAGCCCCTCCTCGAGCAGTTGCCCGAATCGCACCATACTCTCTTGGCGATCGGGTAGAAAATTTCCGATTAGGACGACTTCGCGCTCCGTCATAAGCCGCGCATTCGACGACGTTCGACTTCGATCGGCGAGATTTCTTCGCCCGGCTCTTCAAGACCTTTCACGTCCGTCTCATCGTCCGATGTGTCACCTTCTTCGTCGTTATCGTCGTCGGCGTCCATTGCTTCCACGTCGATGTCATCCTCTTCCTCGTCATCCTCATTATAGTTCAGCGATGCCACGGTGAGGCCCGCGCCGAAGACAGAGAATCCCAATAGGGTCGGCGGTGCCCATTGATACAATAGGACTGCGGGAGCGCAGGCGGCCCAGATAGCCATCGGCAGAGGATCGCGGTTGCGGAGCAATGCTCCCAGCGAAAGGAAAAATAGATAGCCGGTAATTACGGCGCGAAAGAGAAGAAACGCGGTGCCCAGCGCAGGCCCGAGTTCTAGCAAATCCTTCGTCCAT
>FTDT01000274.1_pt1 | contig 10196 bp, 6 predicted proteins | sample 1640021 | NCBI WGS metagenome assembly FTDT01 (sample SAMEA3914869, study PRJEB12502) | metagenome | biome: forest; material: soil | place: USA | collected 2012-03-12 | depth 0.1 m | reverse complement strand
GTTGGATAATCGACTTCTGGCAGCGCTGAGATCGGCAATAGTCTATAGCCAAGAAGTCCGGCCAAGAGTAGCGCGACCATCATCAAGACGGTGGCCACCGGCCTCTCAATCGACACTCTAGAAATATTCATGAACCTCCCGGAGAAGCAGCTTTAGTTTTGCGGCGTTTGGGATGTGGTTTATCGCTATCTTGGCTGCCCCCGCTTGCAGCCGCCTGAACAGAAACCTTTGTGCCGGCTACCAGCTTGTCTAAGCCGTCTGTCACAACGAGTTCACCGTCTTTGAGTCCGTCGCTCACCGACGTGATTTCTCCTTCTGACGCCGACACGCCAACCGTCCTTCGATCGACAGTCTCCCCCTTTTCGTCAACGACGAAAACAAACCGGTCGCGCGGTCCGATCTGCACCGCCGACGTTGGGATCAGGACGGCGTCATCGAGATCCTGCACCTTGAGTTTAATATTAACAAACTGGTTTGGAAAGAGAGCACCGTCATCATTGGCGAAAACTGCTTTCAACTTCACGGTGCCGGTGGCGGCGTCGATTTGATTATCAATCGCCGTCACTTCGCCGCTAGCCAATAAAGTCTTACCCACGCGATCGTACGCTTGCACCGTGAGTTTTTTGCCTTTGCCGAGTTCTTTGCGCAGCAAAGGCAAATCGTCCTCGGGGATGCTAAAGAGCGTCGCAATCGGTTTCTCCTGCGTGATCAGCACGAGGCCAGTCGTGTCAGACGCGCGGATTAAATTTCCCTCATTCACTTGTTTTAATCCCACGCGGCCGGCGATCGGCGCGGTAATTTGGCAGTAACTAAGTAAAAGTTTCTGGCTATCAACCGCCCCCTGGTCAGAGCGAATCGCACCCGCATACTGGTCGACGACTGCCTTTGCGGTCGATGCCTGCTGCTGTGTGACGGCTTCTCCCGCTTTGGTATATCTTTCCAGATCGAGCTTCGCATTTGTGTAAAATGCGACATCCCGCGCGAGCGCACCTTCCGCCTGTTCGAGCGCAACATGATAAGCGCGCGGGTCAATCTCCGCCAGTAGATCACCGGCCTTGACCTCTTCGCCTTCGGTAAAATGAATCTTGAGGAGCTCCCCATCTGCCCGGCTGCGAACTTCCGCAATGTTGAGAGGCGTGACGGCCCCGATCGCGGAAACGAAAATCTGCATGTCCCCCTTTTTGGCTTTCGCGGCGATCACAGGAATCGGCCGCGCGCCTTTCGTTTTGGTTTCGCCGGTGGGTACAGCGAAGCGACGCCACCCGAAGTACGCGAGCACTGCGATTACGATCAGCGTCACCCACAACTTCCACGGCCTGCGAGGTTTTACCCCGGTGGTTTGCTTAGGCCGGACCGGCCGTTCGATGGTATACTGCGAGATATCGCTCATGGTGACGTTTTAGGCCAAACTTCGTAGCGGTTTCGCTCACTCACGAACGAACGCGTAGCCAGCGGGTTTGCCCTTAAGAACAGGATAGCGGCTTGCATGCCAAAAAATCCCGGAGCGCCATTAGTCGCTTATAGTGAGCCCAAAGTGGCTCGAATTGCTAATCTTTCACTTATGCTCGCAGCGTCGGTGAATATTATTTAACGGAACCTTTTGCTCCGATCATGCCAGCTCCAGGGCATACCCCCTGCTTAGCCGGTTCCTCGGAACGCCGCGCCTGACTCTCAGATAGTGTATATACGGCGTCTTGTAAAATTTAACCGTACATTTTTTCCACCGCTTCTCCCACCAGAAGCAAAGCCCAGCGCCACGCCATCACAAGCGTGACTCAAGATATATACGGTCGAAGTTTGGCAAGACGAGAGCTCAGTCGGTTTTCTGAAAGAACTACAGACCAGCATCAATAAACTGAACACAATGGCTAAAACCAGACATAATCTAACGCACACGAGTGCATTTTTATTATTATTACTCTGTGCGCAGCAGCTGCGTGCACAGGACACCCCCACCACTTCGGAAGTCTCTAAAAAAGAGGCGAGCGAAGACTCCGTCGTAAAGATGGATAAGTATGTCAGCGTTGAAGGCGATGACCTCAACGGCATGCTTCCTCCGCCGAACAATGTGTTCGGTATCGCTAAGACCGCACTCGAGACGCCGCGTTCGGTCAGTATGGTGACGGGCGAAATGATTGAGAAGTTCAACATTTCCGACTTGTCTGACCTCGAACGTTTCTCGCCTAGCAGTTACACCGCCTTCTCCTTCGGCGTGCAGGGCGCGCTGAGTATCCGCGGTGACACCGCCGACATGTACTACGGCGATATGAAGCGCCTGAACAACACTTCGAACGTTCCCACCATCATCGGTGCGAGCGATGGCGTTGAAATCGTGCGTGGTCCCCCGTCCGCGGTTTACGGCGAAGGCGTCGTCGGCGGATATATGAATTATATTCCGAAGTCGGCTCGCGCGAGCACGGGTAAATACCTCGATCATTACACAGGCAAAATCACCGTCACGATGGACGATTGGGGTGGTAAGATTCTGACTGCCGAAGTCGGTGGTCCACTGACGGTCTTCGGCAAAAAGGCCGGCTTTTACATCTACGATCAGAGTCAGGACTCGAAGACATACTATATCGGCCAGAAGGTCGAAGACGAAACGCTGCAGGGCACGTTCACCATGGACATTGCCGATGGTCTGCGCTTCGAAGTGGGCGGCAACTTCCAGCACCACAGAGGTACCGGTATTGCCGGATGGAATCGCGTCACCCAGGATTTGGTCGACAATCGTGTCTACCAGACTGGTCAGGAAAACTTTAGCCTGATCGATACCAACGGCGACGGCATCGCCAGCCGCGCTGAACTCTATAATGCTGGTCTGACCAACAATTATAACTTCGGGGTGAATGGACTGCCGGTGGCCAATCAGGTCAAACCTGGCACCACCGCTTATACTAAACCAGGCGGTCCGTTGGACTTCGTCACCAATGTTGGAACAACGATTCTGAATCCACGTAATGTGCTGCTCGAGCGCATTAACTTTGGTAAAGACTTCATCTGGTTCGCGAACGTGACCTTCGATCGTATCCCGAACGTGGTCATCACGAACAAGGATTTCTACGAATATCAGAATTATTATAAACTGTCCGACATCGCGTACATGCGCTCGGGTGACACCACGCTGTTTGAAGAGCGTTTGACCACCGAGATCACCATCCCGCATCTTCCGCAGTGGCTCTCCATCCATGATGTGGTCGCGGGAAACATTCGGTACCTCGATGCGTATAACACGACGACCAACGTGTTTCAGATCTTCAACTATTGGGATCTGACGCAGTATACTCAGGGCCAGTACTTGTTCGCTAACGGCTGGACCGAACCCGGCTTGGCCGGCGTCGACTCCGCCGCTGAAAGTAAAGACCTCGAGATGGGTGTCGGCAACTTGCTGGACATCACAGCATGGAAAAAGGCATCCCTCACGGTCGGTACGCGCATGGACTGGGTCGACGGATCGGTGGATAACTTCCAGGGATTGAAAACGAGTGGTAACGTTCTCGCGATCGTGCCCCCCTCGTTCGCCAAAGGTTCGGCCCGCGCTGCGTCCCTGACCTCGGCCAGTCTCTCCTACAAGATTATTCCGCAGATCGCTCCTTATGTCACCTACGCGACGCCACGCACAGTTACGCCTGGCACCACCGGCGGCGTAACGACAGCCCAGGTCACCGGTAAGTACTTGGATAGTTCTCGCTTGGAAGAAGCTGGTATCAAAGGCGAGTTCTTCAAAGGACGCCTCTTTATCACCTACGCGATCTATGAACAGTACCGCACGGCCTTCAATCAGACTCTGAATGGCGGCTTGGGCGACTTCCAGCAGACGCGAAGCGACGGTCAGGAATTGGAAATCCGCTGGGTACCGAACAAGTCGTTCAATATCGCCCTCGCGGGTGACTGGACCGCTCGTTATACAGATCCGCTCGCACCCGGCCAGTATACCGCCGTTCCCGTGCAGACGACCGGTCTCGATCCGATCCAGTTTGGTGGCGGTCGTTATCAGCTCGGCTATCCGGCAACCGATCAGTACGCACGACGCACCGCACCGGCCCAGATCCTGAGCGCCTTCGGAGACTATATCTTCGGAAGCACCGGCCTCGACGTGTCAGCTGGTGTGAGTTTCATCGGTGGTTACGCGGCTTCCAACATCAACGATATCTATCTGCCGTCCGCGCTGTTGTTCTCGGCTGACATCGGATATCGCACCAAGCATTGGGAATATCGCCTCTCCGGCAAGAATCTGACGAACCAGCTTTACTTCACCTCGACGAGTGGAAGTGCTGCTTTGATTCCTCAGGTTGGCCGGACGATCACCGCGCGAGTCACCTATCGCTTCTAACCTTAACCGAACGCACTGAGCCACGTTTCTGTAACATCTCGGTGCGTTCCTTTTCTCCCTCGTTAACTTCCGGCGTCGCGCCGGCTGTGCGAGGGAGATTTTTTTTTAGCAATCGGAATATATATGCATCACCAAGGAAAAAATAAGACCCTCCGGCAATTTCGCCGCGTTTCTCTATTCTCCGCCGCGCTCCTGAGCGCTGGCATTGTTCTGCCCCTTAGCCCCACTGCGGTTATCGCATCGAGCAAAAGCGAGAGCACATTTAATGTGCAGGAAGCGACCATCGCCGATATCCAAAAAGCGATTCTCGAAAAGCGTCTCACTTGCACCCAACTGGTTAAATTATATCTCGCGCGCGTGAAGGCCTTCAACGGCCCCGGCGTCGAAGAACCAGAAGGTATTCTCGGACCGGTTACGCCAATCGCTCACGCGAAAGGCGTGAACGCATTGATCACGCTGAATCTGCGGCCCGCCACGCGGAAGGCGATGGGCTTTGACGATCGCAAAGCACGTAGCATGACCGATAGCGTAGATAACGATCCGAACATGCCGGATGCGCTCGAAGTCGCCGCGAAGCTCGACGCTGAATTTGCTAAGACGGGAAAACTCGTTGGTCCATTGCACGGCGTGGTCGTGGCAATCAAAGATCAATACGACACGTTCGATATGCGGACGACGTCCGGTGCCGACGCTTTTTATGCCAACGACCGCCCGCCCGCGGATGCCACTTTCGCCAAGAAACTCCGTGCAGCTGGCGCGATCGTTCTCGCAAAGGCGAATATGGGTGAATACGCATCGGGCTATCGCAGTTCATTCGGTGGCACCGAAGTAAATGTGTACGCTACCGACCGCGTGCCCGGCGGCTCAAGCGGCGGTTCCGGCATGTCCGTCGCAACTAATATGGTGACGGTCGCGATCGCGGAAGAAACCGGTCCGTCCGTTCGGGCCCCCGCACAATATAGTAACAACGTCGGCATCGCTGGCACGCAAGAGCTCGTCAGTCGTCACGGCATGATTAACACGGGGATCAACACCCGCGTCGGTCCAATCGCGCGTACCGTCGAAGACGCCGCTCGTGTGCTTACCGTCATTTCTGGTTATGATCCGAAAGACGAAATGACGGCCTTCAACGTTGGCAAATTGCCAGCAGCTCCCTATGAATCGTTCACGCATGCGAAGAGTCTTAAAGGCATGCGCATCGGCGTGATTCGCGAATACATGGACAAGAGTGTCTATGGAAAAGAATCCTACCAGAATATTGATATCGTTAACCAAGCGATCGAGGACCTGAAAAAACTTGGTGCAACGATCGTAGAGCCTGGCCCGGAAGGCATGTTCACGGAGTATATTCGCAAATATAATCCGATGCTCAGCAATGCCTATTGGACCAAAAGCTTTCCCGACATGTTTCCCGTTGGACCGGACGGCAAACCCACCAACGACCACGTGCTCACGCTCGTGGATCTCGCCTTCCATCCGGAAAAGGTCCCGGGCAAAGTCACGATGCGCGACTTCGGCGGCGCCGGCGCAGTTGGAGAGAGCAAATATGGTTATGATGTCTACTTAGCAGAGCGCGGTGATGCTAACATCAAAACGCTCGCCGACCTTGCGGAGAAAGCGAACTTCTTCAGTTCGCCGAATTTCCCGACAAAAAAGCGCGGGCTCGAAAGCAGCAATAAGGCGATGGAACTCGACACTGCAGTACGACTACAGCGCCGGTTCGCGATACAACAGATCATCCTAGCCTGTATGGCGGACAAGCAACTCGACGCACTCGTCGCGCCAACTGGTTTGATTCCCGCCCGCAAGCTACTCGCGCCAAATGAACCGACCGCAAACGGCATCGGCAATTACGGTATGCTGACCTTCATCGGGCAACAGGGTTTCCCTGTAATGACGGTTCCGGCCGGCTTCACCACGGAAGTCTACGACCAAATTCCAGACCCGAATCCTTCTCCGGAAGCACTCAAAAAAGCCAAGAGCGCTGCGTCCGCTGCTGAGGGCGAAGGCGGCACCTCGCGCGTGCCCATGATTTGGTCCGGACCGACCCCTGCAAAGTTGCCGGTGGGCATCGACTTTATTGGTCGTCCCTTTTCCGAGCCGATCTTACTCACCGCGGCGGCCGCTTATGAGCACGCGACTCATCATCGCATGTCACCGCCCGATTTCGGAGACATTCCCGCTTCCAAATAAATTTGTTACGGAATGAGGCCGTAATAAAGTAGCGTGTGCAATGCTAAGGCAGCCTGTGACCCAGGCTGCCTTTTTCGTCTCCAATGAGAGGGTGCGCGCTGTCATTCAGCGCTTCGGCGACTAATAAAAAAGCGCCTCCCGCAAGAGAGGCGCTTTGATCTATATCTAAAAATTTCGGTCTTTAACGCGGAAAGTACCAATAGTGATTCGTGTCGTTGATAAAGATCTTCTTTGGAATCATCGCGTGGATACCTAGAGTTTTATCAACCACCTGGGTGACTCGATAGTTCACGGCGATACTCGACAGTGTGTAAGCCTGGAGCATATCAAAATGCTGCTTTTCCTTCAGGAAATCGATCGACTCCGTGATCGCCTGATACATCGCCTTGTTCAGATCAGGATCTAAACCGAAGACAATATAGTCGGTCGGGGTCTCCGCGCGCGGCATCTTGAGGCTCACGCCTTTATGGAGAATAAACTGCAAGGTGACGGTATCAGCCGTTTCGATAGCCGTACCAGTGACTTCGCCGTCGCCCTGACCGGCGTGCGAGTCCCCGGTATAAAAGAGCGCACCCTTCTGAAAGACCGGCAGGTACAGCGTACTTCCCGTAGTTAACTCCTTACAATCGAGATTGCCGCCATATGGTCCAGGAGGTGTAGAGCTCGGATTCTCACCCCAGGAATCCGCGGGACATGTCGCCATCACGCCCATAAAAGGGGCGAGCGGCACCACGATATTTTCATCGAACACGCCGGCATTCCGCGCGATGTCCAAATGCGTTACCTTCGAGAAAGGCCGAGGAGCACCCGCTGGCGAGCCGGTCGCGGGGGTCGGTGTTGCGGCCGCGCCATCCGCAACGGGCGCAGGCGGCGCTGGTTTAGGCGTGGGAGCGGTTCCCAACATCAAACCGCCGTGGCCCGGAGAGCCACCCGTATTGCCGTAGGGAATACGCGGGGTGACATCCATGATTCTCACTTCGAGAGAATCGCCCGGCTCAGCATCTTCGATATAAATGGGTCCAACGATCAGGTGTCCGCCAGGAATGCCCGGGGCGCGCGGCGTTTCTTTGAGGACCTTCGCAGTTTCCTGCAACGCCGGGCTTTGCTCGACGGTAAGATCGATTTTATTATCCTTCAGCCATTGGTTCGGATCGGACTTGTCCGTTGCGCGCGTCGCGCCGCCGCCACCGCCACCGTCAATTTGAACAATCGCACCGGATTTAACGGTGAGGACCGGTTTTTTCTTCGCAGAGTAGTGACCGATAATCGCATTCTCTGGGGTCAACGGCACATGATAGTCATACGGGACCGCTCCGGCCCGCGCTTCGCTTGGAACGATCACCAGCGCCGCTGCGAACATGGCCGCGGAAGCACCGACGAGACGGTTGTTGGTGAGAGGTTTCTTCCACCGCGCCGCCCCATTTGTGGCCGCGCATAGATATTTCGCTATAGACTGTATTGTCATGACCGGGCGGCGTCAGCTACTTACGCGCCAATTTCCATTAAATCCGCCGCGGCCGTAAATAATACGCAGAACGATCCGCGTACTCACTATATAGTCACTTTATAGCCGCGCTCTACCGGCAGATCGCGTCTAACATAGGCCCCTCAATCCCGATCATTTCCTTTGGGGAAATTGAAGGTCACATTCGAAAAATTGGTGCCCTTGACCTGAAGCTTTTTAAACACGCCGTCGAAGACGCTGGTCGTTTTCAGCCAACTCTCTTCTGCTTCAAAATAAGAAGTATCTCCCACCGTTTCTCCCGATGCGCGGTCAGCCACGGCCTTCAGCACTAACGCGTGTTGCTCATTGCCAACCGTAACGGCGCACTCAATTGACGGCTGAGCGATGCGGACAAACTCTTCCATTTCGCCATCCAGGACATACGCATCGAGCTTGCCTGCAACCGGATCACGCACGAGCTCGATATGATAGGCCTCGTCCCCTAACACGACAGGTGTGCCACCATGCGGAGGATGATGAACGTGCGCGTGAACCGGCGCGTCGGCCGCCGGCTCAGCCGCTTTATGACAGGCCGAAAATAGAAAAAGCGATGCGAATAAGAAAGGGAGATTAACTCTAGAGAAGCGTCGGAAGTGACCGCATCGACCGGCGTCGCTCATTTCACAGGTCCCAAAAATCGTTCGCCGTCCATCACGAAAAGCGAAACGACATACCCAGCATCATAACGCTGATCGATGCGGAAAGTTCCCGTCATGCGCACAGGAATATCTTGCACCACCTGAATCCCTGGAGCTGGCACCGTCACCACCACATAGTCGTTCATGTTCGGCACCGCGCCATAGCAACAGGTCGTGATATCCCGCATCATCACGAACTTCGTAGAAAGCCCATTCGCGACTTGCAAAGGCATCATATAGCCGGACAGCACGACCTTTTGTTTATCGTACACATGGATCCACGGCGGCACTTGATCTGTCTTCTGCGCCTTCGCGATTTCTTCGGGCGTCGCTCCCGTGCCCACATCCGCAACCTTATATTCGAACGAGGACAATTTATCAAACCCGAGGGAGTACAGGTTGCTGCCATCGACGCTGATCTTAGTCGGCGTCGTATCCACCGTTGGCGCATCGGCGCGAAGCAAAGTAAAGCCGCCCGCGAAAGCGACTGAAACTGCCGTTATCCAGAATTTCTTAACTGTTTTTGATATCACTGCGTCAAACATAGTCGGTCTTTATGAAAGAGGTGCCATACTGCTCGCCACGTCGGTGCGGTAAGCTTTGATTGCTGGGAATATTCCACAAAGTGCCGCAAGTGCAACTATGCCGACGGGTGCAATCAACATTACCGGGTGCAACTCCAATGGGTTGATGACGACACCTGTCTGCTCACGGATGATGCTCGACGCCACCACCACGATGGCAGCGTAGACGCCGAACGCGAAGACCATGCCGAGGGCCGCAATCGCCGCCGACTCGAGAACAAACGCGCCGAAGACGGTTATGCGGCGCGCGCCCAACGCGCGCAAAATCGCGATCTCCCGGCGACGCTCATTCATCGAATTATAAATACTTGCCAGGATCGAAGCCGAAGCCACCACCACGATCAGGTAAGAAACAAAGGCGAGGATTTTATCGAACCACGCAATTTTCTCGAAAAGTTTCGCCAAAATTCCACCGATCGGCCACGCGAACGTGAGCCGATTTCCACGGCGATTATAAAGCATATCCAGCTGGAAGCCGCTCATTGGATTCCCTTCCTTCAATTTGATCAGCACCGCGCTTACGTCCGTTGCAGCCTTCGGATCGTGACCGCTCATTTTCTGGATTCCCTGAAGCGGAATCCAGATCACACGATCCGCCGGCGTGCTCGTAGGTGTAAAGATGCCCACGATCTTATAGGTTTCCGCATGCTGTTTTGACTCATCATACTGCAAGCCGTGAAAAGGATGAAACGTGTCGCCAACCTTCAAATGGAGCTGTTTGGCGGCGAAACTGCCGACCACGGCTTCTTTCTCGCCGGTCGTGAAGCGTTTGCCACCGGCCTCGAGCTGATATTTCTCACCCGGCGCATACTCGACACGATCAAAGAGATCATCCGTCGTGCCGATCAAACGATAGCCTTTATAATTATCACCAACTGCGATCGGCAACGCCAATTCTATATTCGGGTTATTGCGCGCCTGCTCAACGTCAGCTGGCCCAATAT
>FTDT01000204.1_pt1 | contig 10264 bp, 6 predicted proteins | sample 1640021 | NCBI WGS metagenome assembly FTDT01 (sample SAMEA3914869, study PRJEB12502) | metagenome | biome: forest; material: soil | place: USA | collected 2012-03-12 | depth 0.1 m | reverse complement strand
CGCAGCTACCTGCGGGCGCCTACGTGGGGATGGCCGCGCGTTTTAGCGCGCGGATTTGCCCCAGATTTTTGAAGAATGTTAGCACTATGAGAGCTGAAGCAACTAGGGCCGAATTAGAAACGCGGTGACGAAATTCCGCTCCACGGAGCGGCATCCGCCGACGGCAATTTCCAAACCCTTTTGCATTCGACCGAAGAACGTTTTGTTTTCCTACTTTTCCCGACCGCTCCGCTTTCGGCTTCAGCTCTGCAGCCTGCGGACTTCAGATCTCAGCCTTTCAGCCCTTTTCCCCTTTACCGTGACCAAGAACGAAATCGCCGATATCCTTACTGACATTGCGGTCCTGCTCGAATTGAAGGGCGAGAATCCGTTTAAGACGCGCGCGTACCAAACTGGCGCGCGCGCACTCGAATCACTCGAAGAAGACCTCGGCACGATCATCGCCGAAGCGCGTCTGCAAGAAATCAAAGGCGTCGGCGAAGCGCTCGCGAAAAAGATCATTGAGCTGCACACGACGGGAAAACTTCGCTTCTACGAAGAATTGAAAGCATCAATTCCGCCCGGCCTCGTCGAGATGCTTGAGATCCCCGGGCTCGGTGCGAAAAAGATCATCGCACTGCATCAGAAGTTAGGGATCACGACGATCCCGGAACTCGCCAAAGCTTGCGCCGACGGACTGGTCGCCGGCCTCACTGGCTTCGGCGAAAAGACGCAGGATAAAATCGTCGCCGGGATTAAAAACCGCGAAAGCTACGGACGGCGCCACATCTGGTGGGACGCATTTGCCGTGGCCGAGCCGATTCTCGCGGGCCTGCGCGCACTGTCGGCTGTGCAGCGCGCCGAGCACGCGGGCAGCTTGCGTCGCGGGATGGAGACGGTCGGCGATCTCGATTTTATCGTCGCCGCCACTGAGGTTGTTCCGGTCGTGGAATGGTTTACGACGCGCGGTGGAATCAAAGAGGTCACCGCGAAAGGTGACACCAAGGCGAGTGTGCGTTACGAGAGCGGATTGCAGGCAGATCTGCGCATCGTGCCGCTCGAACAATTTGCATTCGCGCTTCATCACTTCACTGGATCGAAAGATCATAACGTGCAGATGCGCCAGCGCGCGCTCGCCCGAGGCCTGAGCTTGAGCGAATGGGGTCTCGTACCTGCCGAGGGCGAAGGCACAGTAAAAGACAAAGTTGTTCAACTGAACGTGGGCGCGGCGGACTCCGCAAAAAGTGCGTCGAGTGCGACGAATACAGAACAGGCAAAATCGTCGAACGGAGCGTCGAAACTCGAAACGAATGCTGGGGTGGCGAAAGACACGTCCGCCGCTAGTGAAGTCGCCAAGCTGCAATCAAAAGCGAGCACAAGGTCCAGCGTCGTTCCAAAGGTTTCTGATCACCGCAAAATTGCTTCGGAAGCGGAACTTTTTGCGGCGCTCGATTTGCCCTTCATCGCGCCGGAACTTCGCGAAGGCCTTGGGGAAATCGAAGCCGCCGAAGGCGGTTATTTGCCGAAACTGATCGAGCACACCGATCTGCGCGGAGCGTTTCACAATCACACCACTGCGTCTGACGGTCGCAACACCCTTAACGAAATGATCGGCGCTGCCGACGCGCTCGGTTGGGAATACATCGGCATCGCGGATCATTCGAAGGCGAGTTTTCAGGCAAACGGATTGAGCGAAGAACGGCTCCTTCAGCAGGTCGCGGATATTCAGAAATTGAATACGTCACAACGGTTCAAAACACACGTGTTTGCCGGAAGCGAATGCGATATTTTGGCCGACGGCCGGCTCGACTACGACGACAGCACGCTGGCGAAACTCGATTACGTGGTCGCGTCAGTGCACAACGCCTTTGCGCAATCAGAAGCCGACATGACGTCGCGGATTATTCGCGCGATGGAAAGTGGACGCGTGACGATTCTTGGTCATCTCACAGGGCGGCTGCTCCAGCGGCGCGAGGGATATCCAGTGAACACCGCGAAGATCGTGGACGCCGCGATTGCAAACCGTGTGGTCATCGAACTGAACGCGAGTCCGTGGCGCTTGGATATGGATTGGCGTCATTGGCGAAGAGCCGCCGAGCGCGGCGTGCTCTGCGCGATCAACCCGGACGCTCACGAAATGGGTTCGTTGGATTTTATGCGCACTGGCGTAAATGTCGCACGCAAGGGCTGGCTGACGAGGGAACTGGTAATTAACACGAAACCGCTCGCGGAAATGAAGGAGTGGCTGGTGAAGCGGTGAAGGAGCGCGACGCTGCGGAGTGAAGCGGAAAGATCAGGCGCGTTGAAAAAAGCACGTTTAGACGATGGCGCCTCTGCGGAGCGCCAGCGGCCGCTCTTTACGAGTTTCATTACCCCTTCAAAATCTCCGCCAACTTCGCGGTTTCCTTGCCTCCGCCCATGGCGAAATCCGGCTTGCCGCCGCCTTTGCCGCCAAGTTTGGCGCTGAGGTCGGCGATGATCTTACCGGCCTGATGACCCGCTTTGACCGCCGCAGGCGAACAAAACGCGACAACGCTCGCTTTGTCGCCGAAGACTCCGCCGAGCACGACGACACCTTCGCCGGCCTTCGATAACACTTGGCTGCCGAGCGCGCGCAATGCATCTGGATTTTCCACCGTCGCGGTCGCCGAAATAAATTTCAGCCCATCCTTCATCACGGCGTGTTGCACCAAATCGTCCGCGATGCCCGCGGCCGCTTTTTGCTCAAACGCCTTCACCTTGCGCTCGAGTTCCGCTTTTTGCGCGAGCAAGGCATCGAGTTTCTTTTCAACCTCACTGGGCGCAGCATTTAGTTTCGCGCCGACGGCGCGCAGACGCGCTTCCTGTTCTTCGACCGCTTCAATCGCCGCTTGACCCGCGACCGCTTCAAGACGACGCGTGCCCGCGGCGACCGCGCCTTCGCTGACGATCTTCACAAGACCGATTTCGCCGGTCGTACCAACGTGTGTACCGCCGCACAACTCACGGCTGTAGCCGCCCACGTCCACGACGCGCACGACCTTGCCGTATTTTTCCCCGAAGAACGCGAGCGTGCCTTCCGGTTTCTTGTCGAATTCGGTTTCGTACGAGTCGACCTCCGCGTTATCGATGATGTGCTGGTTGACGATCGTTTCGATCTCACGGAGCTGCTCCGGTTTAACCGCTTCAAAATGCGCGAAGTCAAAGCGCAGGCGATCCGGCGCGTTCAGCGAGCCTGCCTGACGGACGTGCGTGCCGAGGACTTTGCGGAGGGCGTTGTGCAGTAAATGCGTCGCCGTGTGATGACGTTGAATCGCGCGGCGGCGGCTCATGTCCACCGATAATTCCGCGATCGCACCTGAGGAAAAGGCTGAAGGCTGAAGGCTGGAGGCTGAAGCCGGATCGATTTTGTGGAGGTGGCGGCCGGATTTATCTTTGATTGTATCCAGAACCTGGATCGGCATGCCCGCGATTATCGCGGTGCCATGGTCACCGACCTGTCCGCCCATCTCGGCGTAGAAAGGCGTCCGATCGAAAACGAGAAACGTGCCTTGCTCGCTTTGGATGACGTCGGTGACGGTAGCAGCGTACGGCTCGTTTTCCTTGAGCTTATAACCGACGAAGAGGGTCGGCTCTAAGTGCGCGGGGCTTTCGCCTTCTTTTGCAGCAACGATGATTTCCTTCCTCTGCGCGGCGCGACCGAGAGCACGCTGCTTCTCCATTTCCGCCTCGAAACCCTTTGTATCGACAGAAAGACTACGCTCAGTCGCGAGCAGCTCTGTCATATCCAGCGGAAAGCCGTAGGTGTCGTATAGTTCGAATGCAGCTTGTCCTGTGATTTTGCCGGCCGACGCGGCCTTCGTGAAAATTTGCAGCCCACGATCCAGCGTTCGGCCAAAGCTTTCTTCTTCGCTGCGGATTACACGTCGAATGATTTCCTGGCGCTCTTTCAACTCAGGAAAAACAGAGCCCAGCGACTCAACCACGGGCGTGACCAGCTGTTCGAAGAAACCGACTGTGAGGCCCAGTTTCTTTCCATAAAGAATACCACGCCGTAGAATGCGTTTGATGACGTAGTTGCGACCCTCGTTACCCGGTAAAATTCCGTCGGCGATCGCGCAGGAAATTGTTCGCGCGTGATCGGCCAGTACGCGGAAAGCCACGTCGGTGTTTTCCTGTTCCGACAAACCCTCGCGCTTCGTTGGCACGGTGCGAGTATAAGTCTTGCCGGAGAGCGCCGTGATTTTTTGAAAAAGCGGCGCGAAGACATCGGCTTCGTAGTTCGATGGGTCGGCGTTGAATTCCTTAAACCCTTTCGTTGTCGCGTGGATGCCTGCAACGCGCTCGAAACCCATGCCGGTGTCGACGTGTTTCGCCGCGAGCGGCGAGAAGGTACCATCCGCGTTCGCATTGAACTGAATGAAAACGTGGTTCCAAATTTCGATACAGCGCGGCGAACTTTGGTTAACCAGTTTTCGGCCGGCCTGCTCTTCGTCGCTCGCGAGCAAGTTGAAATGAATTTCCGAACACGGACCGCAGGGGCCGGTATCGCCCATCATCCAGAAATTGTCCTTCTTGTTGCCGTAGACGATGTGGACTTTCGGATCGAGGCCTTCCTTTTCGAAGATGCGCGCCCAAATATCGTATGCTTCCTGATCGAAGTCGGACGGGTCGCCGGGCTGCGGCTTATAGACGGTCGCGAAAAGACGTTTTGCGGGAATGCCCCAGACTTTCGTGATTAATTCCCAGCCCCACTCGAGTGACTCTTTTTTGAAGTAGTCGCCGAAGGACCAGTTGCCGAGCATTTCGAAAAACGTGTGGTGGTACGTGTCGAAGCCGACGTCTTCGAGGTCGTTGTGTTTGCCGCCGGCGCGAATACACTTCTGCGTGTCGGCTGCGCGCGTATCTTTGCCCGGTTTAACGCCGGCCCATTTCGAAACGTCCGCCTGACGATCGCCAAGGAAGATGGGCACAAATTGATTCATGCCGGCATTCGTGAAGAGCAGCCCTGGGGAGTCGGGCATGAGCGACGAAGACGGCGTGATCGTGTGACCATGTTTCGCGAAGAAATCGAGAAACGACTGGCGAATTTCGGCTGAAGTCATGACGGAAGAAATCGAAACGGAAAGCTGATCCAGTTAACTCAAAGGTTCGCGATGATCGCGTCGGCCATGGCTTTGGTGCCAACGCTTGGACGACCAAACGCGATATCGCCGGTGCGCGTACCCGAGGTCACGGCCGCCTTGACGGCTTGTTCGATACGCGTGGCAATCGCGTCGAGGCCAAAGCTGAAACGTAGCATCAGCGCGACGGAGAGAATCTGCGCGCACGGATTGGCGATGCCTTTGCCCGCGATGTCCGGCGCGGTGCCGCCCGCAGGTTCGTAGAGACCAAACGGAAGACCGAGCGTATTTTTGCCGGCGCCGAGCGAGGCAGAGGACAACATGCCGAGTGATCCGCAGACGCAGGCCATTTCGTCGGACAGAATATCGCCGAACATGTTTTCGGTTACGAACACATCGAACTGGTTTGGATCGCGCACCAGCTGCATGGCGGCGTTGTCGACGTACATGTGGGAGAGCTCAATGTCGGGCGCGTTTTTCGCGACGTAGTCGATGACAGTCTTGCGCCAGAGCACGGAGGTTTCGAGCACGTTGGCTTTATCGACTGAGCAGAGCTTCTTTTTACGGGCGCGGGCCGCGGTGATCGCGGTTGCAGTGATGCGCTCGATCTCGCTCTTTCGATAAACCATCGTATCCACGGACTGGATATCTCCGTCGGGCAGCGTGGTCGTGGTCTTCGGTTGGCCAAAGTACACACCGCCGGTTAATTCACGAATGCAGACGACGTCGATGCCATTCGGGATGCGTTCGGATTTGATCGGCGAGGCGTCGGCAAGTTCCTTATAGAGCAAGCCGGGGCGGATGTTCGCGAAGAGCGTGAAATGTTTGCGCAGCGGCAGCAGGGCGGCCCGCTCGGGCTGCTCTTTGGGCGGAAGCTTCTCCCATTTTGGACCGCCGACCGAGCCGAACAGGATGGCGTCGGACTGCTCGCACAGTTTGAGCGTGGAATCCGGCAACGCTTTGCCGTGATTGTCGATTCCGGCACCACCGACATCGGCCTTTTGGTACTCGAGCGTGAGTTTTTCCTGGCGCGCGACATGGTCGAGCACGCGCAGGGCTTCGGTCATGACCTCGGGCCCGATGTAGTCTCCGGCAAGAACGGCGAACTTAAGTGTCGGCATAAACGTAAATTCGTAGCGGGAGCCGGTGCGCGTGGGAAGGGGAATTTTCACGGTTGCGCGGCGGCTGAAAGCGGCTGCACTGGCGCCGGATGAACGTGTACGTCCTACCAGCTGGACCGTTAGATACAAACGCCTATCTTTTAACCGCTCCCGAGCGGGGCGAGGCGGCGTTAATCGACGCGCCGCTGGGCGTTTGGCCAGAAGTGGAAGCTGTCCTTGCACGGGAAAAATGCCAACTGAGTGAACTTTGGTTGACCCATGGGCACTTCGATCATGTTGACGGAGGCGCAGAGGTCCTTCGCGCGACAAAGGCTCGCACGCGTGCACATGCGGGGGATCGTGTGCTATTCGAAGATCCGGAATGCATGCGCTGGTTTTTGGACATGGCTCTACCTGGTCATCCGATCATCGAACCAATTCATCCGGACGAGTGGCTCAACGGTGGCCAAAAATTCGAGGCGCTCGGTACGACGATCGAGGTCCGCCATGTGCCCGGACATGCACCCGGAAACGTCGCCTTTTACGTCGTAGCGCTGAAATCGATTTTTGTCGGCGACTCGCTTTTTGCCGGGGCGATTGGGCGGACAGATTTGCCGAATGGGAATTTCGCCGAATTGGAACGTTCGATCCGCGAGCAGTTGTATACACTGCCAGAAGATACGATCGTCTATCCCGGACACGGTTGGAAAACGACGATCGGCGACGAGAAGCGCAACAATCCTTACGTGCGTCCATGAACCAAACCGAGCATGAGCACTACATGCGGCGCACCATCGAGCTGGCGCGCAAAGGGTGGGGTACGACCCACCCCAATCCAATGGTGGGCGCGCTGATCGTCGAAGACGGCGCGATCGTCGCAGAAGGATTTCACGCGCAAGACGGCGGTCCGCATGCCGAGCGCGTCGCTCTCGACAATTTACGCCGTCAACCGAAACCGGGCGCGACGATGTACGTCACGCTCGAGCCTTGCTCAACCCACGGACGGACGGGCGCGTGCACGGAGGCTTTGATCCAGGCGAAAATTTCCCGCGTGGTCGTCGGCGCGACTGACCCGCATCCCGGGCACGGCGGCGAAGGTTACTCGATCCTGCGCGCAGCCGGTGTTGAGGTGGTCAGCGGCGTTCTGGAGAACGACTGCCGCGATCTCAATTTGCTCTATAATCACTGGGTCGAAACGCGCAGCCCTTTGATCGCGGCTAAGTCGGCTTTGACGTTGGATGGCAAAATCGCCACGCGGACTGGCGAATCCAAGTGGATTACGGGCGAAGCAGCGCGGGCTGACGTAATGGCGTGGCGGCGATTGTTTCCTGCCATTGCAGCGGGTGCGGGCACGATCATGCGGGACAATCCGAAGCTCACTTCGCGCCGTGCAGGCGAGGACGAGTGGTGCCCGATTCGTTTTGTATTCGACGGTTTGTTACGGACTGTATCCGAGCGAACACTACCTGGCGTGTTTACAGATTTGCACCGCGAACGCACGATTGTCGTCACGACGCCACATGGAGGCATGGGCTACGTGCGGAAACTGAAAGATCTCGGTGTGCGCGTCTGGTGCCTGCAGTCGCCGACCCAGCGCGTTCAACTGACCGAGTTTCGTCAAAAGTGCGCCGAAGAAAAAATCACCGGTGTTTATGTCGAAGGCGGCAGCCAGTTGGTGAGCGAATTTTTGCAAGAGAAACAGATCGATTACTTCTTCGTGTACCGCGCGCCGATCATGTTGGCGGATGAAAAAGCAAAGTCGGGCTATGCTGGCCTGCGCACGGAGCGGCTGAACCAAGCAGTTCGCTTGAGCAACGTGCGCCACGCCACCTTCGGCGACGATCAATTGATGCGGGGTGATGTGGTGTATCCAGAGAAACTGCATAGCGATGAAGCTTTATTTAGCGTCCGGTAACGCGCACAAAGTTCAAGAGCTGCAAGCGCTCGCGGACGCCAGCGGGTTGGCCGTTGAAATTATTTCTGCAAAGGCCGTTGGCGGCATGCCGGAAGTGATTGAAGACACGGGCACATTTCTCGGCAATGCGCGCAAGAAAGCGCTCGCGCTCCAGGCGCTTTTGCCGGAGGACGCATGGGTTTTGTCGGACGACAGCGGGATTTGCGTGGAGGCCCTCGATGGCGGACCCGGAGTGGAGTCGGCGTATTATGCCGGGCCGCAAGGTGACAGCACGGCGAATTTGTGGAAGCTGGTTGAAGCGATCAAGACGGTGCCTGAAGGGAAGCGTGGGGCGTATTTTATTTGCGTGCTGGTTTTGGTCGGAACCGAGCGAGATGAGCGCGGGAATGCGCGGGCACTCGAGAAAGTTTTTGAAGGCCGCGTATACGGAAATCTGTGTTCCGAGCCACGTGGCGGGAAGGGTTTCGGCTACGACCCGCTATTCGTGCCGGACGGATACACTGTGACGACGGCGGAGATGAGCGAAGAGGAAAAGAACGCGTTGAGCCACCGCGGCCGAGCGGCGCAGGCGTTGTTTGCGTGGATCAAGGGTCGCGATTAAACGTTCAAGCTTCGACATGGAGTGCGGTGACTCGTCACCACCTTCAAAGGCGAAACTCATTTCGCCTTCTTGCAACGTCGACAGGCGAATGACGGGCAAATGAATTTGCCCGTCGAAGGCGGCGACGAGTCGCCGCACTCGACGCCGGGGGGCGCTCCCAGCCCCGCGATAACGTTTGGACTTTTCCTGCTAGGTCGCTTTCTTTGACCGTTCCTGCTATGAAAAACTTCTACATCACGACGGCCATTGATTATGTAAATGGCTCGCCGCATTTAGGTCACGCCTATGAAAAAGTCCTCACGGACGTGATTGCGCGCTATCGTCGTTTGATGGGAGATCGCGTTTGGTTTCTGACCGGAGTCGACGAACACGGCCAAAAAATCCAACAGAGCGCGCGCAAGCTCGGACTGACGCCGCAGGCGTTCGTCGACCAAATCGCCCCGGAATTCATTACGCTTTGTAAGCGGCTCAATATTTCTAACGACGATTTTATCCGCACCACTGAGCCGCGGCACAAAGACGTCGTCCGCCAAATTCTTCAGCAGCTTTTTGACAAAGGCGAAATCTACAAAGCCGAGTATCAAGGTTTCTATAGCACGCGTCAGGAGCAGTTCCTCCAGGACAAAGATCGCAATCCAGATGGCACCTGGCCGGAATTTTTCGGCGAGGTTACACAAATCACGGAGAGCAACTACTTCTTTAAACTGCGTGGCTATCAGGACTGGTTGATTTCGTTTCTCAAGAAGAACGATGGATTCATTTTTCCGCGTTATCGGCAAAAACAGGTGTTGGAATTTCTGAGCGAGCCGCTCAACGACCTTTGTATTTCGCGTCCGAAAGATCGTTTGGAATGGGGCATTCCGCTGCCGTTTGACGAAAACTTTGTCACCTACGTTTGGTTTGATGCGCTGCTGAATTACTATTCCGGTGTCATCGACAAAAAGGAATTTTGGCCGGCGGATTTTCATGTAATCGGCAAAGATATTTTGGTGCCCCCGCATGCCGTCTATTGGCCGATCATGTTGAAGGCCGCGGGCATCGAGCCGCCGAAGGCGATTCTAGCGCACGGCTGGTGGTCCGTGAACGGCGCAAGAATGTCGAAGAGCACTGGTAACGTCGTCGATCCGATCCAGTTTGTGGATACATATGGCGCGGATGCGTTGCGTTATTTTCTAATTCGAGAAATGAGCGTGGGTCAGGACAGTGATTTTTCGCAGCCACAATTCTTGGCGCGTTATACGGCCGAGCTGGCCAATAATTTGGGCAACCTCGTCAATCGGACCCTCAACATGACCAACCGTTTCGGCGGTGGCGTAATTCCGGATGGTGGCGCCGAGGATGACGCGGACAAAGAATTGCGCGAGCTCTGGGACAAAACGCGCGACGAAGTTTTGACGTTGAACGAAGGCTTTCAATTTCACGTCGCGCTCGAGCGCACCTTTGCGTTTATCACCGCGACGAATGCGTACATCGAAAAGCGCGCACCGTGGAAACTCGGCAAGGCAACTGATTCTGCATCGCAGGCGCTTTTGAAGCGTTCACTCGCAACGATGGCGGAAGCGCTGCG
>FTDT01000021.1_pt1 | contig 10285 bp, 3 predicted proteins | sample 1640021 | NCBI WGS metagenome assembly FTDT01 (sample SAMEA3914869, study PRJEB12502) | metagenome | biome: forest; material: soil | place: USA | collected 2012-03-12 | depth 0.1 m | reverse complement strand
GTGCGGCAGTATCGTAGTTAACGATCGAATCTTTACGCCAACCATACGTACCGACCAAGTCTCCGTCTAACATGAAACCTTGCCAGACGAGAGCCTTCGAGGAATCGCGGAACCGTGTGCGTTCGCCGCCGGTAACCAAGGCGGGGAAATCAGCAGGATTCTTCGAGTCCAAGTAAGTAACTGGCAGTTTCTGCCAGCCAACATAGTTTGCGGGGTTGTTCGACTGCGTGCTGTTCGTAACTGCTGCCGTGTCTGCATTCAGGTACGTGTAAGGCGCGTTCGGATCGACGTAGCCAGGATCATTCGGATTGAGCGAGTGAGCCCAATGCGAGTTGAACCAGGTTACTGAGGTGTTCTTTGGCGGCGCGATCTGAACATTGACGTTCGACAGGTCTGCACCCGAAGGCGAGCTAGCGCCAGCCAGGGTAGGTCCGATATAATCAACCCAATTGAACAACCGATAGTTAGTGATTTTAACGCTAGTATCGAAGTTGTTGTCCGTTTCGTAACTTGGGTCGAGAGCATACGATGACCAACTCATGTCGGTCTGCTTCTTGTGATCCAAGGCGAGCAAACCGGTCAAACGATGCGTACCGATGATCTTAGCGATTGTGCTTTGATGCCACCAGTCAGACGCGCGGAATTCGCCGAAGGCGGTTGCCCGCGTGCTATCACGCAGAATCGTGGACGACTGATTGCCGGCGTCACCGCCTGCAGCCACGAAAGGACGGCCTACGTTTGGATTAAGAACCGACGTCGATGGGCTACCCGGAATCGAATTGGGCAGGGTTTCGTTGGCATCAATATTAATGCCATAATTTTCACCCGAAAGGAACTGGGTCTGCCCAGCGGTGTAGCGTTGTTTATCGTAGACAACTTGATAGCCAACGCGATCGTTGAAGAACGTTTGCGCGAGCGAAACATCGCCAGCGTGCCAGTTCTGCCATTCGCGCTTGTTGTTGCCGTCGAGTAGCTTGTCGAAGAAGTCAAAGATCGTAGGATCCGTGAGAACTTTGTCTGCGTAGAAACTGCCACCGACCAATTGCTGGCCAGCATAGTGTGCGAATGGAGCAATGGCAACGGGTTGGACGTTAGGCAGGCCGCCAATTCCGTTAACCGTGCCACCTGGTTGAACAGGCTTTGCCACCATATTACCGGCAGAGTCGATTGCCCAGCCGGTTCCTATTTCGCCGACGACCGCATTGGTCGGAATCCCGCTTAGAGTTGCCGGGGAAACGCCAGGCGTTGTCGGATTGCTACCATTGTAATAGAGGATAGGGGTGGACCAGTAAGTGCGACCTTCCGCGAAGTTAGGGAAGTCTGCTTTGCCGATTGCACTGCCAGCACCTTGGCCGGGCGTATCCTGGGCGACAACCGCTTTATTCAGGCTCGCGATTCCATCCACCCCGTGGAACCAGAGGGAAATCTGGTCATCGGGCGGTGTGGTGCGCGGGTTGTTCGAATTGACGCGACCATATTCAAAATTGGCCTGAATCGTCGTGTGGATGCTGTCGGTAAACAGCTTTGGATCGAACCGGATCGCACCATAATAACGAGTTGCATCGTTGAACGCAGGCTTTTCCTGGTACTTTTCGTCGTCGTTAACGGCCGCGACGCGAATAGCCAGCATGTCCGAAATCAACACCTTGTTGAAATCAATGGAGTTGCGTTCAGATCCGTACTTACCGGTGACGTTCTCGACCTTGTAGCTATCTTTGAAGGCCGCGCCGTTGATACTGGCGTTGATAATACCGGCGGGACTGCCGACGCCGAAGAGAATCGAGTTCGGTCCGCGTTGAAGATCGATACGGTCAGTGTTGAAGGTATCGAACGGGATGTCCGTGAGGAAGAAGTCACGGGTGTTGTCTGCGCTGTCGAGACCACGGACGCGGTTATTGCTGCTCGGGTTAATCAGAGGTTCATTATAAACCGTCGACGCACCTTGGCCGGAGTAATTACCTCGAAGACCGCCGACTTCAGTGTTCGGCGTGTAGACGAGGAGGTCCTGCGCATTGTGCGAGCTCGTGTCTTGTAAGAACTGCTTCGTTACCACCGTAATGGAGGAAGCAACATCCTTCAGATCCGTACGGATACGCGTGCCAGCCAAGGTGCTGTTCGCGGCGTAACCGTTCGCATCTTCGGATGCATCGATAACAAACGGCGAAAGGACGATCGTCTCGTCCTTCTGCGCATCTGGAGTTGCTGATGTGGCCGTTTGCGCCTTTAGAAAAGGCGCGCTGACCGCCACCAGCGAGGCAAGGATAGCCCTTGCCTGGGTGTACTTGTAGCTCATGGGTTTTATTTTGTAGCCTGCACTGCTATCTGGGGGGAAATTGTGGCGCTTAGGGATGCGCTAGCCTCGAGTTAGGGTTCGAGGAAAAATTCAGACACTCTGACGACGAAAGCCGAACAGGAGGTGATCCATTTAAAGAATCTAATTCAAGGCAAAAGACGCGAATCGCGCCGCCGGCGGGGTGGGGCAGAGAACTTTCACGGCCAGAGTCTAGAACCGATTCATTCAAACATAGGACGCGGCGATCTGCTCAGCGGCCCCTGCAAGTCTAAATGTACCAATGTTACTCAACCATTTCAGTGCTTGGCCTGAACCTAAGTTCTTGACGCTCCCTACCATGCTCCCGTTTTTTCTTTCGCCACCGCTGGGGTAATTGCTAGTTCACGGGGCCGATTTCGGCTTTCTTGACCCACTGTATTATATTGCTCCACCTGCTTTTTCGCTCATCGATTTCGCGCTTCGCAGCGATTTGTGCCCTCGCCGTGCTTTCCCAGCTCTTTATGGGATGCGGGCCGAGGGAATCGGAAGTTAGGCCGGCGAAAATCCCGGTCGCGCCGTTGGTCGAGGACACCACCGCGTATGTTTCAGAATCAATCGGCGAGCCCTACGATCTCGAACCCTGGATTTCTCATGTTAACATCATCGATCTGGATCAGGACGGCCTTCTCGACGTGGTGGCGTGTGACGATCGTAAAAACGCAGTGGTTTGGCTGAGACAGACTTCGCGCGGGCATTTCCAGGAGACAGTTCTAGCCGACCATATGAATGCGCCGGTGCATGTGGAGGCGGTTGATCTCAATCACACCGGTCACCTCGATCTGCTTGTTGCCTGCATGGGAGAAGTTTTTCCCAACAACGACAAAATCGGTTCGATCGTCATTCTCGAAAATGATGGCCTTCAGCATTTCCGAAAACATGTCATCGCCGACAAAGTCACCCGGGTCACGGATGTGCGCGCAGCGGATTTAAACGGCGATGGACGCTTGGACCTGGCTGTTGCCCAGTTCGGTTACATTCAAGGTGAGATTCAATGGTTTGAAAATCTTGGTAACTGGCAGTTTCAACCGCATCCACTGCTCAACCTTTCGGGCACAATTAACGTATGCGTGGCCGATATGAATGGCGACGGCTCTCCGGACATCGTCGCAGTTGTTTCTCAAGAATGGGAACAAGTCTATCTCTTCGAAAACGATGGCCATGGGCATTTCCAGAGTAAAGTTTTGTTCGGCTCTACTAATGAAGACTTCGGCAGCAGCGGCATCAGCCTTTGCGACCTCAACCGTGATGGGCGCCAGGATATTCTCTATACTAATGGCGACGGTTTCGCTTATGCTGATCCGGGCAAACGACCGTGGCACGGCTTGCAATGGCTCGAGAATATTGGGCAGGGTCAATTTCGTTTCCACCGGATCGGGGATCTTCCCGGAGCCTACAGCCCGGTTGGCGTGGACCTCGATGGCCACGGGATCATCGACATTGTCTGCGTGAGTGGATTCAACGATTGGAAAGATCCGCAGGCGGCCTCGCTAGTAGTATTCAAAAACGACGGAAGCCAACATTTCACAGAGCATATATTAGCGCATCAGCCGATTCAGTTGATTAGCTGCGCGGTGGGAGATCTCGATGGCAACGGCAAGCCTTGCATCGTGGCTAGTGGGTACTGCGCTTATCCGCCATTTGAAAGGATGGGTCGTCTCACGCTTTGGAGAAAATCGGCGCGTCCATGAATAGTCGGCCATCACAGGCTCAGCGCACTCCGCGAAAGGGGCTGAAGATTGCGGCGCTCCTGCTTTCCGTCGCGCTTATCGGCGTCGTCGGTTTTAGGTGGCGAGAGCACCAGTTGGTCCTCGCGAACGTTCCCGCGCGACCCGAACTGCGAGGATGGCCCAGCGAGTTTGTCGAGCGTCTCGATGAAGCGGACACGTCTGCGAAAAGCTTCTTTCACGGCCAATCCGGACTGATCGCGCTGAGCCGTCTTTATCATATCAACGGATTCTATAATTCAGCGTTATCCTGCTACGACGGATTGCGCGCATTGCAACCGCGCGAGGCGAAGTGGTGGCACCTTGAAGCGACAATTCTCGGAGATTTCGGGCGAACTGATGACGCGATGCCGCTTTTTCGCCAAGCCATCGCGCTCGATCCAGCCGACAACCCCGGGCGGATCAAGCTGGGCGAACTTTTATTAAAAAGCGGCCGTTCCAACGAGGCAAACGCTGTATTTAGCGAGGCACTACAGGTGAATCACGAAAATCCCTACGCGCTGCTCGGGCTCGCGCAAATCGCATCGGCGCGCGGCGATTGGACCATGGCGAAGACCGTTTTGGAAAACGCCTTGCGGCAGCAGGGCGATTTCGTGGGAGCACTTTCATTGCTCATTACTGTGGAAGAGAAGCTAGGAGATGCCGCCGCGGCGCGGTCTTTGCGGGAAGCACTCGGATCGCAGGAATTTGTCGATGTGGCCGACCCTTGGGTTTTTGATTTATATAGCGACTGCTACGATACCTATCGGTTAAGCGTCGCGGCGACGGTGCAGCGTTTTGCTAAGAACTACCCGGCGGCGATCGGACTCTTCGAACATGCGATTCAGCTCGCGCCGCAGGTCAGCGCGTACCAACGCGAACTTGGATTGCTCTTAGCGGATTTGGAACGATACCAAGAGGCGAAACCACATGCCGTGAAGGCGACGCAGCTTTCGCCTGCGGATCCTTATACATGGACCCTGCTCGTGCGCGTGCTTGCGGGCCTTCAGGAAAATGATGCTGCTTGGCAGGCGCTTTCTCAAGGGCTGGCAAACTGCCCAAACTCCCAGGATCTGCACCTCGCGCGAGGCAACCGCCTGGTCGGTAACCAGCGTTATCAGGAAGCGATCGCGGAATTTAAAGAAACCCACCGGCTCTGGCCCAGCGAAGCCGCGCCGCTCGTCGACCTCGCTCAAACGTATTTCAGATTGGGGCAGAATGAGGCGGCGCTCGATTCGCTTCGTGAAGCGTTAGAGTGCCAGCCGGGGAACCCCGCCGCGCTAGCTATCCTCGTCGTTTATTCAATCCAAGTAGGCGATAAGGGTGCGGCCAAAGCCTATTTTCAGCAGTTGCAGCAGCATGCCGGCTCCGTTGGGACGATCGCTTCGCGACTCCGGCAAGGTTATCAAAATAAATTTGGAGAACTGCTCCCGTAGCCTCGCGAAGAGAGCGCCGCGCGCCGTAGGCGACTTCGCGACGTCAGTCAAAGCAGGCGGAGTGTTTCACTTCTTTGCGGATGAAACATGCCTGGGTTCCGATCGGCGAGTTTGCGCTCTGCTCCATTTTAACGCCTAGCGCTCGGGCCGATGAACCATCGCTGATTAAATCAGCGAAAGGCGCCATCAAAATTATCGGCGACTAAATTTGGCGACGCGAGAAATCGCATATTACGAGGGAATCGCGTCGTTGTGCGAACAATAGAACAACTTTAACGTTAAACCAGGGAAACCTGTAAAAATGCTGTTGCGTTAAATCATTTAAGAAATTTGCGCCGCCACGATTCATTTTTTGTGACTCACAATCAGGCGTTAAAAAATACGATCGTCTAAATTTTTAATACAAACAAAATTGAGATCTTTTGCCGAACGGCTGAATCGCCTGAAAATGAATTCCAGTCGGCTTACTGACACGCAAAAAGGACCTTTTTCAGCCGCAATTATGAGCCTTATCTGCGCAACGGTTTGCATAAAATTTGGTTTTTAAAAACGCGCAAGTAGTTGTTTAAAAATAACTAAAATCGTGCCTCCAATTTATTAAGAAATTTTTGAACATTATTTCACTCCGTAGTTGACCGGCTTGCACCCGCCGTTCACTGCTTCTGCTCTACCTCTAAATGAAGTCCGATTTGATCGCACTTTTTGCTCTGCTTGCGCCGCCAAATTTAAATGCTTTCCGCGCCGTTTAACCCGGCTTTTTGATTCAGTTTTTGCCCGCTTAATCGACCCTGTGAGTATCGTTTTAGGACCACTATCCGGTTCATTGCCCGGCGCGCTGGAATTTAGCCGTCCAGGGCAGTGCTTATTTGAGCTCCTAATGTCTAGGAGCAGTTAACCGCCTCTTTTTTCCCGCTCCCCCGAACAAGACAGAATGCAGTTAGTTAAAAATAACCCATGAGCTACAGATACAAATCGGCAGGGTCTATCCTTGCCGCGTTGCTGACAATGGTCGTGCCGAAAGTTTTGGCGCAACAGACCGCAGTCACTACGCCCCCACCGACCGATAAGGACGAATCCGTCGTCTTGTCGCCGTTTGTCGTCAGTGCATCCGAAGACGCAGGTAGTTACGCCGCGACCAGCACTCTTGCCGGTACTCGCGTTCGTACCGATTTGCGAGATACCGCGTCCGCGATCTCGGTCGTAACGCAACAGTTCCTGCAGGATACCGGCGCGACCAACGCGCAGGACTTGTTGGTTTACACGCCCAGCACCGAAGTCGGTGGTATTGGCGGTAACTTCTCCGGCGCGGCCGGCCATTCGACGTTCACAGAATCGACGAACACCGCCGCGACTCGCGTGCGGGGTCTAGATTCCGCAGATAACACCCGCGATTATTACCTGACGGATATTCCGTTCGACACCTTCAATGTTGGTCGTGTCGACCTCCAACGGGGACCGAACTCGATTCTCTTCGGTGTCGGTAGTCCCGCCGGTATCGTCAATGCGAGCACCAACGGCGCCGGCTTCAAGAATGAGTACAAGTTCGAAAATCGTTTCGACCAGTTTGGCTCATTCCGTAACTCGGCATCAATTAACTACGTTCTCATTCCCGATGTCCTGTCGATTCGCGTCGCTGGCGTCGTTGATGATAAGAAGTTCGAGCAGACTCCGGCCTTCAATAATACCAATCGTTATTACGCCGCGATTCGCTTCGACCCGAAGCTCTTCAAGTCCGACAGCGCGCATACCTCTATCCGCGCGAACTTCGAAACCGGCAAGGTTCACTCGAACAATCCTCGCGATCTGCCCCCGGTTGACGACATCAATCGCTGGTTCGCATCCGGTACAGATGTCTATGGCAATCTCGGCTACAACAAGCTAACGATCAATCAATATAGTCTAGTAAACCCAAATCCCTCCGGCGTTCCTTTGCCTGGCGTCTCGGGCAGCACCTTGGCGCAAGCTACTTATGAACTCGGCGGCAACGCTGAAACGCGTAGCTATTGGCCAGACGTCCTTAACTATTACCAGAGCACGACGGGCGGTACTCCCGTCAAGTCGATCGTAGCTGAACCTAACGTTGCCAAGGGTCTCGTCAATGGCAGCGGCTCGCACGCAATCGACGGTGTCAGCGGTTTCCGTCCATTTGGTATTCCCGATCAAAGCCAGGCCTACGCTAATATCGGCACGTCCAGTGTTCAAACCGCAGGGGGCTATACTTATCCGCAAAAAGCGATCCCCGGTGGCGCGTATTTCAGCGACGTAGTTCTCCAAGATCCTTCGATCTTCGATTTCTACCACAAACTGCTCGACGGTCCGAACAAGCACGAATGGCAGGATTGGCGCTCTGAAAATGTCGCGATTGACCAGACGTTCTTTGACGATCGTCTCGCGTTCGAAATCGGTGTTGATCACCAGTACTACAACTCAGGCAATCAGCAGTGGCTGGCGGGTGAAGACTATAACATCAACGTCGACGTCAATCAGACCTATGCTGATGGCTCCCCGAACCCCAACGTTGGACGTCCGTATGTTGGTGACGCCGAATCGAACCAAAACTTCGAATCAACGTCGATTCGCGATACCGTCCGGATCACCGTGACCGCTGATCTGCGCGCCGAAGATCTCCTCGGCAAGACGAAGCTGGCTGAAATTCTCGGTCACCACGTCTTAACCGGACTCTATGACCGCAGCAAACATAGCCTGACCTCGGATCAATACGCGCTTTACGCGACTACCCAGCAGTACTCCTTCGATAATAATCTTCCCGCCTCGGACGGCGTGATCAGCTCGAACTCGATCAACTCCAGTCGTGAATATGACTGGATCGAATACCTCGGGCCCTCAATGTTGAGTTCGTCCTCGGCTGCCGGTTTGAACCTGTCGAACATTTCGACGGTCCTCGCGCCTCCGCACACGCAGATGGTCACGAATTTCGACGCGACCTGGAACAAGCCGACTGATCCGACTGCTGCTGGCTATGTTGATCCGAGCGCTCCTTATACCTATACGGATAAGAAAACCGGACAAACGGACACCTCCATTCAGTCCCAGAATCCGGCGAACTATGTTGGTTGGTCGAACGAAGCGATCACCTGGTTGAGCGCAAACAATCCTACGGAAAAGCCACAGCTAATTACTTCGGCGTCGCGTGTTTCAACTCGCGACATCTCGAAGGGCTTAACTTGGCAGGGCTACTTCCTCGGTGGCGATTTGGTTCCAGTGTACGGCTGGCGTAAGGACCACGTTACTACGCTACAAGCTCAGTCCAACGCCAATCAGGATACTGGCATTGCGCCAACCGACTTCACGCAAACCGATGCAACCTTTGCTCCGCGTAGTGATGTCAATGGCACGAGCCACACCTGGGGTCTGGTTTACCATTTGCCGAAGGCGCTCACGGATCGTCTCCCTTGGGGGTCCACGCTTAGCTTCTTCTACAATCACGGTAACAACTTCGAAGCCGATGCCTCGCGTCTGAGCGTGTCCGGCCTTGGAATTCCTAATCCGCAGGGTGTGACCAAAGAATATGGCGTCACGTTCACCACATTGCACGATAAGCTCTCGTTGAAGGTTTCTCACTTCAACACCGTTGTTCGTAACGCGACGCTCTCGTCCACGAACGGTAACGACATCGCGGGCCTTGGTAACAATGGCTACTTCCTGGCTGACGGTTTGATCTGGGGCTATGGTTGGGCCACTGCGCTCCAAGACGGCATCAATGGCAAAACTCCCGGTACGAATTATTGGGACTACGCGAATGGTGACGGATTACCGAACACACCCCCCGCCGAAAAGGCCGCGTATCAGAATTATAATCTGAACGGCGGTACGTATAATGGCAAAAGCTCCGTCGGTGCGACCGCGATTATCAATGCTTGGCTGAACATTCCGCTCCCGGCTAACTACTTCAGCAGCTTCGGGCTGAGCCCGGCGATCAATCCAACCCTCGGTTCGAAGAGCGGCAATCTCGCTGACTCTTATGCTGGGGGCGCGAACGACCAAAATGGCCCGAACGTGGGCGGCGGTTCCGACTTCGGTAACCACCAAATCACGGTCGACAATCTGTCGAAGGGCGTGGAAGTCGAACTCTCCGCTCAACCAGTCAAGAACTGGAACTTCACTGTGAACTATGTTCACGTAAAGGCGACGCACGAAAACATTGACCAAGCCGCTCAGGATTTCATCGGCTCGATCACTGCGTTCATGAATGGCCCTGGTGGTCAGGTTCGTGAATGGGGCAATAGCGGCGGCACGCTGGGTGCCCAGTGGGATTCTTCGATTGTGGCTCCGTTCACGGTCGAACTCGATTCGCTTGGTCACGAAGCTCCGGAAATCTCGCCATGGCGCGTCAACGCGGTCACGACTTACACCTTCGACCACGGTCCAATTAAGGGCCTCTTCATTGGTGGCGGTCTGCGCATCGACGCCGCTCGCATCATTGGCTATTATTACAATGCGAACTTCAAAAACGTGAACAGCACTGACCCGAATTATGCTGCGGTTGCTGCCGTCACGCAGGGCGGATTGGATGTGGATGATCCGATTCGCGGTCAGAACGAAACGCACGTCGATGCTTGGATCGGCTACTCGCGGAAACTCACCCACAAGCTCAATTGGCGTATTCAGGCCAACTTCCGCAATGTCGGTGAGCACGATCACCTCATTGCGTCGCAGGACAACCCGGGCGATCGCGCCCTTAATATCGCTCCGAGCGTGGCCTTGGCCCGTATCAGCGAAGGGATGACCTGGCAGTTGACGAACTCGATCGAGTTCTAATCGACCGCTCAAGCCGGCTTCTTCGAAGCCAGCTC
>FTDT01000216.1_pt1 | contig 10454 bp, 8 predicted proteins | sample 1640021 | NCBI WGS metagenome assembly FTDT01 (sample SAMEA3914869, study PRJEB12502) | metagenome | biome: forest; material: soil | place: USA | collected 2012-03-12 | depth 0.1 m | reverse complement strand
TTATAGGGTCTTCACCCTGGTCCTTAGGGTGATACCCGAGGAACCCCTTTAGATTCGGCAGGTTGCTGAGGGTTTCCCCTAGCGGGACGGCGGGCAGTGCCCGATTTCTGGAACGCTCACTTTGGTCTAGTATTATCCCAACAGCAAATCACTCTCAACAACCCACCATGCTAAAGAACCGTCAGGAAGGATTGCTATCGCTCCATGGGTTTTGCGTCACCGCAATACTCGGTGCGTTCTATTTGGCTTGGCTCTACGCAATGCGCGCGACGGGAGTGATCAAATTCGTTTCAAACGCGAATTTTGAGATCTACTTTGTCGGCGTAATCGGCGGAGCCCTCATTAGCACGCGCGCTTACCGCACCATGGGCGGTCGTCTCGGCTTTTTAAACTGGATGGAATTGCTCCAGCTGACCCAGCGTCAGCTCGTCCGCATTGCCTTGGTCCTCTTCGCCGTAGCATTTGCAACAAAAGACGCTGACATTAGCCGTCTTTTCTTAGGCAGCTTTTTGGCCAGCGCCGGCGTGATGATCTATGTCGTCAACATGGTGCTGCCGGGATTTCTTTCCCGCGTCTTCTTCCGTGATAACGCGGTTCGCACGCTCTTCGTTGGCTCGCCCGATGATGTTCGCCGCCTTAAAGGCTGGATCTCTCAGAAAGCGCACCTTGGCGTCGAACCGGTCGGTTACCTTTCCAACGAAAGCGAAACCAGCTTGATTGAAGGTCTGCCTCTCTTCGGCCGGGTCGAAGACATCAGCCGCGTACTCGCCGAACAGCGCATCGGCCAGATCGTTTTGCTGCAGTTTTATTTGGATCGCGACCACTCGAATCGCGTCATCCAGGCCGCTCAGCGCATGGGTTGCCGCGTGCGACTCTATAATAATCTCAATAGCTTCTACGAGCACCCGGTCACCGTTGACCACGAAGGCGAATACACCTTCTTCACGCTCGAAGACGAGCCGCTCGAGAATCCAGTCAACCGCATTCAGAAGCGGGTCCTGGATATCGCGATCTCGCTGCCGGTGGTCCTTTTCGTTCTCCCGCCGCTCACGATTCTCGTTTGGATTATCCAGCGCGTTCAGTCGCCGGGCCCGATTTTCTATCCGCAGCTTCGTTCCGGCATCAACAAGCGTCGCTTCAACATCTGGAAGTTCCGCACGATGCACACCGCCGCGCAGACCGCTGAACTGATGAAAGTTCAGGCCAAAAAAGGCGACCCTCGCATCTACGCTTTCGGACGCATCATGCGCCGCACTTCTCTCGATGAACTCCCGCAGTTCATCAATGTTCTTCTCGGCGACATGAGCGTGGCTGGTCCTCGCCCGCACATGATCGAGCACGATGAAGAATTCGCTAAACTTCTCCGCAACTACTACTCTCGCCACTATGTTAAGCCCGGCATCACCGGTTTGGCACAGAGCAAGGGTTACCGCGGAGAAATCTCTGAAGTGTCGCTACTTGAGAAGCGCGTCGGTTACGACCTGCTCTACATCAACAAGTGGTCACTTTTTCTCGACATCAAGATTCTGTTCGCGACCGCTCGGCAGGTTTTTTTCCCGCCGAAGACCGCGTACTAAAAGCGCCCGACCAACACTGCACATCAAAAGAGCGATGGCCTGAAGCCATCGCTCTTTTTGTTTTTCGCGTCCAAGGGAAAATCCTTTTCAAGCCGATGCACAGCGTTCAAAAACGCTCCTCGTGCCTGACAACCGCCGGATCGCCGCAGATGAAGTTCATTCCGCAATCGATCGTATGGCCCACCAGATTGGTGAGCGTCATCGTTTGACGAATTCTCTGTTTCTCCTCGGCATCGCCAACGGCGGAATCGCTCTCGCCCACAAACTCAGCGCCAAGCTCGCGCAGGCGAAAGTCGGTGTCATCGATATCTCGTTTCATCGCGACGACATCCAACGGCATCCCATCCCCAAGGAATTTGCTCCAACCTCAATCCCAGGAGACGTGCACGGCGCCACTGTTATTCTGGTCGACGACGTTCTATTTTCCGGCCGTACGATCAAAGCCGCTCTCGACGAACTCTTCGACCACGGTCGTCCCGAAAAAGTTGAACTCGCCATTTTGGTCGATCGCGGCGGCCGCCGTCTGCCCTTCGCAGCGGATTTTCTCGGACTGAGCATCGAAGTGGCTGCGAACGAAAAAGTCGTCGTCACGCTCGACGCGGCGAATCCTTCGCGCGACGAAATCCTGATCCGTCCTCTTTCTTAAACATGTCCTGGACGCGAAAACATCTCCTCACCCTCGAGGAACTCTCCCTCGACGAGATCGAGCAAATTCACCTCACCGCGGGCGCTTTCAAAAAAATCCTCGGGCGTAGCGTGAAGAAAGTGCCCGCGCTTCGCGGCAAAACCATCGTCAATCTCTTCCTCGAGCCGAGCACGCGCACGCGGATGGCGTTCGACATGGCGGCCAAACGACTCAGCGCAGACGTTATTTCTGTCGACGCCGCCAGCAGCAGCACGACCAAGGGTGAAACGCTCCGCGACACCGCACAAAATATCGAAGCGCTCAACGCGGACATGATCGTGATCCGCCACGCCGCCTCAGGTTCGCCGCTCTATCTGAGCCGCATCCTCGGTATTCCGGTAATTAACGCCGGCGACGGCGCCCACGAACACCCTACGCAGGGGCTGCTCGACACATTTACGATGCAGGAGCGGCTCGGTTCACTCAAAGGGCGCAAGATCGTCATTCTCGGTGATATTTTATTCAGCCGCGTGGCGCGCTCCAATATCCACGCGCTCACCAAAATGGGCGCCGACGTAACGCTGGTCGGACCTGCCACTCTGGTTCCACATTGGTTCACCGATCTTGGGGTAAAAGTATCCTACGATCTCCGCAGCGCACTGGCGGATGCCGAGGTTGTCATGCTTTTACGGATACAACACGAGCGTCAGACCAGCAGTCACTTCCCGTCTCTCGGCGAGTACACCAGCATGTTTGGCCTGAATAAAACGCGCGCTTCTTGGCTAAATCCAGGAGCGATCATTATGCACCCCGGTCCAATCAATCGCGGCGTCGAAATCGATAGCGAACTCGCCGACGGAGAGCGCAGCGTGATTCTTCAACAGGTGACCAACGGCATCGCCGTGCGCATGGCCGTGCTTTATTTGTGCGCGGGTGGTCAGCCCGAACATGTTCTCGGCAGCGACGCTCAAGACTAAATTTTTATGCCTTCACTTTGGATTAGCCAGGCTCGGGTGATCGACCCCGCCAGTGGTCGGGATGAAGTGGGCGATGTTTTCGTCACCGATGGTGTGATCGTCGCAGCTCTCTCGCCCGAGCAAAAAACTCAGGCCGAAAAAATCGACGCGCGCGGCAAAGTCGTTTGCCCGGGGCTGGTCGATATTCACGTGCATCTGCGCGAACCCGGCCAAACCCACAAGGAAACGATTTTGACCGGATCGCAGGCCGCCGCTGCCGGCGGCTTCACCACGATCATCTGCATGCCTAACACCGCACCCGTCGCGGACAATGCCGGCACGATTCAGTTGATGAAGGACACGATTCTGCGCGACGCGGTCGTGAAAATTTACCCGACAGGCTGTATCACCGTCGGCCAAAAGGGCGCTGCGCTCGCGCCGATCGGCACGCTCAAACGTGCCGGCGTCGTCGCCATCACTGACGACGGTGACTGCGTTCAAAATAACGAGCTCATGCGCCGCGCCGTCGAATACGCGAAGATGTTCGATCTGCCGGTGATGGATCATTGCCAAGACTCCTCGCTGACGCAGGGCGCCGTGATGAACGAAGGTGTCGTCTCCACGCGACTCGGCTTGCGCGGCTGGCCCAACTGCGCGGAAGACGTGATTGTTTCGCGCAATGTCATTCTTTCAACGTACACGGACGCGCAAATCCACCTGCAGCACATCTCGTCGTTGAATTCGGTCGATATCATCCGACGTGCAAAAGCCCGCGGTGTAAAAATAACCGCTGAAGCTACGCCACATCACATCGCGCTCACGGATAGCTCGCTCACAACCTACGATACCAATTTCAAGATGAACCCGCCGCTTCGCACCGAAGCGGATCGTCAGGGCATCATCGCGGGTCTGCGCGACGGGACGCTCGATTGCATCGCAACGGATCACGCGCCGCACACGGACTACGAGAAGGACAAGGAATTCGATTTCGCACCTAATGGGATCATCGGCCTCGAAACCGCGCTCGCCGTTTCCCTGGAAATCCTCGTGCGCCAAAATGGTTTCGCCCTGCCCTTTGTAGTCGACCTGCTTACTCGCCGTGCCGCCGACGTGCTGAAACTCCCCGCCGGCCGACTTTCGGTCGGAGCACCAGCCGACATCTGCATTTTCGACCCCGAAGAAGTGTGGGTCTACGACTCGAAAGCCGGCTATAGCAAGTCGAGCAACTCACCTTGGCACGGGAAGAAATTAAAAGGCCGAGTCACCGCGACCGTCGTCAACGGCCGCGTTGTTTTCGATCAGGGGAAAATTCGCCCGAAGGGTTAAGCTTTGAATCCAAGCGAAAGAAGTCGCTCTTCGAGGGAGTGCGGCGGCACGACGACGCTTTTTAAGGGGATGCGTGACTCGCCTTCCGGATGCTCTATTTGCGATTTTAAGAACTGAACTCGGCTTCGGTTTTTTTGACGTACGCTTCTGCGTGCAACCGAGGCTGCCCGTCAAAAGCGGCGGTACCCTGCCGACCCCCTTCGCTGATTCGTGGACAGGATCGCAGATAAATTAACTGACCGCACTCTTACCTAGCAGCTCTTCCGCGTGTGCCAATGCGCTTTTCGCCGTGCGGTCGCCGAGCATCCGCGCTAACTCGCTGACGCGGGCGCGGCGGTTTTCTTGTATTGAAGAAATGGTGACAACTGCGCGGTCCTTCGATTGGTCTTTTTCCACGACCAAGTGGCTGTCTCCTTGCGCCGCGACTTGCGGCAAATGAGTCACGCACAGCACTTGGTGGTTTTTCGCAATCGAAGCCATTTTCTCGCCCACCACACGGCCGATTTCTCCGCCTACGTTCGCGTCGACCTCGTCGAAAACGAGCACGGGCACACCATCGAGATCGGCCAAAACCGTTTTCAGTGCCAACATCACACGCGCAAGTTCGCCACTTGAAGCGATGCGATTCAGCGGTAGTGGCAATTCCCCCACATTCGGCGAAAACATGAACTCACAGATGCAATCTCCCGTCGCGGTGAGTTCACTCGTGGTAGCCAGTTTCACTTGAAAATCGGCTTTCTTAAAACCGAGCTGAGCGATGCCCTTGGCTGCGATCTTGGCTAATTCCCGCGCCGATTTTTCGCGTACGTTGCGCAGAACCTGCGCTTCTTTGCGCGCCGCGCGTTCTGATTCCGCGATCTCCTTTTCCAAGCGAAGGAGCGTGCCTTCGAGATCGCCTTGAATCTCGAGGCGCCGGCGCATTTCGTCCCGCGCCGCGATCACTGCCTCTAGATCGCCTCCGTGCTTGCGCTTCACTTCAAGCCAAGTGTTCATCCGATCTTGAAGCGTCTCGGCTTGCTCAGGGTCGAATTGAAACTCATTGCCAAGCGCAGAAAATTCCGCTCCGAGATCGGCTAGTTCGACCGCGACTGAGGCCAAACGATCTGCGAGCAGCTTGCTCGCCGCGTCGAGATTTTCCAACTGCCGAGCCTCCCGCAAGAGCGCACTCACGCGTGGAGCCGCCCCATCTTCGTCCGTAATCCCGCTCGCAAGAGCTGTCGAAAGTTCGATCAATTCTTGGGCGCGACTCTGTCGATGGAAATCGCGTTCGAGTCCCTCGATGGCCTCGTTGGTCAGTTCCAACGAATCGAGTTTGCCAAGTTGTACCTCGAGAAACCGGATTTGATCGGGCGACATTTTTGTCTCGCGGGCGATGCGTTCGCGCTCATCGAGTTGGCTGCGCCACTGTATATATTTTTCGCGATAGGCAGTGAACGCATCGCCGGCTCGGCCGAACAGATCGAGCATTTCGAGTTGAAAACTTTCTTTCAACAAGCGCCGCGGCTCGCTCGGTCCGTGAAAGTCGATCCAGTTTTCGCCGATCTGCTGCAAAGCGGAGAGCGTCGCTAGTCCGCCGTTGACGGTGATCTTCGGCGCTTTTTCGCGCGGCAACGTACGCTTCAAAATCAGCAGGCCGTCCTCGCAGGCTGGCAGATCGAGCTTCGCCAGGACCGCGTCGATTCGCCGCGTGTCTTCGAAGAAAAGCGAAGCCTCCACTTCTACGGCGGGCGCACCTTGACGGATAATGGTTTTTTCCGCGCGTTCACCCGCGAGCAAGCTAAGCGCCCCGAGCAGCACACTTTTGCCGGCTCCCGTTTCTCCCGTAACGGCTGTGAATCCCGGTTCGAATTCCAGCGAGACCTCTTCCAATAAAGCCAAATTCTTGATCCGAAGCGTCTGCAACATACGACGGCGCTTTCATCACCGCGCGCCGCTCGTTGTGCAAATCCGAATGCAGAAATTCGGCGCGGCGATGGCGCGTTGGATGATAACGACGCGTCCCTGACCTCCGATCGTAGCCGCGCTCCTGAAAAGGCGGGCCCTTTGGATCGCCATATCTAAAGCCCGCCCTCACGAACGCGGCTCCGTTGTAAAATCACTCGCTGGCAGGCGAGTTGAGGCTCGCCTTGAACACGCGTCGACGAGTCGCCGCACTCCCTGCGCGCAGCCAGCAACGCTACGATCGCAGAGGGGCGACGGCAGGCTTCGCGCTGTCAATTTTAACTGCTTTATTTTCCTCAGTGATCGCGCTTTACCAAGCCAATGCAAGCATGCACTTGCATTCATTAGAAAAATCTGGTTTTTCTTATGCAAGCAACCACTTGCACGCAATGGTTCATTCTTCGAAATCTCCGACCTTGCCAACCGCTGAACGCACCACCGCTCACGAAAAGCTACTGCAGGCTGCCGCCCGCGTTTTCGCGCGCGACGGCATCGAGGGAGCGACAACTCGCATGATCGCCCGCGAAGCAGGCGTGAATGAAGTCACGCTCTTCCGCTGCTTCAAAACGAAGGACAAACTTCTCGCCGCTGTCGTGGGAAACAATTTCGGCCCCGACGCCGCTTCGCAGACACCCTTCATCCCGCCGTCAACTGACGACTTGCGCGCTGATCTCCTCGAACTTGCTGCATCGTTCGATCGCTTGATCGCCGCGAATCTTCCACTTGTTCGCACAATGCTCGGCGAGATTCAACGTTACCAAGAGCACGAGCGCCAAGTTTTCCACGGAATTTTTTATCCGCTAAAAGCAGCTCTGCGCGCCCGCATGGACACTGCGGCCGAAAAAGGCGAACTCCGCCCCGGTAGCAACAGCGAGATCCTCGCCGATCTGTTTCTTTCGATGGTTTTTATGGGCGTCCTGCGCCGCAACACGCCTCACGTCAAACGCGGGTATTCGAATCACGAATACTTGCAGAGTCTCGTAGATGTCACCCTGCGCGGCGCGCTTCCGGAAAAGAAAACATGAACGCTGCCGCCGCTGCTTCGGGCCGCTACGGCACTGATCTGACTCGCTTGTCGCCCCTGGCGGCTCGGTTCGCACGCAAGGATCAGTTGAAATGGATCATCGCGCTGACTGCCGCTCTCGGCGCGCTGCTCGAAGTGATCGACACGAGTATCGTCAACGTCGCGATGCCACAAATCCAGGGCAACCTGGGCGCCACGCTGTCTGAAGCCGGTTGGGTCTCGACCGGTTACGCCTGCGCCAACGTCGTGATGATTCCCCTAACCGCTTGGCTGAGTCACCGCTTCGGCCGCAAAAACTATCTGGTTTTCTCGCTGATCGGTTTCACGTTGGCCTCGGCCCTCTGCGGCATGGCCGGCAATCTCACCATGCTCGTGATCGCCCGCATCTTGCAGGGACTCGCCGGCGGCGGTCTGCTGGCCAAGGCCCAATCGATTTTGTTCGAGTCATTTCCTCCGGAAGAACAAGGCGCCGCTCAAGCCATGTTTGGTATTGGTGTTGTCGCTGGACCGGCCATCGGTCCTGTCCTCGGCGGCTACCTCACCGATACGTGGGGCTGGCGTTGGATTTTCTTCATCAACTTGCCGGTCGGAATTCTCGCGGTCATCGCGGCGTTGATTTTTCTCCCATTCGATAAAGACGAGGACCTGGGGCGCGGCGAGGTCGATTGGACAGGCATTGGACTTCTTACCGTCGGCCTGGGCTGTTTCCAAACGATGCTCGAAGAAGGTCAGCAGGACGATTGGTTCAGCTCGGATTTTATTCTCGGCATCACGATCGTCGGCGCGATCGCGCTGGCCCTTTTCGTGTGGCGCGAACTGACCACGAATCATCCTGCGGTCGATCTGCGCGTCCTGCGACACCGGTCACTTGCGGCTGGAAGTGTGTACTCACTGGTCTTCGGCATGGGACTTTATGGAATTGTTTTCGCGATTCCCGTTTTCGTGCAGACGAATCTTCGATTCACCGCGATGCAGAGTGGATTGCTGCAAATGCCAGGCGCGTTTGCGTCGGCCGTGACAATGATAATTGTCGGGCGAAAATTAATCGGCCGCTACGATCCGCGACTGCTCATCACGGTTGGCGCCGTGGTGATGACTTTCGTCTCGTGGAATCTTTCCCATCTGAATCCGGACACGGGCACGCAGTCTCTCTTTTGGCCGCTGATTTTCCGCGGCGTCGGTTCTGTATTTATGTTTCTCCCGCTCAGCATGGCGACGCTCGGCTCGCTCCCGCAAAAAGAGATCGCCGCCGGAGCAGGCTTTTTCAATCTCACGCGCCAACTCGGCAGCAGCATCGGTATTGCCACGATCACTACATTGGTAGCGCGCCGCGAAGCCCTGCATCGCGCAGTTCTCGTTGAGAAAATTAATCCAACGACGGCGGTGACTCATCATCGCATGGAGCTTTTCGGTGCATTGTTCAGTCAGCATTCCGCGGATCCCGTGAGCGTGAAAATGCGCGTGATGTCGCTGCTGGACGCGACCGTCAATGGGCAGGCCGCCCTCCTTTCTTTTGCCGATATCTTCTCGTACGTCTCGGTCGCTTTCATCGCTACCTTGCCGCTGGTTTTCCTTCTCAGCAAAGGCCGCAATCCCGCCGCCGCTGCCGCCGCCCACTAATTTATCATGAGCTCAGAATCCACCACCGCTGCGCCCGATCAGGACGTGAAAACGTCCATCTCGCCGAACGCGAGCAAAGCCGCAGCTCGCGCCGCGACTCCGTCCGCGCCGCCCGCAAAACCGAAAAAGCTGCGCAATATTATATTGGGCGCCGTGGCGGTCGTAGCCGCCCTCTGGCTCGGGAAATTTGTTTGGCACGCGTATCATTATGAAAGCACAGACGACGCCTTCATCGCGGGTCATCTTCATCAGGTCAGCGCGCAAGTGAATGCCACCGTGAAGGCTGTTGCGGTTCAAGATAACCAACTTGTGACCGCGGGCCAAACGCTCGTTGAACTCGATCCGACCGAGTTCAACATCGCGGTCGCCAAAGCGCGCGGCGAGCTGGACCACGCGCGCGCTCAAGCCGCGCAGGCAGCGGCCTCGTTCGAGCAGTCCCAAGCCCAAATTGCTCAGGCCGACGCGCGGATCGCTCAAGCGGAAGCGCAGCTCGCGCAAGTTCGCGCGCAAGCCGAACTCGCTCACTTCAATCAAAAGCGCACCGATGAACTGCATCACGAAAATGTCGGTGCAGTGACCCAAGTTGACTTCGACACGGCCAATTCGGCTGCTGCAGCGGCGGACGCCACGGTCCACGCGGCGGAAGCGAACTTGACCGCTGCTCGCGCCAGTGCGGCCAGCGCCAATTCAGCGCGCGATGCGGCCCGTGCCGAGGCCAATTCCGCGGACGCGAATATTGCCAGCGCCGAGGCGACCGTCCGCGATGCTGAATTGAAATTAAGCTACGCCAAAATCCTTGCACCCGTCGACGGACGCACCGGCAACAAGTCTGTCGAGATCGGCAATCGCGTGCAGACCGGACAGGTGCTGATGGCGGTGGCGGCGCCGCAGGTGTGGGTGACCGCTAACTTCAAGGAAACGCAGCTAGCGCATATGCGCGTTGGACAGCCGGTGGAAATTGAGATCGACGCCATTCCCGGCAAAACGGTTCACGGTCACGTCGATAGTTTCGCGCCCGCGAGTGGTGCGCAGTTCGCGCTTTTGCCGCCCGATAACGCGACGGGAAATTTCAACAAAGTGGTTCAGCGCGTGCCGGTTAAAATCTCTTTAGTCGACGAAGATGCGCACGCGATTGCGGACCGCCTTCGCTTGGGATTATCGGTTATCGTCGACGTACGTGTGCGCGAGTAAAGACCTGCCGCCGCCTGGCCAGCTAGAGGCCTCAACGACGCCCAAATCCGGGCAGCAGACCGGCGAAATTTTTACTTGCAGACCGCCGTCGTGAACGTGCTTACTCCACGACTCGCAATTTTTGGACCCTTAGCTCAGTTGGTTAGAGCGTTTCCTTGACATGGAAGAGGTCACTGGTTCGAGTCCAGTAGGGT
>FTDT01000304.1_pt1 | contig 10673 bp, 7 predicted proteins | sample 1640021 | NCBI WGS metagenome assembly FTDT01 (sample SAMEA3914869, study PRJEB12502) | metagenome | biome: forest; material: soil | place: USA | collected 2012-03-12 | depth 0.1 m | reverse complement strand
TGCCGTATGCTAAAAGGCTCTGGTCCTTTTTATATTAAGGTGGGAGCTTCCTCCGCAGCGTCTGCTTTCCGATTTACGGCCTAGCATCTTCCGCGACGGGTTCTACTCCCGGAATTTTTCAAAGGCAAAGAGCTGTGTTCAAAGCACCTCGAACACTACAGAGGATCAGCCGGCCAAGGTAGAGCACCGCCCCCTTCCGTCAAATGCGAATCGACGTTTCTCAAGAAAAGCTATTCCTGCCCGTTAAATTTCACAACTTGTTGATGATAAATGAGCCCGCGCAGGTTCCAAATCAGAAGGACCCCAGTGGCCGCTAACGCCAGTCCAACGCGTGGTTCATTTCTCCAAATCGCCGCGAGCAAGATCGCCAGAGTGGCACCGCCGAACGCGTAATCTTTTCCGCGCGCGACTTTTTCTCGCTGCTGCAAGACAAGCGTGGCCAACCAAACGAAGACGCCGAAAGCAAACGATACCCATGCCAATTGGTGCGAAATCTCTGTGCGCCCTCGCGCGACCAACATGAGCGCCGCTCCCGCCGTGAGCGCCTGATTGAAAAACAAAAATCCAGTCACCAAAGCGGCGACCAGATGTTGGTTAACGGGAAAGTTTCCATCGGCATCGACCCTCACGCGAGCGCGCAATGCGCAACCCAGATTGCAGTAGGTTTCGCGAGCTTCCTGCGTGCTCCTGACGATGGAGAAGCTCTGTCCACAATACTGACAGGAAAACTGAGGCATGCGCGATTCCGGAAAGCCCGCGCGCGGCTAGTTTTCCAAAATAAAATCGTTCAGGTGGCGCATGATCACTTTCTGCAGCGTGTCCAGGAACATGAACGCCAAATACGGCTTCTGCTGACGCTCGGTCAGTACATCGAAAACGACGTTGTCCGATTCGAAATCCTCCTCGTCCAAATCCGCCAGGTATTCGTTAAACAAATACAGCTTGAGGGCGGAACACGCGCGAACCATCGACTCGGCGTTCGCCTCATCAAAAGCGATCGTCTCCTCGCGAAAAAATTCGCGGTTAAAAAGTTTGATCAATCCCACGATGTCCTGGTTCTGGGAACTCACCAGGTCCTCGTTCCAGATCTCGCGCGACTCGACGTCGAGTTGAGGAATTTCCAGCGGCAGCGCGAGGCGGTGCGCCAAAACGTCAGAAGCGCTTTTCAACACGTCGAGCAGCGGCGCAACGTTCGTGAGGTCTAAACGGATTTCAACCCTTTTCATTGGGCTCGATGATAGACATCAAATGCCACTGGCGCAGACTGAAAACGTAGGCCTCGGCGCGTTCGCGCGAGCCCAGCCACAAAACAGTGCGGCCATGCTCGTGGGCTTCACGCATGTGGACGGTCGCCGTGGTTTCGTCGAAACCGAAAACCTTGCGCAGCACCAAGACGACGTAAGTCATGCGGCTGACGGCGTCGTTCAAAAACACCACGCGCCAGACCGGCGTCCGAGTCATCTGCGACTCGGCGCGAGTGGACGGCGAAGATGGTGAACCTTTTTCCATCAAACCGTTTCGTAAGCGCCGCGGACCGCGCGCGCGATCTGCTCTTCAGCTTCAGCGACGGGCAACTTGACGACCTCTTTTTGGCGGCGCCACTTCATCTCGACGATGCCTTCTTTCAGACCTTTGCCGCCGATCGTAATTCGAAGCGGAATGCCGATCAGATCGGCATCTTTGAACTTCACGCCCGGACGTTCCGCCCGGTCGTCGATGAGAACATCGGCTCCAGCTTTTTCAGCAGCCGCGCCAAGTTTTTTCGCCAGATCGGCCGCCTCAGGAAGTTGCGGATCAAGCAGACACACGAGCACTTGAAACGGCGCGATGCTCCAGGGCCAAAGAATACCGTCCGCGTCGTGGCTCTGCTCAATGATTGCCTGCACGGATCGCGAAATACCAATGCCGTAGCAGCCCATAATCATTGGCTTGTTTTGCTTTTGGTCGTCGGTGTACACGGCGCCAAACTTATCAGAATATTTCGTGCCAAGTTTGAAAACGTGTCCGACTTCGATAGCGCGAGCAATTTTGAGCGGTTGACCAGACTTTGGATCGGGCTCGCCCGGGCGCACGCGGCGAAAGTCGCCAAATTTGGTGATCGCGAGATCGCGAGTGACGTTGACGTTGCGCAAGTGAAAGCCGTCGCGGTTGGCGCCGGTGGTGCCATTCCCAATCAACCGGATCGCATGATCGGCGTAGACTCCGACGAGTGCGCTTTGATTCTTAATCGTACCCTTAACGGCGCCGAGACTACCTGGTTTTGCACCGAGGACTGGTTCGATTTCTTCGGCCGTGGCCGGACGGAACACAGTAAATCCAAGCGAGCCCAGTTTCGCTTCCTCAAGCTCGTCCGAGCCGCGCAAGATCACGACGAACGGCTTGCCGTCGCCGACATACACCAGTGTTTTGAACTGCTTGTCTCCAGGAACCGAATACGGAGCTGCCTCCAGCGCCGCGATCGTCACGACACCCGGCGTGGCAAATTCTTCCAAAGAGCCGGTTGGCGCGGCGTCAGCCAAATCCTTCGGCACGATCCCGCTCGTCGCCTTCTCACGGTTCGCGGAATAGCCGCTTTCTTCGCAATAGATGACATCGTCGTCGCCCACTTCGGCGGGGACCATGAATTCATGCGAAAAAGATCCCCCCATGATGCCAGTGTCCGCCTCGACCGCGATGGCCTTCAAACCCACGCGAGCGAAGAATTTCGCATAAGCGTCTTTCATGCGCAGATAACTCTGCGTGGCACCCTCGTCGTCGACGTCGAAGGAATACGCATCCTTCATGATGAACTCGCGCGCGCGCATCAGCCCATAGCGCGGGCGGATTTCGTTACGGAACTTCGTGCCGATTTGATAAAAATTCTTCGGCAGATCGCGGTAGCTAGTGATCTCTGTTTTAACCAACGGCGTGATGACTTCTTCGTGGGTCGGTCCGAGCACAAACTCCGGCTCACGCGAAGCACGCTTCCCGTCGCCTGCATGGTCAGCCCGGTACATTATTTCGCGTGATGCGGCCCAACGAGGTCCCTGTTGCCAGAGTTCGACCGGATGAAGATGCGGCATCTGTAGCTCGATCGCGCCCGCATTATCCATTTCTTCGCGGCAGATTTGGCTGACTTTGCGCAAAACCCGCAGCCCGAGCGGCATGAACGTGTACAAGCCTCCGCTCAACTTCCGCACCAAGCCGGCGCGAATGAGCAACTTGTGCGACGCGATTTCCGCGTCGGCAGGGCTCTCTTTTAGGGTCGGGATGAAAAACTGGGACCACAGCTTCATGGAAGGTCCAACGAAGCATCCGGCTCCTTCCGGAGCAAACTTTTCTCGTCCCGCCTTACGGGACTAGTGAAGATTGATGAGTGAAGAATGACAGAAGCTAAATATTGACGCCCCGGGGGCGCTTCGGACGAACAATGGTGCGAGCCAAAGAGGCGCCGCAGAAACGGTGAGAATCCATTCATTGCCCTCTCCGCACCCTTCCCACCAAAACTTCCCTTTCGACTTTCCGAATTCTGTATTCTGCACTCATCGTTCTCCACTAGTCCTGCTTCGCGGGACGAAATACCGTGCCTTCAACCAAACCGCGTCCGCCTCAACCTTGGCCCATGAAATGGGTCGCTCTGTTCGTCGTGGTATTCCTCACGGCTTATACGTATTTGAGTTTGCACTACCGAAAAGCGGATCGCTCGTACGAGCCTTACCATGACACAAAGGAACGCGTGACCATTGCGCGGCTCGAATCCGCCGGTTACCAACGGGTCTACGCTTCCGCGGATCGTCCCGCGGATCCCACTGCCGCTGCTAGTTCGGTGCGCGGACCGCTCAGCAATGTGAGCGCGGCGGCGGGCGGTTTGGACGAAGAATTAAAACGCACACTGGTGGATTCACCGGCCTTGCCGCCAAAAATTATCGAGGTTCATGCGCCACGCGAAGCGCAAGCGATGTTGCCCTACACGCTTCAATTCACCTGCACGTCTTCCAACAACAAACAGCTCCTTTCCGGAACGTATGTCTACATGAAAGACCAAGAGATCATGATCGTTCCCGATTTTGAAAAAATCGCGGGCGAACTCCTCGCGCGAACCCCCGTCAGCGTGGTGCAGGTGACGATTCCCGCCGGCACCTTGAGCACAGGCACCTATCACGCGACGTTGGTCGGTGCGCAGGAATCACAGCGTTGGGACTTGCAAGTGCATTGACGGCGCGCCTTTCGCCCGTCTGAAATGGAGTGCACTACGATGAGCAATGGCTCTGCCAATCCGCCTCTAACGGCGACTGCCACGACGATCAAACCGACGGACCTGCGTGGAATTTTAAAATACGTTCCGCGCTTTCAGGATCAGATCTTCGTCATCGCCATCGATGGTTCGATCGTCGCCGACGAAAATTTCGGCAATGTGCTCGTCGACATCGCGGTGCTTCGCAGCCTCGCGATCAAGGTCGTGCTCGTTCACGGCATCGGTCAGCAAATTCAAGAGTTATCCGAGTCGCGGAAGATTCCGATTTCGGACGCCGTCGGCACCGGCGTAACCGACGCTGCCACGCTCGACCTCGCAGTGCGCGCCTCGTCGCGCGTGTCACACGTGATTTTAGAAGGTCTCACGCAAAACCAGTTGAAGTGCGCGATAACAAATTCCGTGCGCGCTCTGCCGCTCGGAATTTTGCGCGGCGTCGATCATCAATTCACCGCGCGGGTTGATCGCATCGACACAGAGTTCATTCTCACGCTGATCAACAAGGGCATCGTCCCAATCGTGACGCCAATCGGTTTCGGCCCCGATGGAAAATCGTTGCGCATCAACTCGGATTCGCTCGCGGCAGAAATCGCCGAGGCACTTCACGCGACTAAGATTCTCTACTTCGCGCCGCAACTCGGCCTAGAAATTAACGGCGAAGTGCGCCGCGAAATCGACGTCGATTCGCTCCGCGCGTTGCTCAAGGATCATCCCGAACAGATTGCCGAGACGTCGCGCAGCAAAGCGGTCCACGCCATCCGTGCGATCGAGACGGGCACGCCTCGCGTGCACATCATCGACGGCCGAATTTTCGACGGGTTGCTCAATGAAATTTTTTCGAACGAAGGTGTCGGCTCGCTTGTTTACGGCAACGACTATCAGCAAATCCGCAAAGCCACGCGCCGCGACGTTCGGCCAATCTACAATCTCACGCGCGGAGCAGTCCGCCGCGAAGAGCTGATCAATCGGACCCAACAGGCGATCGAGAAAAACATCGACCACTTTTACGTTTTCGAAATCGACGAAAACATCATCGCCTGCGTCTCACTCTATTTTTATCCCGACAAGCCGCAGGTCGCCGAGCTCGGTTCGCTCTACGTTTTGCCGTTTTATCACAATCGCGGCATTGGTCGGAAGATGGTGGACTTCGCCTGCCTCATGGCGAAAGAGCGCGGGGCTACTACCGTGGTCGCCTTGTCGACGCAGAGTTATTCGTTCTTCACGTCGGTAATGGGTTTCGAAGAAACGTCGAAAGACACCCTGCCCGAGGCACGTTTGAAACTTTACGACGAGAGCGGCCGGAATCCGAAGGTGCTCATCAAGACATTGTAGGGGCCAGCGATTGGCTGCCTTTGCGCTTTTTGTGGATTTCGCAGCAACTATTTAGTCGCACGAACTTCAATCACTCCTGTGCGAAAACAAGTCGCTTGCAGCCCTGAAGATCGACTTTCCCCGTTCCCAGTAGCGGGATCGCTTCTACACACCTAATCACGCGGGGGATCCACAGATTCGCTAAGCCGGCATCGCTTAGTTTTTCGCGTAAATCTTCGACAGCGATCGGCTCGGTCGTAAGCAAGACTAACGCTTCGCCTTTGCTCGTATCTGGCACGCCCACCACGACGACAACGACACTCTCTCGTTGCTCCCAGCCGAAGGCAGCGAGGATTTTTTGTTCAACGGTTCCATGCGGGACCATCTCTCCGCCAATCTTTGAAAAACGAGAAAGCCGTCCCTCGATAAAGAGAAAACCGTCTTCGTCGAAACGCGCTAAATCGCCGGTCACGAACCAGCCGTCGCGCAAGGCGACCTTAGTTTTTTCCAGGTCGCGCAAGTAACCGCGAAAAACATTTTCACCGCGGAAAAGCAGCATGCCGGTACGGGTGAGCGGCAACGTTTCAAACGTATCCGGATCCACAATACGCGCAGTCAAGCCCGGCAACATCCGGCCGATCGACCCGAGACGCTTGCCGATTTGGATTTGCGCCTCACTCTCGCTGGCGGGTAGCCGCGAATTCTTGTGGTCAGCGCTGTCGCCCGGACTGCAGGAATTTTCCGCAGCAACCGGCGGCCGCCGTCCGCCGAATGTTAGATCCGGGATGTTCATGTTCGTCACGGGCGTCGTTTCGGTCAGCCCGTAGCCCTGCATGAGTTCAACCTGCAACGTTTCCCAGAACGCCGCATGGAGTTCCAAGGGCATTTTTTCTGCGCCGGACACGAGCAACTCGAGCGTGCGGAGGTCGGCGGCCTGCGCCTTTTTCAAGAGCGGTCGCAAGAACGTCGGCGCACCCACGACACATGTGATCTTCTCGTCGCGAATCGCATCCACCATCCGCTTGGTCTCGAGCGGACTTGGAATTGTGACCAGCCGCATGCGCCGAATCAGCGCGTACCAAATCGTGATCGTGAAGCCGAAGCTGTGAAAAATCGGCAAGCACCCGAGCAGCGTAACTTCTTTCGGCAATACATTCGTCGATGTCAGCTGCTCGCAGTTCGTGAGAAGATTTCGATGCGAGAGCACGACGCCCTTCGGGGCGCCCGCACTGCCACTGGTAAATAAAAGCGCTGCCTCTTCGCGATCTCCCTGTCGCGGCAGACGGAGCAATCGACAGAGCGCCCCACTCGGTAAAATCCAAGCGCCGAGCAGCCAAAGCAGAGGTTTAACTTTTCCGAGCGCTGCGATGGTTTTGCGGAGGTCGATCACGTGCGCGGGCCAAGGAAAGTCGGGAAGTTTATCCTGCATCGCCTTCGCCGTGATCACCGTGTCGACCTCTCCCAATTCTATACTCGCGCGTACCGCCGTGGTGCCTGCAGTGAAATTGAGATTCACGGGAATTTTTCCGGCCCATACCACCGCCACATTGGCCATGAGCGCACCTGCGCCTGGCGGCAGTACAATCCCGACCCGGCGAGCGGGACAATTTTCCCGCAGCCATTTTGATAAGGCCGCCGCGGCGGCGAAAACGCGACCAGCAGACAGAGGTCTCCGATCCGCGGTGCGATCAATCACCGCCACCCGAGCGGGTAGGCCAGCTAAACTTTTAACAACCTCGCGGCCAAGGTGCCCCCGCAGGAGCGGCCGTTCCGCAAAGGCGGCGGCGATTAGATCGAGCAGCGCCTGTCGCGCCAGGACCGAGGGAAAATCAGTGTTCGTTAACGCGAGTGGCGCGCCAAAGTGCACGGCGATCGCAAGCCGCCGCCAAATCGGTTTTTTCCAAATGTATTGGCGCCACGAATACGAAAACACTGATCCCCAAATGCCATCGATCGCCACGGGAATGATCGGTACTTTTTGCTCTCGAGCGATGCGCACCGCTAGTTCGAGCAACTGGGGATGCAAACGCGCGAGCTGACCTACTGCCGATGGTTCGATTTCGGGAAAGAGACAGACCACTTCCCTCTGAGCCAGGGATGCCAACACGCGAGCGGGCCAATCGAGTTCGATCGTGATAAAACGAATCGGCCGAGGACTCGCGCGCCGTAACAAAATCGGGTCAACCGTCGAGAGATGATTCGCCAGCAAAATGACAGGGCCCACCTCGGGCAAGTGGGACAGTCCGGTTCCTCGAACCCGGTATAACCAGGTGTCGATCAGCGAAACCGCCAGTTCGACCCAGCGAGGCAAGATCGCGCGATTTTTGGAAGTACGCTTCATAACTCGCGCTGACGTTTGGTGCGCACTTTACTTTGCCAACGCTCGGTTGAGCAGCCGACCCAGCGTGTCTGTGGCGAGACTGCTCGCGGAACCATCGATAGGAAATTTTTCCAGCAAAGGCACGTAGCCTAGCGTGTCCTTATCCGCTCCGACTAAACCAATTTTCTTTAAATTCTCCGCTTGGCGGCCGCGGACTGCCACCGCGACCTGCAGATGCAGCGGCCGTGAAAACCAATCGCGCTCACCTGTCGTATCTACAGTTCCATTACCAACGAAGCGGATCTCCGGCGAAATCAAACTAATATCCGAAATCTTGGTCTCCTGCCCCGCCGGATGGCGCATCTCGACGTTAAGTTGATCATAGTCGATTTCGGAAAACTCATGAAGCGCGTCGGCGCCGGCCCGCAATTTATCGCTGTAACTCACGCCTTCGCCGTAGCCGACCATGCCCGCCGCCGCCGACAAGAGCGCGCCCACCGTGCTAGCCGTGCGCTGCAATTTGTCGATATCGACAGCCTGCGATCCGGGAGCAAACCCCCGAAATTTACCGCTTCGACTGGTGAGTTTAACCTCTTCAGTAAGCGCGTCATCTAGTTGATCCAGCGTCAGCGCCTCGCCCGAAAACGTCATTGTGAGATCGAAAATTCCCTCCACCGTCGGCTTTCGATGTTTGGCGACGGCCTGCAAGTAACGCGCTGGATTCACCCGATTGAGATTCAATTCGCCGTTCAGGGCGTAAGAGCCGCTGCCTTTCCCATCGAAAACCAACGTAGCCGCAAGCGCGGCGTTGCCGTTGTCGCCCAGCGTGGCGGTCAAATGGTCGAAGGTAATTCCGGTCGGCTCAACCATCATGCGTCCGGCGACATCATTAGCCTCGAAACCAGCTGACAAATCCGTAACCCGGCGCAAACCGATCAGCAATCGGCCTCGATTACCAGCCCACGCGGGCAGAGCCAACGGAGCCGCCGCCACCCCGGGCGCGTTTTTACTACGAACCACCGACGATGTAGTGGCGTCTCCACTACGAAAGGTTGGCCGCGTCGGACCCCAGCGAGCTTCGCTCGCTGGCGATGGTGCGGAGGTCCCGTCGCTTTTGACTGCCGGGAACGTCGCTGCCGAAGCAGTTGCGGTAGCCGGAACACCAACGTCGGCGGCGGGCACATTCGCAACGCTGGTTGCGGCGTTGAATGCACTTAATAAACCGACGAGATCGTCAATCGAAACCAAGTCGCTGGTGAGCTGCGCATCAAACACATGATCTTTTCCTTCCGCGTGGAGATCAGCGCTTAGCTGGCCATCGGAATGCTGCGAGCCGTGTTGAATTTGGAAAGGCACCTGGAGCTTGAGCGCGCCGCTTGGCATTACATCCGCGCGCACGAGAAGCGAGGCTGAGGGCAAAGGCGGAGCCAAGCCAGCGATAGCGAGGGACTTCATTTCCACGGTCGCAGCAAATTGATGCAATGCGCCCATGATCGCGGAAAAATCGCCTTCGGCCTGTCCACCTTGAAAAATTCTCAATTGTGCAAAAAGCGGCTGGCGAGAGCCGCCAATCAAATCGAGTTGGTAGTGCCCGGTAGATTTCAACCGTGCGCCAGGCTCTGAAGATTTGCCGACCTTAGCACTCGCGTTCAACCAGGTGCGACCGCCGGTGCGTAATTCAAATCCGGATACGTCGGCTTGCCAGCCTTCCGGCGAATACATTCCGGTCACATTCATGACTGCATCCGCATGCTGCAGCAGAGCGCGATCAGGACTGCTTAAATTCAAATCGGCGCAAACGAGCGGTTCGGTCGAACGCACCGAAAGTCCGGTCTCGCGGGCCCGAGCAATCAACTCGCCCCTCAGCGCATCGCCCGAAAGATTAACCCCGCTCAGAAATGGCTGCACCCAGGCGATCGGCAAACCCGCCAAAGTTACCTTGACCAGATCCTTGCGTGGATCCGCTACGCGCACTTCGCCGCTAGCGCCATCGAGTTCGATCCCTTGCAGCGCGGTCACCGCCAATACGGGTTTGTCGTTGGCAACTTGAACCGACAATCCTTCGATGCGAACCGTTTTCCCGTTTTGCAGTAGATCGAAATTACCATCGATCTTTAATTTTCCCAGGTTGACCAACGCGGGATCAATTGTTTCCCAGCGCGCCATCTCTCCTGCGAATTTACCCGTCGCATGAACTTCTTGAAACGAGTTGTCCGCCTCAAATCGGCCCTCTCCTTTTACCGCGAACGACGGCAGAGTTGCTCCCAACAAAAATGGGATAAAACTGACGTCGTTGGCATCAGTTTTCCAAGAGCCGCTGACGCGCTTTTGCGCATCAGGAAAATTTCCCGTTAGCTGAAACAAATCGCGCGCGTCCGCGTTCCCTGCCGTGCGCACAGCGAGAGTATAGGTCTCGCGTTCCGTCTCGCGACTCACCGAGGCGGTTAAAAGAAGTTGCGTTGCCGACGTTTTCTTCGGTGCACTGGCAGCGTCCAAGGTACCTTTCAAATCAAGCAAATCGAACTGACGCGGATTGGCTAGGCGCGCTTGCAGAGTGATGTGGGCTTGCACGCTACTCCACGGCATGGAGGGCACTTTGACCGTCGAATCTCCGGTGATCAGAAAGCGTCCACTTTTGCTAGCGGCAAGATCGCCTCCTGTCATGTTGACGTGAATACGCTCCAACGGGCCACCGGTTTGGCTGCGAAAAATGATTTCTCCGTCGAGATCAACTTGATCAAGCGCCAGATCAACTGGCAAATCGAGGAGTGGAAGGATCCCTCGAAAAACATCCGCCGACGCCGTCCGAAC
>FTDT01000184.1_pt1 | contig 10846 bp, 8 predicted proteins | sample 1640021 | NCBI WGS metagenome assembly FTDT01 (sample SAMEA3914869, study PRJEB12502) | metagenome | biome: forest; material: soil | place: USA | collected 2012-03-12 | depth 0.1 m | reverse complement strand
TGCGCACGGCCATCGCGTAGGCGGCCGGTTCGCCGACGATGAAGACTTTCTTTTTTCCGCGGGTGATCGCGGTGTAAAGCAGGTTGCGCTGTAGCATCATGAAGTGACCCTTCAGTAGTGGAACCACCACTACAGGATATTCGCTGCCTTGAGATTTGTGGATGCTGATCGCGTACGCGGGGGCAAGCTCACCGAGATCGCTGCGGTCGAAGGGGTGGGTCTTCCCATCAAAGTTCACCTCGATCAAACCGGCTTCGCTGTCGATTGAAACCACCGCGCCGATATCTCCGTTGAAAACCGCTTTGTCGTAGTTGTTGCGCAGCTGGATCACTTTATCGCCTTTGCGAAATTCGTGGAAACCGGCACGCAATCCGCGTTCGTGCGGGTTGAGCGCGCCTTGCAGTTGCAGGTTGAGGTTGCCCACGCCGGCCGTGCCCTTGTGCATTGGCGCCAAGATCTGCAGATCGCGCACGGGATGAAAATGACTGTAGTGCTGCGGCACATACGTGATGCACAATTCCAGCACCTTCGCCACACAATCCTCCGCCGAGTCCGCGGCGATAAATGTCAGATCGCTCCAAGCCGGCACCTCCGCGACCGTGCGCACGGTCGGCGGGAGCGAGGGGTCGCCTGCGTTGATCGCGTGCGCCGTGGTCACGATCTGGCTCTGGCCTTTCTGACGAAAAATCACATCGAGCTTCGTCACCGGCACGAGCCGCGTCGCGATCAGATCTTTCAATACGTTCCCCGCCCCGACCGACGGTAGCTGGTCCGTGTCGCCGACAAGTAGCAAATGCGCACGCGAAGGCACCGCTTGGAACAGCGCGGCCGCGAGCTTCGTGTCGAGCATGGACGCTTCGTCGACGATTAGAAAATCGGTGCTCAATGGATGCGCGTCGTTGACGGTAAAACCGCCTTGCGCCGCGTCGAAACGCAACAAGCGATGGATCGTCGAAGCGAAGCCACCCGTGCTTTCCGCCAATCGCTGCGCGGCGCGACCGGTCGGCGCCGCCAGGTGCACGCGCGCTTTCTTCGCTTTCAGAATTTCCACCAGCGCACGCAAACATGACGTCTTTCCCGTGCCCGGACCGCCGGTGAGAACCGACACTTTGTGTTTCAACGCGCGCCCGACCGCGAGGCGTTGATTTTCCGCAAAGGCGAAGCCGGCTTTTTTTTCCGCCCACACCACGGCCGCGTCGATCTTGATCGCGGGTAGTCCGCTTGCTACACGCAGTACGCGGCGCATCGCTTCGGATATTCTTTTTTCCGCGCGCTCGTTCGCGGGTAATTGTAGCAACGACGCTGGTCCACTTACCTGGCCGGATTCGTCCGCTTGCCGCACGAGCTGCTTCGACTCCACCAGCGCACTGACGCGCGCCACCACGCGGTCCGCACTCGTCTCGAGCAGTTGCGTGGCATGATCCACTAAATCGATTTCTTGAATCGCGGTGTGACCTTCCTCTTGCAGCGTCTCCATCGAGAAGAGCAGCCCCGCGTCGAGGCGCGGAGCGGCGTCGTTCGCGTAACCCAAATTAATCGCGATGCGGTCCGCGGTTTTGAAACCGATGCCGTCGATTTCGCGTGCAACGCGATACGGTTCTTTCAACAAAATTGGCTTCGCCTCGTTGCCGTATTTTTTAACCAATTTTACGCACTGCGACGTGCTCACGCCGTAGGTCTGGAGAAAAATATGAATCTCGCGGAGCGCGCGCTGATCGTCCCACGCGCGCTTGATCGCTTCGGCGCGTTTTTTGCCGATGCCATCCACACTACGCAGCCTCGCCGATTCTTCGCTGAGGATGCGAAACGTGTCAGTCCCGAACGCGTCGACGATTTTGTTCGCGTAGACTTTGCCGATGCCGTCGACCAGTCCGCTGCCGAGGTATTTGCGAATCCCATACACGCTCGCCGGAAGCTCGGCCTTGAACGCGTCGACTTTGAACTGCGCGCCGTGCTGCGCGTGCTTGGCCCACGTTCCACGCAAATGAAGGGTCTCCCCGCATTGCGCTCCGGGAAGCGGTCCGACGATCGTGACTTTGTCGCCTTCGTCGGGACGAAACTCCGCGATCGTGTAGTGATTTTCTTCGTTAAGAAAAATAATCCGCTCGAGCACGCCGGTAAGCGTTTCCTGAGCTGAAGAAGTGGACGAAGTCGATGGCACGCGCCGGGGAGAAGGGAAGTGAATAGGAAAAAGTCTCCGTCACAACACTCGGTTGTGTGGTGCTGGGTTTTGTCGCCGCGCGGGCGGCTCGCCCGCAGTTCAATTCGCCCGCAGTCGCAGTGCTCTGATAGAACGATCCTTCGGCTCGAAAATAGTTCGGATGCGGGCGGCACGCCCGCGCTCCATGCGGAGCTTCCGCTCCTACAGCGGCGGTACCTCGTTTATGCAATGCTGAGCGAGGTCGCTCAGCATAATAGCGCGACGGGCCTGCGTTCTCACGAACGGGGCTACATTTAAATAGCTTCGAAATGGGATCTACTTTCAGACACCCAATTCTGCCCGCCCCAATTCCGTCAAATTCGCATACACCGCGTCGGCGTGCGCCGCGCGTAATGCTTCGGCGGTGTGCGTGCCGGTCGTTACACAGAAGGTTTTTAGGTGGGCGATTTTCCCGGTTTCTACATCGAAAGTGGAGTCGCCGATCAAGCAGCTTGTTGAAACCTCCGCGTGCAATGCATTCAGCGCGTGCTGCGTGAATTCAATCTGTGGTTTTAACCAGGGCGTATCGCCCGCGCCGAATACGCCGCTCAAAAATTCCGCCACGCCGAGATGCGCGAGCAGCTCGCGACTTGAGGGCGCATGCTTGTTCGTGAGAACAGCCGACTGTACACCGCGCATTTTCAACTCGGCCAAAAGCTCGCGGGCGCCTGGCATCAACTTCAGTTCAAAATACATATTCTTCGGCCAGAGTTCGCGATAGACGCGCACCGCCTCAGGAATCTTTTCTTCGTGTTGGTTCTCCCAAATTTGGGCAATCGAATGCTCTAGCCCGCCGCCCACCGCGTTGCGCACTTGCTCCAGCGTCGGCGCCGAGAGTCCGAAGTGCGCCCGGGTCTGCACGTGCGTGCGGTGAATAGCCGCGAATTGGTCGACGAGGGTGCCATCAAGATCGAAGAGAACGGTGCGAAAACGATTCACTCCACCATCGTGCCGAAGAGGATAAGCGGAACGCACGGAAAAATTTGCGGTTTTTACGAAGTGCCCGCTCACTGACCGCTCAACGCCCCATGCCCGAATCGATCGCACCTGCCCCCGCTCGCGCTGCCGCTCGCATTTCCGGCGATCGCATGGCGGTGGAACTTAGCGGCACTTGGAGCGTGACGGAGCCGCATCCGTCGTGGGATGAAATCGCCACGCCCGCGACGACGAAACCGGCGATCGTAGAATTTTCCGTCGACGGTGTGACCACGTGGGATAGCGCGTTGATTTTATTCGCACTCGATGCGTCGCGCTGGGCGCGGGAGCGCGGTGCCGTTTTCGAAACGAAAGCGCTACCCGCCGGGATTGTTCAACTGGTCGGGCAGCTTTCAGACATGAAAGTTGAGGCTCCGCCTGAGGCGCCACGTGAAAGTTTTCTTCACCGCATCGGTGTGCCCGCGGTCAATGCGATCCACGACGGTCATTTCATCACGGATTTTATTGGCGACGTGACGATCGCGTTTTTCGCACTGCTCCGCATGCCGAAGAAATTTCGCTGGCGCGATTGTTTCGCCGAGATGCAGCAGTGCGGCGCGATGGCGCTTCCCATCGTGGGCCTGATTAATTTTCTCGCGGGCATCACGCTGGCATACACCGGCGCAGTGATTCTGCGGCAATTCGGCGTCGATATTTTGGTCGCCGATTTGGTCGGCCTTTCGATGGTGCGTGAAATGGGCGCGGTTATGACCGCGACGATTCTGGCAGGCCGCACCGGCGCTGCGTTCGCGGCGGAAATTGGCAACATGCAGGCGAACGAAGAAGTCGACGCTTTGGTCACGTTTGGTTTTTCGCCGACCGATTTTCTTGTCATGCCCCGCATCATCGCCCTCGCGTTCATGATGCCGCTGCTCGCGCTCTACGCGGATTGCATGGGTATCATTGGCGGTGCTTTCGTGGCGCACGGTGTTTTGCAGATTCCGCCTTCGGCGTACTGGATCGAGATGCTTACGATCGTTGATTTGAAGGACATGAGCGCTGGCCTGATCAAAGCGGTGACCTTCGGCATCATCGTAGGATTTTCCGGTTGCCTCCGCGGCTTGCAAGCTGACCGCAGCGCCGCAGGCGTGGGCCGAGCGGCGACGTCAGCGGTGGTCACGTCGATTTTATTAATCGTAGTCGCGGATGCGATTTACGCGGTCGTGTTTAACATCTTGGGAATTTGAACGCTATCGACTCCACTTCTTCGGCGATCGACGTCCGCGAGCTGCAATGCGGCTACGACGGCCGCACGGTTCTTAAGAATGTTTCGTTTTCCGTGCCGCGCGGAGAATTGTTTTTCATCATCGGTGGCAGCGGCTGCGGAAAAAGTACGTTATTGAAAAACATGATCGGCCTCGTGCAACCGATGAAAGGGACCGTTCGCTATTTTGGGCAGGAATTTTCATCGGTGGACGTGCAAGCGCGCCGTCAGATGTTAAAACACTTTGGTGTCCTCTATCAAAGCTCGGCGCTGTGGAGTTCGCTCACGCTTCGCGAAAACGTTTCGCTTCCGCTCGAAGAATACACTGAGCTTTCGAAGCGCGAACGCGACGAGCTCGTTGCGCTGAAGTTGGCGCAAGTTGGTTTGAGCGGTTACGAAAATTATTATCCGTCTGAAATCAGTGGTGGCATGAAGAAACGGGCCGGCCTCGCGCGCGCGCTCGCACTGGACCCGGCGATCGTATTTTTCGACGAACCTTCCGCAGGCCTCGATCCGGTGACATCGCGTCGTTTGGACGAACTCATTTTGCAAATTCGCTCTACGCTGCGCACGACAATGGTGATCGTGTCGCACGAGCTCGATAGTATTTTCAGTATCGCCGACCGCGTGATTTTGCTCGAGCGCGAGGCGCAGGGGATCATTGCGGAAGGTTCGCCGCGCGAGCTGTCGGCCAAAAGTTCCGACCCGCGCGTACGTGAGTTTCTGCATCGACGGAGCTTTGCCACGTCGGCTTAAAGAGTTCTCATTGTCAATTTGCCGACCGCCCGAATGACCGTCGCCTTTCCCATTTTATCCTGTGAAGAATAAGATTAGTCCCACTCTCGTCGGTCTTTTCGTACTGGGCGCGCTCGTGCTGGCGCTGATCAGTTTGTATTCATTCGGCAATGTACATTTTTTCCACCAGCCGGAGCGCTTCATGGTCTATTTCAACGAGTCAACGCACGGCCTCGATCTCGGCTCGCCGGTGAAATTGCGTGGCGTGCGTGTCGGTCGGGTGGTGAGTTTGAACGTCCGTTACAATCCGAATGCCTCGAATCAATCGGTCGTCGCGGTCGGTTGTGAATTGAGCCGCAACGTCATTACGACGGAGAAGGGCGATCTTTTTGAGGTCAGCGATCGCGTCGAGCTGCAGAAGCTCGTCGACCGTGGCCTCTCGGCGAATTTGCAGATCCTCGGAATCGCGACGGGCCTTTTATTCGTAGAATTGGATTTTCGCGATCCGGTCGCCTTTCCACCGCCGAAGGCATCTCCAGATGACAAATACGTGGTGGTGCCATCGCAGCCATCGGCGATCTCGGAATTGCAGGCGAGTATTTCGGACATTTTGTCGAATCTGCGTCGCATCGATTTCGCGGCGCTTGCCAACGAGGTGCACGGACTTTTGCAAGACACGCGTAAGCAAGTGAACGGACTCGATCTGGCAGCTCTCAACGATCAGTGGATCCGCACGGGAAAATCATTTGAGGAGCTGGCGAGTTCACCGGAAATCAAGCAAACGATCACCAATTTGAACACAGCGGTCGTGCAGCTGAACAAGACGCTCCAAAATCTGGATACAGAAGTGAAGCCGACTAGTGCTGAGCTGGCAAAGACGATGGCGGAAGCGCAGAAATCGTTGAAAGCATTCAGTGAAGCAGCCTCCGAAGCGAAGTTATTTATCGCGGCGCAGAGCGGGCTTGGCGAAAACGCGAATCGCACACTGAGTCAGCTGGCCGAGGCCGCCGCGCAGGTGCAGCGCCTGGCCGATTTTCTGGAACGTAACCCCAACGCTTTGCTCACGGGCCGCAAGCCGCCGCGCTGAGCATGCTTTCGTCATGAGTGCTTCCTATTCGAAAAATTCCTCGCTGCGCGCGATCGGCTCAGCCGCCCTCATGATGTGCGGCCTCGCGTGGGCGGGTTGCTCGATCATTCCGCAAGCCGCGGAAGATCCGACGCGTTATTATTTATTAACTGAACCGGCGGCGCAGACCGCCACGAATGCGCCGCGTGGCCATTTGCATGTTGGCGTGCGCGCGGTGGAGTTGCCGGGATATTTGGCAAGCAATCGCACGATCGTAATCCGGCGCGGCGCGAACGAAATTCATTATCAAGATTACGCGCGCTGGGCGGAGCCGCTGGACACCGCGTTGCAGCACATCGTGCGCGATCGGATTTTGGCTAATGAAGCGGTGGCGACGGCGGAGATTTCGCCGTTTCGTTTGGACGGCGTCCGCGACTATGATGTCACGGTGCGCGTCGAGCGCTGTGAAGGCGGTGTCAATGGAGATGGACATTATAGCGCTCAGTTCGCGGCGATTTTCGAAATCACGGATCCGCGCAAAGATAATGCGGTAGTCACACGTAAGCAGTTCGAGGCCAAGCCCGCGCGCTGGGACGGAAGCAATTACGGCGCGCTCGCGGAAGATTTGAGCACGGAAGCAAGTGCATTGGGAGACGAGATCGCGGCGACGTTGCCGAAGGGAGAGTAGCTGCGTTGCAGCGATGCACTTACTGGGAGCGCGGGCTACTCGCCCGTTTCCTCAATCCGAGGCGCAGCCTTTAATTCAACGAGAGCGCCTTATTATTGGCTTAAACATAAAGGGACGTTTCGGCTTTTTCATGAGCGGGCCAGTCGCCCGCGCTCCCAGTAAAGTCTCTCGCCGCTAAAAGCGCTCGCGAAAATTTAAGAGAACCGTTAAGCGGTCGAACCCACTCTAGCCATTGCCAAATTCCTGACTGCCTTTACTTTCGGCATTCGGCAAAGGAACTCACGGGTTGTCGGAGCAAACTCAATTACGGCGAGAGTCGTTTTCCGATAAGATGACCGTTCGCGCCGAGCCAGCGTTTTTCCCCCTTTCCCTACATGAGCACCAAAATTCACGCCCCCGCATTGCCTAATATTCCGTGGCAGGATCGCCCAGCCGATTGCCCGGATTTGCTGTGGCGATATAGTAACAACCCGGTGATCGGGCGTCGTCCGCTTCCGCGGGTGACCGGTATATACAATAGCGCGGTGGTGCCGTTCAAAGGACAATTTATCGGTGTATTTCGGACGGAGGGCATGGACCGCATGCCGCACTTACACGTCGGCCGCAGTCCAGACGGCATTAAGTGGACCTTCGAGCCCAAGCCGATCGATTTCAAACATGATGATGCCGAAGTCACGCGCCACGAATATGGCTATGACCCGCGCGTCACGTTGATCGAAGACTGGTACTACGTCAGCTGGTGCAATGGCTATCACGGCCCGACTATCGGCCTCGCGCGCACGAAAGATTTCGTGAGCTTCGAGCAGTTGGAAAACGCCTTCTTGCCCTATAACCGCAACGGCGTGCTTTTCCCCAAAAAGATCGACGGGAAGTTCGCGATGTTGAGCCGTCCGAGTGACACCGGCCACACGCCGTTCGGTGATATTTTCTATAGTGAGTCACCCGACCTCGTGCACTGGGGCAAACACCGCCACGTGATGAGCAAGGGCGGCCAGTGGTGGCAGGGCGTGAAGATTGGTGCGGGTCCATCGCCGATCGAAACCGATGCGGGCTGGTTGCTGTTTTATCACGGCGTGGCCAGCACCTGTAATGGTTTCAGTTATTCGATCGGCGCCGCGCTGCTCGACCTGAACGAACCGTGGAAAGTGAAAGCGCGCTTGAATCAATCGCTGCTCACGCCGGAAGCGCCCTACGAGCTGCAAGGCTTGGTCCCAGGCGTTTGCTTCCCAGTGGGCATTCTCGTGGATTCAGCGACGGGTCGCCTGGCCATTTACTACGGCGCGGCCGACACGTTTAGTGCGCTGTGCTTTGGCAACGTGAACGAGATCGTCCCGTTCATTCAGGCTAACTCGCACATTTAAACTCCGAGAGCGGTTCTGTCTCGACGAATGGCGCCCAAACAGGCGCCGATCGCTTCGCCCAACGCAAACGCGCTGATCGTTGGCGATGGGCTTCCAAGGGGAGTGCGGCGGCACGACGCCGCTTTCCAAGGCGAGGCACAACTCGCCCTCTAAGAGATCAAGCGGCGATGCTACTCCCCCGCCGGGAGCGCGGACATCCTGTCCGCCTTTATCAAAAGTGGGCGAAGCCCACGCTCGCTAAAGAATAGCGGAAGTTTCGCTCGCCTTTAAAACGTGCGGACAGAATGTCCGCGCTCCCGGCGCGGGGCTATGTCCTCCCCGGTTCGTTATTCGATTCCCGTAACCTCCCGCTCCTCCCTTTAGAAATTTCCCGCCGGAGGGTCGGCGGCTTCCCCATGCGCGCAAGGGGCGCAGCTTCGATAGCGAGCAGCCTGCAATGGGGTTAAGTTGAGCACGTTCTGACTCGGCGAAAAGCCCGTGAGATGGGCCGGTGGCTCATCTTGGGCGTTAAGCCAACTTTCATTATAAAACTAAACCCAAAATCAAAATGAGCACACTCCAAGAACTTTTTCTCGACGAAATTAAAGACATGTATGATGCCGAAAAACGCATCTCCAAAGCGCTCCCAAAATTGGCCAAAGCAGCCACCAGCGTTGAACTGCAAGAAGCGTTTAATTCTCATTTGGAGGAAACGCTGGGTCACATTGAGAAACTCGAGCAAGTCTTCTCTTCCCTCGGCGAAAAGCCAAAGGGCAAAACCTGCAAAGCAACAGTGGGCTTGATTGAAGAAGCTGACGAAATTCTTTCTGACAATAAAGGTTCGCCAACGATCAACGCCGCGCTGATTTCCGCCGCGCAAAAAGTAGAGCACTATGAAACGGCTTCGTACGGTACGCTCCGCGAATGGGCCGAGCTTCTCGGCAACGAAGAGGCGGCCGATCTGCTCGGTCAAATTCTCGAAGAGGAGGAAGCCGCGAACGACAAACTGAGCGAGATCGCAAAATCTTCCGCTAATGAAGAAGCCCTCGGCGGCGAAGATGAAGAAGGCGACGAAGAGTCAAGCGACGCGGAAGACGTGAAGTCGCGCAAACTCTCCGGCGAAGGCACCGGCGGCTCCCGTAAAGGCGCCGTAGCCAAGGCGAAAAAACGCTGAGCGTTCCTTAGACGACTAGTTTCCAAGCCTTCCCGCAAGGGGAGGCTTTTTTTGTCTACCCCAAGTGACGCCAATATTATGTACCCGCGGGCTCAGTTGGACGTGGCGAAACGACAGTAGCCCCAGCCGACGCGGTCAAATTAGGCGAACCCGCTTTGCAGACGGTGCCCTCTCGCGGATCGACTGGTTTTAAAACCTCCCAAATTTTATCTCCTAGTTTTACGCTGCCGATTTCTAGCCAATGATAAAAGGTGTATGAAAGCGTGCAGAGTGCGGCGAAAAGCGGTGTACAGTAGAGTATCCAAACAGAAAACGTATTGAGCCCTCCAAAGTGTGGCAGTGCTGCGACGTATACACCCACCAGTGGCTGGTGGATGAGATAAAAGGAGTAGCTACAGAGGCCGAGCGCGCTTAGCCAACGCTCAACTAGATTGAGCGGCCGTGCTGACCATAGCGATGCTTCTAAAATCATCGCAAAGCCTAAGGGGGGCGCAATCCAGGTCAGCAAGAGGTGGATGCCAAATCGAAAGCTTACCGCTCCCACCACGATTGAGAGGCATCCCAGCACAAACGAGAATTTGCCGAAGAGCCTTCTTTTCTCAGCGAAGGCCTGCGCTACGCAGGCGCCGATGGTCCAATCGTACCACCAGGAAAAAGGCAGCTGTTGCGGACCAAACGAGCTCGTCAATAAAGGCAGGCCCAAGTGAAAGAAAATCGAGATCGCAGACGCGACCATGAACGCGGTCAGCAAACTGCGCCTCAGGACCATCATCAAAAAGAGGGGATATATCATGTAGAGATGACACTCCACCGCGATGCTCCAGAAAGAGGGGTTTATATTAAACTCAAACGCCGGATTAAAAATTTGAATCAGACTCGCATGAATCAAAAGGTGACGAATCGATTTAAAATCAAAGGCCGTCCCTTTGTACTGCATGATATAAAATGCCAGTAGCGCCAGCAGGTAGGGAGGGATGATCCGCCAAAAACGCCGATGTGCGAAAGTCTTCCAGTAGTTTTTGAGGGATTCACTGGGATTGCGCTTTTGCCAGTTCAAGAAGGAGCCATGAATGCAGAAGCCTGAAATGACGAAAAAAAGTTTCACTCCCAGCATTCCAAACTGGTGCGGCCAGAGGAGTGGGCTCGCTAACCGGCCAAGATGAGCCATCTCGCTGAGCGGACCTTTTGAAACCGCCAACCAATAATGGTACAGAAACACCCCCAAGATCGCTAGCCCTCGCAGCGCATCGACGCGCTCGAAGTGGAAGCTTTTGGACGCGGTTTGCGGTGCCAGCTTAGCTGGTGAATTGGGAGCGCGGACACTGTTTGTGAAGGTTGAAGCCATGGAATCTTCTGCAGGCGCGAGTGGAAGGCGCGCCGCACCGTAATTAACGGACTCCCGAGGCTAAACTATACAATAGACAGAGCTAGCAAAATGGCTGGCTGCTCGTCCCGAGAGGCGCG
>FTDT01000110.1_pt1 | contig 11010 bp, 6 predicted proteins | sample 1640021 | NCBI WGS metagenome assembly FTDT01 (sample SAMEA3914869, study PRJEB12502) | metagenome | biome: forest; material: soil | place: USA | collected 2012-03-12 | depth 0.1 m | reverse complement strand
TGGATCGCTTCGCGAGCACGGCGGAGAAAATCCGCGCGACGCCGAAAAAGTTGGAGAAGATAGCTTGGCTTAATAGCTACTTCCGCACCCTGAGCGATGAGGCCATGTCGATCGCGGCCGTCTTTTTCACGGGCCGGCCGTTCGCGCAGTCGGATGACCGGAGATTGAATTTGGGCTGGGCGGTGATTCGACGTGCAGTGCTCGAAGCGACAGGACTGAGCGAAGCAGATTTTCGGCAAACGTATTTGCGCTACAGCGACAGCGGCGAAACCGCGGAAGCGCTGTTAGCCGGGCGAACTGAACCGGAAGCATTTTCGTTGAATGAAACCCTCGCGCTACTGGTTGACTTGGCGGGCAAGCGGGGACCGGCGCTCAAACTCGATGCATTGCGCGAACGCTTGCGCCGACTGACTCCGCTCGCCGCGAAGTACTTGATAAAAATTCTCACCGGCGATCTGAGGATCGGTTTGAAAGAAGGTTTGGTCGAAGAGGCCGTCGCGGCCGCCACCGATCAGCCGATCGAGATGGTGCGGGAAGCGAACATGCTCAGCGGCGATCTCGCGCGCGTAGCCCGTGCGGCGCGCGCGAAGGCGCTCGAAGAAATCACGCTGCACGTTTTTCATCCGCTGCAATTCATGCTCGCCAGCCCGGAGCCCACCGCCAGTGCGATCTTCGAACGACTGACGCCACCCGTCTGGATCGAAGAAAAATACGACGGCATTCGCTGCCAACTGCACAAACAAGGAAGCCGCGTCGAATTGTATTCCCGCGACCTCAACCGAATTTCCGAACAATTTCCCGATCTCGCGCGAATCGCGAAGGAATTGCCGCACGATGTAATTATTGACGGGGAGCTGCTCGCCTGGCGCGAAGGTCGCGCACTCCCGTTTGCCGAGCTGCAAAAACGGCTCGGTCGCAAAGGCGGTGACGATTTTTTTCTAGGCGCCGAAATTCCTGTATCCATTTCCTGTTACGATTTGCTCTGGCTCGATGGACAGAGCCTGTTGAAAGAACCTTTGCTGACGCGGCGCCTCGCGCTCGAGTCGCTGTTTCCGGGCGCCCCGAGTTCGCTCGTGCTCGCTCCGCGCTCGGTGGCTCACAGCGCGGTTGAAATCGAAGCCGCCTTTCTGGCCGCACGTCAGCGCGGCAATGAAGGCTTGATGGCAAAGGATCCGCAGAGTGCCTACACCCCCGGGCGACGCGGCCTCGCATGGTTGAAATTGAAGAAGGCTTACGCGACGCTCGACGTGGTGGTCACGGGTGTCGAGTACGGTCACGGCAAACGCCGCGGCGTCTTGAGTGATTATACATTTTCGATTCGCGACGAAGCCACGCAGGGATTGCTCACCGTGGGCAAAGCGTATTCGGGTCTGACCGATGTCGAGATCGCCGAACTCACGCAGTTTTTTCTGGAGCATACCGTGCAGGATTTTGGACGTTACCGCGAAGTTGTGCCGCAAGTTGTGATCGAGGTGGCGTTCGATTCGATTCAGCGGAGTGATCGCCATCAGAGCGGCTACGCGCTTCGTTTTCCCCGGATCGTCCGGATTCGCACGGACAAAACCATTCACGATATCGACACTCTGGATACATGCCGGCGACTCGCGGCCGGACCACGTTTCGACGATGCCCCCGCCGCGCGCTGAGCCATCTTCGTTCTCCGGCCAGTTCATCCGGGTGGAAAATGCCACCTCGGACGAGGCGCTATTGGCGCAACTTCACCCGAAGTTAGCGGTTTGGTTCAAGGAACGCTTTGGACATTTTTCGCAAGGCCAGCGCTTGGCTGTGCCGGAAGTTGTCGCAGGTCGCTCCGTGCTGCTTTCTTCGCCGACCGGCACCGGCAAAACGCTCGCCGCCTTTCTCGGGGTTTTTGATTTTCTGGCGAAGCAGCGTGACGCGGGTCAACTGACGGATGCCATGGTCGCAGTCTATGTTTCGCCGCTGCGCGCGTTGGCGTATGACTTGCAGAAAAATTTGCAGGGACCACTCGATGAAATGGGCTGGGACTTCGTACGCGTGGGCAGCCGCACGGGCGACACGACATTGAAAGATCGGGCGGCGCAGAAAAAGAAACCGCCGCATATTTTGGTCACGACGCCGGAGAGCTTGCTCCTGCTGTTGAGCCAAGAATCCTGGCTGGCGGCCTTTCGGCAGACGCGGTTTTTCATCGTCGACGAACTGCATGCTTTGGCCGAAAGCAAACGCGGCTCGCTGCTCATGGTCGCGGCCGAGCGGTTGGAAGAAATTGTGACCCAGCCACGTTCCGCGCTGATGGTTTCGGCGGACGGAAAATTAATTTCTAACCGATCAGATGAGCCACCGGCGCCGCGTCCGCCGTTGATTCGGATTGGGCTCTCGGCCACAGTGGCTCCGCTGGAAGCGGTCGCTGAATTTTTAGTGGGTCCTCAGCGAAGCTGCCGCATTGCCGAAGTGACGCAGCGCAAGCCGATGAAGGTGGAGCTCTTCTCCCCGCTTCGGCGCAATCCGTATCCGCCGGCCGGCTGGGGCGCGGCGCGCGTGCTCGAAGAACTCGGCACGCTGATCCGGTCGCGTCGCACCACGCTGATTTTCTGCAACGTCCGGAGCGGGGCGGAGAGTATTGGCGCGCGCCTGAAAGCGCACCTCCCGGATTTAGCGGAAGAGATCGAGGTGCACCACGCGTCGTTGGATCGATCGGTGCGATTGGAAGTGGAAGATAAACTCAAACGCGGCGAATTGCGCGCCGTGGTTTGCTCGACCAGTTTGGAGATGGGCATCGACATCGGTTCGATCGACACCGTCGTGATGGTCTCGGCGCCGAAAGGTGTGTCGCGCGCGCTTCAACGCGTCGGGCGCTCGGGACACTCGATGAATGAGGTGAGCCACGGTGTGCTGGTCGCGTCGAACATCAATGACCTCGTCGAGTGCACGGTGACAGCTCGAATGATGGAACAGCGCGCACTCGACGCCGTAAAAATTCACGACAACCCGCTCGATGTTCTCGCGCAGCATCTCGTGGGCCTCGCGCTTTTCGGATCAGTGACGCTCGATGAAGCCTTCGCAATGATGCGTCGCTCCTATCCATTTCGCAGCCTGACCCGTGAGCAGTTTGATCGCGTCGTGCGCTACTTGGAAGGCGGAGGCGCGTCGCTTGAACGCAACTACCGCGACGTTTTTGGAAAAATTCGCATCGTGGACGGACAAATGGCCGTGCCGACGCCGCGGATCGCGCGAGACTTTTATCAAAATGTGGGAACGATTGTCGCGCCGCCGATGATTCAAGTGAAAATCGGCAATCGGCCCATCGGCGAAGTTGAAGAATGGTTCATCAAAGGCATGAAGACGGGCGATGTTTTCATACTTAATGGGCGCAGTTTGCGCTTGGTCGAAACGCGTTTGCTGACGGCCAAGGTGGTCGAAGCGCGCAATGCGCTGCCCACGATTCCGCGATGGGGCGCAAATAAAATTCCGCTGGGTTCGGGACTCGCCGCCGAGGTCGTCCGTCTGCGCACGGAGGTCGCGCAACGCCTTGCGCCGTTGTTGGCTGCGGGCGTACCCGTTTCCGTCGGCGATGATGTGGCGTCCGCGTGGTTGATTTCTGAATACGACATCTCGCGAGCGAATGCTGCGGCTATTACCAAGCACTTTATTTTGCAGGCGAGTGTTTCGTTGATTCCGACGGTGGACTACGTGCTCGTGGAAGTATTTCCCGAGGGAGAGTTGATCCACTACTTCTTTCACTCGCTGATTGGACGTTCCGCCAACGACGCGCTATCACGGATCATCGCGTGGCGGGTGCAGCAGACCAAGGGTGGCAACGCGCTCGTGACGATTGATGACTATGGTTTTCTCCTTTCGCTGCGCGATTTTCAAAGACTGGAAATTCCCGAGTGGCGCGCGATGTTTGGCCGTGAACACGCGGAAGAGGATCTGCAGTCGGCGCTGACCGATGCGAATTTAGTGAAGTGGCAATTTCGCGGCGTGTCGCAAACGGGCTTGATGGTCCCGCGACGAGTGCGCGGCGAAGAGCGCGGCGCGCGTGCGCTGCAGTGGAGCGCGGAAATCATTTTCGACGTCTTGCGAAAATATGAGCCTGACCATCCGTTGCTGCAGGAAGCGTATGCAGAGGCAACCTTGCGTTTTTTGGATCTGCCGCGCGCGCTTGGATTTTTGGAAACGGCGCACAATATTCCTTGGAAACAGCACCTGATTGATCGCGTGAGTCCTTTTTCGTTTGGCATCTACGTCAGCCGCATCAAGGAAACGATGATGCTCGAAGATCCGGAAACCGCGATCGAACGGCTGTATAACGAAATGTACGGAAATGTCGAAACGCTCGCGGATTGAAGCGCTGCCCGGCGTTTGGGTAGATGCGCGTCGCGCGTTGTACCTCGAAGCGCTCGGCGCGCTGGTGGTCGCGGATATTCACTGGGGCTACGCGCAGTCGCATCGCGCCGTAGGAAATCTTTTGCCAATCTGGGGCGACGAAGCAATTGAGCAATCGCTCCGTGCGTTACTTGCCGACTACGCGCCCAAAGAAATGATCTGGGTCGGCGACTCTGTGCACACGGCGGAGGGTCGTCATGCGGCCGAGAATTTTCTGCGGGATCACGCCGCTTCGGTCGCAATCACCGTGTTGGCCGGCAATCATGACCGACGCTGGAATCGGCCGCAATTGAAGACGCTGCAGAGGGGAAACTTTTTTTTTCATCACGGCGACGATGCGAACGTGCTCTCGCCGGAAGGCGCGATTGAAGTTATCGGCCATCATCATCCGGCTGCCGGCGTGCGCGATGGCGCGGGTTTGCGCCTCAAACTGCCGGCCTTGGTGACGTCACAAAAACGGATGATTTTGCCGGCGTTTTCACCGTGGGCAGCCGGCGTTGATTGGCGCGAGCGACTTTTGCCCGAGGAAAAGTTGTGGCTGCTTGCACCTTCGCGCATCTTTGCGGTCAGAGCTGCACGGGCAAACGCTCGACTGACGTCTCAATGAAGTTTTTGCCGTTTCTCCTCCTGATGTTTTTGAGTGCGCCGTGGGCGCAGGGAGGTTCGGCGATGGCCTTGGCGAGCGGCGAGGTTTTGCACTATCGCGTGCGCTGGGGCATCTTCACAAACGCAGGTACGATCGATGTTTCCGCGCATAAAGAGGACGTCGCCGGTCTGCCGCAAATTCGGATCGACACGCACACCAACACACGCGGTCTCGTCCGAGCCTTGTATTTGTTTGATGGAGACGGCCAATCGATATTCGATGGCCGAGACGGTAGACTTCTTGCGATCAGCTCATGGAGTGCGAGTTCCAAGAAGACGACCAAAACGATGGCGGTTTTCGACTACGCAACGGAAAAAGTTCATTACGTCGATTACATCGATCCGAAGCACAATAAGGATTTGGAAATCCCCGCGGGAAACCCGATGGATTTAATCACCAGCTTGATTGAGACGCGCCGTTGGGATTTGCGCCCCGGTGATCGTGTGCCGGCGACGATCATGTTCGGAAAAGACTTTTATAATGTGGTCGTGATCGCAGATTCCTACGCGCACATTCATGTGCCGATGGGGGACTTTGACACGATCGTGCTGACGCCGAAAATGGAGGAGAATCCGCGGGGCCTGTTCAAGAAGGGCGGCAGCGTTCGCGTGTGGATTTCGCGCAATGAGCCGCACTTGCCAGTGATGTTTGAAGTCTCGATGGGTTTCGGCACGGGAACGGCCGAGTTAGCGCAATACACGCCTCCGACGGACGCGGCGCCGGTGGCGGCGGCCGGGGAGCCGTGAAGCTGTCTTTACTGGGAACGCGGGCGCGCCCCGCCCGCCTTCGAAAATAACGCTCAGAAGCGCGGCTGACTTAGCCGACGCGTTGCGAAAACGCGGCTTTCGGCGGTTGATTTGTTATCGAGGCGGGCGGGGCGCCCGCGCTCCAGTAAAGGCAGCTCGCCGGAGCGGACTTACTTCACGGTGGCTCAGTCAAATAGCCCGCCCTGTTGGGGCGGAGGGGACAGCGCATTTTTCCGTGCCGCGTTCGCTTCGGGGGTTTCGTTTAGGTGTCGTGGCGGTCTGGATACACGTTGCGCGACGGCTGCTTCGCGATCAGCGACAATGCGATCGCACATATTTTGGATGTGCAGTCTCAGCCAATGCACCGTGCTGCTCTTTTCCGTAAAATCCGCCGGTCCATAGTGATCGATCCGGCCGACTTGGCGCAGTCGATCGTTTTGCGCAAATTCGTCGGTGCGCGCCGGGTTGTAGACCGCGTACGCTTTCCCGCCGCCTTTCTTCACGACTGAAAAACTCGGGATGTCGCTGGGACCATCCGCAATGTAGATCATATTTTGAAACGGGATCCGGCGATCCTCGAGCGCGATATTCGCGTTCACGTCGATCGCGGAATTCTTGTTCGTACCCTTATTGATTTCGAACAGCGCGCGAGTCTTCGTGGTGTTGTCGATAACCATGCCGATTTGCGCGATCTCGGCCTCGGCGGAAATTTCCAATTCTTTCTGTTTAAGAAAACCGGGCTGAAGTGGATTTTCGATAAACTCGCAGCCCCAGATGCCGTCGACTGCCGAGGCGATGGCACTGCCGCGAATCATTTCCGCAAGCCCCGTGCTCACAATATAGTGTTCGAGTTGAATCTCGTGCTTCTGATAAATTTCTTTTTCCGCCGCGAAGCGCTGCAACTGTTCGAAAAACGACGGCAGCCCCGGATAAAAGCGGATGTCCTTACCGCATTCGCGTAGGACACGATTGTTTAACTTCGGCATCACGCCGGCCTGCACATAGGTGAGCAAGTGATTGAGGTACGCGATTTCGCCCGAAAGATGGTAGCCGCGATGGCGATAATGCTCCATCAAGCTGTTGGTCTCCGCCCAAAACGTGACCTCATCCACGCCGTAACGACGGAAGAGCGGCGACTGCATGTATTCCGGGATTAGGGTCTTGTCGAAGTCCCAAATGCAGGCGATAATGTTTTGAGTGAAAAGCGTCGTAGCCATTGCAGATCAGCACCTCTAGGCGAATTACGCCTCGCTGTCTCAGTCTCAGTAAGTCGCCCAATGCGACTTTCGCAATTCGCAATTCTCCGCTCCCTTTCACTCACGTTTAGCCATGGATCAACTGCCGGATATCGCTCCATTTCAGCGCCGACTCGACGAACTCGGTGCGCAAATGGCCGACCCTCTTTTTTATACCCAGCCGCGCAAAGCGGCGGAGATCACGCGCGAGCAGACCAAGCTGCAGGCGTTGGTCAACGACTACCAAATTTTTAATCGTCTAGGACGCGACATCGCCGAATCGCAGGCGCTGTTAAAAGATCAGAATGGCGACGCCGATCTCAAGGAACTCGCGCGCGCCGAACTCCCCGAGTTGGAGGAAAAACGCGTAGCCCTGCGCGCGCGTGTCCTTCAGGCGATGATCCCTCCCGATCCAAGCGATTCCCGCAACACGGTGATGGAAATTCGCGCCGGGACCGGCGGGGAAGAAGCCAGTTTGTTTGCGGGAGAACTTTTCCGCCTCTATTCAAAATACTCGGAAGGTCGCGGTTGGAAAATTCAGCCGATGAGTTCGAGCCCATCTGATCGCAATGGTTTTAAGGAAGTCATCTTTCTCATCTCCGGGCAGGATGTTTACAAACAGCTTAAATTTGAAAGCGGCGTCCACCGAGTTCAGCGCGTTCCGGTGACGGAGGCCAACGGCCGCATTCATACCTCGACTGTGACCGTGGCGGTCTTGCCAGAAGCAGAAGAGGTCGACGTACACATCGATCCGCAGGATTTAGAAATCACCGTCTGCCGCGCTAGTGGACCAGGGGGCCAGGGCGTCAACACAACGGATTCGGCGGTGCAGATTCATCACAAGCCGAGTGGGTTGATTGTCGAGTGCGCTGACGAACGTTCTCAGCTGAAGAACAAAGCGCGAGCGCTGACCGTGTTGCGTTCGCGTTTGTTGAAGATGCGCCAAGATGAAGAGCACGCCAAGTACGCGGAAAATCGGCGCAGCCAGATTGGTACCGGCGGCCGCAGCGAACGAATTCGCACCTACAACTTCCCGCAAAATCGTCTTACCGATCATCGCATCGGGCTGACGTTATATAATCTTCCGCAGGTGATGGAGGGTCACATCGACGGGATCATCTCTGCGCTACAGAAAGTCGATTTCGAAGAAAAATTCGCTGCGCTGACCGGACAAACATACGTCTTCGATAACGTCGCGGCTGGACGCGATGACGATTGATCGCTCTTTGCTCATCGCGACCTTTTCGCATGTTGACGGTTTTGGACATTGTTAAGCGCACGACGGATTTTCTTGGCTCGAAAGGAATCGAGAGCCCGCGCCTCACTTCGGAATTATTGATCGGTCACGCGCTCGGCCTAAAGCGCATGCAGCTGTACGTGCAGTTCGAAAAACCGCTCGCGGAAGCCGATCTTGAAAAGATCAGGCCGCTAGTGCGTCGCCGAGCGCAGCGCGAACCGATTCAATATATTTTTGGCGAGATCGAGTGGGGTGGTCTAAAACTGAAAACGGACCGTCGCGCGTTGATCCCGCGCCCCGAAACCGAACTGCTGCTCGAGATGCTCACGGAGCGTTATCAAGCAGTGAAGACGCTTGAAGTTTCGGAAAGCTTACCGGATGGCACGTCTACCCCGCAGCGAATTTTGGATCTAGGTACTGGCACCGGTGCGTTGGCGTTAGGACTGGCGAAAGCTTTTCCAGAAGCGCGTGTAAGTGCGGTTGATCGCAGCACGGATGCGCTCGCGCTCGCGCGCGAGAACGCGGCGGCCTTAGGCCTGAGTGAGCGCGTTGAAATTTTGGAGTCGGACTGGTATTCAAGTCTTGGAGACGCGGACGCTGCTCAAGGCTGTGCATTCGACCTGATTGTCGCGAACCCGCCGTACTTGTCGGCGGATGAAACCGCCGAGGCGCAGCCTGAGGTGAAAGCGTTTGAACCAACCACCGCTCTGACCGCAGCGGACGATGGCTTGGCGGATTTGCGGAAAATTATCATAGATGCGCCACGTTTTCTGCGCATCGGTGGTTTCCTCGCTTTAGAAACCGGCATCGCTCAACACGCGAGGCTGACGGAGCTAGCGTTGGCTGTTGGGCTTAAAGACGTCGAGTCGAAGAAGGACCTAACCGGTCGCGATCGATTTATTTTCGCACGGCGATAGAAGCAGGAATGAGCGCTACTTGCCGGGCCGCGTACTGCTCGGTGAATGCGCGCAGGAGCGTAGGGACCTAGCGATGCAGAATGGGTGAGCCGCCGTGAAAACAGAGCAGCTCCGACATGGAGCGCAGCGACTCGTCGCCGCCTTTGAAGGCGAAATTTATTTCGCCTTCGATAGACGCAGCTAAACCCCGAAATATACTCGAAGTGGGCTGGTGTTTTTTTGCGGGCGAATGAATTCGCCCGTCGGTGCCGCGACGAGTCGGCGCACTCCATGTCGGAAGCGGACGAAAAAGTGGGGCAAAAGCCACCCTGCCTGTGTGACGGCGGACTTCCGCTTACGGAGTTACGGCGGAATTTGCGGTTCTTCGATTGTCTACCGATGCCGTCAACGGTGCTGGCGCTGCGGCGGCTTTCGTACCGTCGAGCTCGTCGTCCAGGATCCGCAGGGTCTCGCGCAGATGAATGTCCAACTTTGCGAAGCCTTCGTCTTCGTCCGTGCTCAGATCAGCGTCGTCCCCGGCCGCGTCAGGTTTCTTCGTCGGCTTCGGCTTCACTTCTTTTGGCGGACCGAGATTGAATTCGCGGAAAGCAAAATTGCCCTTCTGCAGACGATCTTTTTCCGCATCCATCTCCTTACGAAACGCGGCGTCAGTATCTTTTTCTTTCTGCCGATCCTCGAGGTTCAAGGAAACGGCTTTCTGTTCCTGTTTCGCTTTGAACCAATCGATCGTCTTTTTCAAATAAGTGAATTCCTCGAGTGAATCCTGACGCGCTGTACTCGCGGTGCGCAAAGGCGTGAGTGAACTCGCGTCCAGTGGTTTGCCCTCGAAGAAGCTGGTGGGGATCTCGTCCCAACCAAGCGCATGCGGTAGATCTTTTTCGCCGACCGGCAGATAATCATCGATCGATGGCAAAACAATATCAGGCACGACGCCCTTGAGCTGCGTCGAATGACCATTCGGCAAATAGAATTTCTGCACCGTGATTTTCGCCGCACCTGTTTTCGCGGGAGAACGTGCGAGCGTCGCATTTAAACTTTTCATCTCGACCACGCTCTGCACTGAGCCTTTGCCGTGGGTAGAGCTGTCGCCGACCAAGACGGCGCGACCATAATTTTGAAGCGCTCCGGCTACGATCTCGGACGCCGACGCGCTGAAGCGAGAAACGAGTACCGCGAGCGGGCCCGTATACGCAACGCCGGGGTCTTCGTCACTGTCTACCTTCACTTCGCCATAATAATTTTTAACTTGGACAACGGGACCGGTCTTAATGAAGAGGCCGGCAAGATCGATGGCCTCATTCAAATAACCGCCGCCGTTGTGCCGCAGATCCAGAACGAGAGCTTTGATCCCCTTAGCCTGAAGCTGCTTAATCAAGTCAGCGACGTCCTTAGTCGCAGAATTTTTTTCGTCGCTGTCGCTGCTCGAGTCGGGGCCGTAGAATGCGGGCAGATCGATCACACCGATCGGAACGGTTTTCCCCGTCTTGTCCGGCACGTCAAAGATGGCGCCATGCGCGCGAGCCGAATTTAAATTGACTACGTCGCGCGTCATCGTGAGTTCGCGGCGAGCTGAAGGATCAGTCGCGTCAGCTGGTTGAATAATCAGTTTAACCACCGTGCCCTTTTGGCCGCGGATCAAGTCGACAATTTTTCGCAACTTCATGCCGATCACTTCGATCGGTTCGTTGCCTGGATTTGAAACGACGGAGATAATCTTGTCATTCGGGTGAAGCTGTTTGCTGAGGTCGGCTGGACCTCCGGTAATGATTTCTTTCACCACGCAGTAGTCGTCTTCGATTCCAAGCAAGGCGCCGATGCCGACTAACTGCAGCCGCATCTGAATGCTGAAATCTTCAAATGTATC
>FTDT01000071.1_pt1 | contig 11111 bp, 12 predicted proteins | sample 1640021 | NCBI WGS metagenome assembly FTDT01 (sample SAMEA3914869, study PRJEB12502) | metagenome | biome: forest; material: soil | place: USA | collected 2012-03-12 | depth 0.1 m | reverse complement strand
ACACGACCGCCTGCGAACATCCTTAAAATATGAAAATGCATCGTAAATGCGTAGTGAGTCTGGTGGCGCTTCTTTTGGTCGCGTCGCCTTTGGTCCGAGCGGATAGCGGGACGGTTTCTGCGGCCATTCCGGAGCACAGCAAGAAGCACATGACGCAGCTGGATTCGCTAGCTGTTCAGCTTCATTTGTCGGACGACCAAAAGGACAAAGTCGGAGCGATCCTCAAAGATGAGAAGGCGGCGCATAAAGTCCTCAAAAAGGATGCGTCCGTCCCTGAAGAGGTGAAACCGGCGCGTAATCGTGAGATCACCGATCAGCATAATTCGCAGATCCGTGAACTCTTGAATCCAGATCAGCAAACCACCTTCGATCAAATCACGGCGAAGGCTGCGACGAGAAAGAAGCAATAAGGTCGGCCGCACCGGTCGCGTGGGGGGCGCCGACCGGTGCGTTTTTTGTTAGCCGGGCCTGGATGGAGTGTGATGCTGGCACCACAGCCACTTGGAGAAAGCCATTTTGGCTGCGAGGTCGGTAGGAAACAGCATCCTACAAGTGGAGCTTCGGCAGATTCGTGAGAAGGCGTTGCCGTGTCCGCGTAGAGTGCGAAGGCAGGAGCGTCCTAGGCGCAACAGCCTCGGCGATATCCGCCCTGTTTCACTAAAAATGCGCTAGGAAATCGGCTGCGACGTGCCACGGAGCTTCTCATAGTCGCTGCGATATTTAGAATGAAGCGCCCACAACGGCGGCCGGGGCGCGCCTGTCAGCGTAGCCGTGAGATGATCGAGGAACGTGTGCCAACCAGCGGCGAAGTTGTTGAGCAGTGGCGTGTCGCTACCGCCGCTTCGATGCGTGAGGACGAGTTGAACTTGATCCCCTTGCGGAATGAGTTCGAAGGTGACTTGCGACTGACCGCTCTGGCCGAAGATGTAGGCAAGCACGCGAGGCGGCTCGTAGCGCGTGACCACGCCGGGCATGGATTCGCCGCAGCTCGATTGCTGAAATTCTGGCGGAGGCGTTTCGCTGCCGGCTAGTTTTGCATCGTTCTTGATCAGCGTCAGCTTGCCGCCGACCTTCCGCTCGAGCGGCCCGCCCGCAAACCACCGGCTGCGCTTTTCATCGTCGACGAGGTATTCCCAAAGCCGTTCCACCGGCCCCGGAAGCAACCGCACGAGGCGCACTTCGGTGGGCTTAATAAATTGTCCGTATTCGTCGTTCGTTTTCATGCCTTCTCAGTTTTTCGTTTCTTCGCGTTGCGCGCGTCATCTGCGCGGAGTTCACGCTCCAACGCATCCAACCGCCGGGACCAAAAAGCGCGTGTCCGCGAGAGCCAATCGTCAAGCTCCTGTAGCCCGTCGGGATTCAGACTTTGGATACGCGACTGCCCTTCGGCCCTGACGGAAACAAGCCCGGCTTCGCGCAAAACTTTCAAATGTTGGGAAATCGCCGGTCCCGTCATGTCGAATTCGCTCACCAGCTCGCCCGCCGTTCGATCTTTGACGGCGAGGAGTTCGACGATTTTTCGACGAGTCGGATCGGCGATAGCCGCGAGAGACTGCATATGAAATATAATTAAGGATAATCTTAATTAAGCAAGCACTGAATTAGGTTGTGCAGGTTTTGAGAGAGTGAGGTAACATCGAAAAACGCTGAGCGACCGTCGGGATACATCCCGTGGCAAGTCGCGGGGTCTTCACGAAGCGGCTTCCTGAAGGGTGCTCCAGTGGGTGCATTATTTGAGTGGCTATGCGGATGCTCGGAGGACGCGCGCTATTCGTTGCCTGGTCTAGTTCATGTCGCAGAGCCGCCCAAAAACGTCGCTTTTCTTCGCGCCTGTTTTTTAAAGTCCTCGCTTTTCATGAGCCAACCGATCGTCGCCATTGCCGGAGCGGGAGCTGCGGGTTACTTCGCGGCGATCGCCTGCGCAGAGGCGAACCGCGATCAACGGGTAATTTTATTCGAGGCGACCGCGCATCCCTTAGCCAAGGTACGCATTTCCGGAGGCGGGCGCTGCAACGTGACCCACGCCTGTTTCGAGCCGCGCGAATTGGTGAAACGTTATCCGCGCGGTAGCCGCGAGCTGCTCGGGGCCTTTCATCGCTGGCAACCGCGGGACACGGTGGAGTGGTTTGCTGCGCGTGGCGTGGAACTGAAAACCGAGGCCGATGGCCGGATGTTTCCCATCACTGACCAAAGCACGACGATCGTGACGTGCCTGCAACGCGAAGCCGAGCGCACCGGCGTTGAAGTGCGTTTGAAGTGCGGCCTTGTATCGGCAACGCCACTACGACAGGAAGGCTTCGCGCTCACGCTGACGACCGGCGAAGCTATTTCAGTGCGACGGCTACTGCTAGCTACCGGTGGTACGCGGGGTTCGGCGGGATTTTCGATCGCCGAAAAGCTCGGTCACACGATCGAACCGCTAGCGCCTTCGCTGTTTACTTTCAACGTCGACGACCCGCGTCTTCGCGAAATTCCCGGGGTGGCTGTGCCGTCGACAACTGCGTCGGTGCCCGCGCTCAAGTTGAGCGAGACGGGGCCGACCCTGATCACTCATTGGGGACTGAGCGGTCCGGCGATTTTGCGCGTTTCCGCGTGGGGCGCGCGCGAGCTCCAAGCAGTTGATTACCGTTTCACGGTGCGAATCAATTGGGCCGGCCCGGCCAAGATCGAATCGCTACGCGCCGAATTACAGACGCAACGCCGCCTCCACCCGCGTCGCCAAGTTTCGAATACACCGGTCGCTTCTATCCCGCAGCGGCTTTGGGAGAAACTGAGCGCCGCTGCTGGCATCGCGACAACCACAACTTGGAGCGGCCTTTCGGCTTCGGCGGCGTTCGCGCTCGCGGATCAAATTGGCGCGAGCGAATTTTCCGTCACCGGAAAAAGCACGAACAAGGACGAGTTTGTAACGTGTGGCGGCGTCCGCTTGCGCGATGTGGATTTTCGCACGATGGAAAGCCGACTCTGCGCGGGGCTTCATTTTGCGGGCGAAGTTTTGGACATCGACGGTATCACTGGCGGATTTAATTTTCAGGCGGCTTGGACCACTGGCCTGCTCGCGGGACGGGCGATGGCCGGAGTCGCAGCGGCCGCTCTGTAAATTTTGCGGACGCGTCCACGACATGACATCTTATGGCCAACTCGTTTTGCTGATTTTGCCGGTTTACGCATTGATTGGTTTAGGCGTGCTCCTGCGCGCGCTCCGGTGGATGGCGCCGGAGGCCGATCGCAGTTTTCTCAAAACCGTTCTGAACTGTTTGTACCCGTGTCTGATTTTTGAATCAGTTTTCCGCAACGAGGCGCTGCAGATTCCGGCCAACCTCGTGTTCGCGCCCGCGATGGGATTCCTGATCATCGTCGTTGGTTTTGCGGTTTCCTATTTGGTGGGAAAATGGGTTGGCCTCAAAAAAGGGGATGGGCTGCGCACCTTCGCGTTCGCCTCTGGCATCAACAATTACGGTTACATTCCGCTGTTGTTGATGGCGGGATTATTTGGCGTGAATAGCCTCGGCCTTCTGCTGGTTCACAATGTCGGTTGCGAGGCGGCGATTTGGACAGTCGGCATCTTAGTGCTCGCAGGCGTTTCGCCCCGCGAAGGCTGGCGACACCTTTTCAATGGCCCGGTGATCGCGCTGGTTTGCGGCGTGATCGTGAACCTCTGCAAATTAGGCGTGTATATGCCGGCCGCGGCGCTCGAGGTGATTCACGAGTGCGGCGCCTGCGCTGTGCCACTTGGGCTCATGTTGATCGGAGCGACGTTGGAGGGTTTTTTAGCAAAGCCGCGCGAACTCTACTCCTCGCAAATTTCGCTGCCGGCGGTGCTGCTGCGGCTGGCGGTTTTCCCCATGATGATTTTAGCGGCGGCCAAGTTTCTGCCGTTTTCGTTGGAGTTGAAGCGCGTCTTGCTCGTGCAAGCCGCCATGCCCGCGGGTGTAATGTATATTGTCATTGTTAAACATTATGGCGGCCACTCGCTCACCGCAGTGCGGGTGTGCGCGATCAGCATGATTGTCGCCGCCGTGACGATCCCGTTTTGGCTGCGAGTAGGCCTGGCGTGGTTGTTTTAGAGCGCTTCATATTTCTCACTTGGTGCTCTCAATCCCAGTTGATCTAAACGCGTCCTTTGCTCGAAGACGCGCAGCGTGCGGCGATTCGCCGCACGCTTTCCGCGTCTTCAAGTAATTCCCAAGCCTCCCCGTGGGATTCTCTTAACAGTTAATCCTCTCAACATTTCACCCGCTCACCACTCACTTCGGCGCGATGGTGTGCTCCCATTTATTGGAAGCGTCGCGGACGAGCTGTTGCAGCAAGGGGAAGTGCATTTCGCCGTAATTGAGGGCGTAGCGAAGTTCGCCCTCTTTGAAGATCCACGTCGTCGGTATCCAAGAAATGAATTCGCCCATAAACGTCTGCATCCGTTCCTCGGGTTTGCGGGACGGATTGGGATGCACGAGCAGTTGAAAATTCGGCTGTTCCGAGAGCCCCGTCTTTTTGAGAACGGCAGCGCCATCGTCCGCGCTCCAGATGGTAACGAAGACCACCTTCGTCTCTGGGTTAACGATCAGAAAATCGCGCCATCCGTATTTATCCATCTCCGCGCGACAGTTCGGACACCACGGCGCCCAGAAATGCACGATCGTGACCTGAGGCCCGTTCGTCAGCTGCGCCACTTGGTTTTCGATCGGCGTCCAAGCGGCGTGGTCAACGGCGGCGATGACGGATTGCTGCGAAGCCAACCAAGTCAGCGCGCAAAATAACATGGTGAAAATTCGACTCATCGCACAAGCGTAGGAGAAAGACTGAAGGCTGAAAGCTGAAAGACTGAAAGCAGCAGGAGACCTCCTGCGCCATCAAGGAACTTTCATGTAGCACCCGCATCACGACGACATGACGCAGAGCGGGTCGGCATGATGGAACTGTCAGTCATCCATCCCAAAGAGGAGCGACCGCATGAGACCGAACCGTTAAGACGCTACGCGAGGGCAATCCAAACCATAGAATCGTTCGGCTTCAGCCTAACCTTTTTAAATTTCCCGGTTCGCTTTTTGACAAGCGCTGGTCAATTCAGCCTTCAGCCTTTCACCCAAAAAAAAGCGGGTGGTGAGAAAACTCACCCACCCGCGCAAAGAAGGTACTTGAGGAACGAGTTTAAGCTTCAGAAGTGAAGCTGACCGGAATGATGACCTGTGAACGGACCGCAGAGCCACCCTTCACAGCCGGCTTGAACTTCCAATTCTTGACCGCATTCAATGCAGCGGTTTCGAACTCAGCCCGCGTCGACTTATTAACTGCGCATTCGGCAACGTTGCCGGATTCGTCGATCACGACTTTAACCGTCACCATCCCGCTGATCCCGTCGCGGCGCATGTCGCTAGGGTAGACTGGCGGCGGAGTTTTGACCGGAACAGGACGCGAATCCTGTCCTGCATCCGCCGCGCGGAGGGTAACAGTCGCCGTCGAAAGGGCGAAAACTAAAACGAGATACGATGTGAGGGCTTTGAGCTTCATTTGAAAAACTGTGCTCAGTGAAGAACACGTGCCCTTTATTTCGGCACACGATTTACGGTTAAAGCAAAATAATGGCGATAGGGTATTTTACCTTTTCGTTTGGGGGTTCACTGCGGGGCGTCGTGAGAAAACTGCCTCACTTTTTTCGTCCAAAAAAAGATTTCAGGCGGACATTTAAAGGGCTTGCTCCGCCCACCGGGGGCGCTCCTATGAGCGAGTTTTTATCATGGAGTTACCCAACGGCGACCACGTCCTCCGCATCACCCAAGAGCTGAGCCTGAAGGTTCATCAAGTCGCGGCGACCGCGCAACTTATCAAAGAGGGCGCGACCATACCTTTCATCGCGCGCTACCGCAAAGAAGTCACCGGCGAGCTCGATGAGGTCGCCGTGACCGCGATTCGCGATCGTTTGGAACAGCTTGCGGCGCTGGATGAACGGCGTCTTGCCATCGTCTCTTCTTTGAAAGAGCGGAATTTGCTGACCGAGGAATTGGGCAAAAAACTCGCCGCCGCAGAAACGCTTACTGCGCTCGAAGATATCTATCTGCCGTTCAGGCCGAAAAAGCGGACCCGCGCGACGATTGCGAAAGAAAAAGGCCTCGAGCCGTTGGCCGATCTGCTTTGGGCGCAAGATCCTGCCACTGATGTTGCCGCCGCCGCCGCAGCGTATGTGGGCCGTGAATACACGGCTGATGATGGCAAAAATCAGCAATCGAAAATTGCCACTGCCGATGAAGCGCTGGCGGGAGCGCGCGACATCTTAGCGGAAAAAATCAGCGACGATGCTGCGGCGCGCGCCAAGCTCCGCACATTTTATCAGCAAAACGCGATCGTCGCCTCGAAGGTGATCGCCGGCAAAGAAACCGAGGGCGCCAAGTTTAAGGACTACTTCGATTGGTCCGAACCGCTCGGCAAAGCGCCCAGTCACCGCGTGCTCGCGATGCGGCGCGGCGAAAAGGAACTGTTTTTGATGATGCGGGTGACCGTCGACGAAAAATCTGCGCTCGCCGAAGTGGAACCACTTTTCGTCAAAGGCGCGCCCCAGTCATCGCCACTGCCAAAGACTGCGTCCGATCACGTGCGTCTTGCCGTGCAAGAAGCGTTTCGCCGACTGCTCGCGCCGGCGATGGAGACGGAAATGCGCCTCGAGTCGAAAAAGCGTGCCGATGAGACGGCGATCAAAGTCTTCGCTGACAACCTTCGCGAACTACTCCTCGCCTCTCCGCTGGGTCAAAAGACGATGCTCGCCATCGACCCCGGTTTCCGCACCGGCTGCAAAGTCGTGATCCTCGATCGCCAAGGGAAATTACTGCACAATGACGTCGTCTATCCCGATCAAGGCGCGTCGAAAACCGCCGAGGCCAAAGAGAAGCTGAGCGGTTTTATTAAATTCTTTCAGATCGAAGCGATCGCCATCGGGAACGGCACCGCCGGTCGGGAGACCGAATTGTTCGTGCGTTCACTTGAGCTGCCCGCTGGTTTGCCGATCGTGATGGTCAACGAGTCGGGTGCTTCAATTTATTCAGCCAGCGAAGTCGCCCGCGAAGAATTTCCCGAGCACGATCTCACTGTCCGCGGCGCTGTATCCATCGGGCGGAGACTGATGGATCCACTCGCTGAGTTGGTTAAACTGGATCCGAAGAGCATCGGTGTCGGGCAGTATCAACACGATGTCGATCAAAACGCGCTCAAGCGTTCGCTCGACGATACCGTGATCTCCAGTGTGAACGGTGTCGGCGTGGAACTGAATACAGCGTCGAAGCAGTTACTCAGCTACGTCTCTGGTTTAAACACGTCGATCGCGGCCAACATCGTGGCGCGTCGCAACGAAAAAGGTCCTTTCAAATCGCGCGCTGAGTTGCTCGAGGTTCCGCGGCTGGGGCCGAAGGCCTATGAACAGGCCGCTGGTTTTTTGCGCGTGCGCGGCGGCGAACATCCGCTGGATGCTTCCGCTGTGCACCCCGAAAGTTACGCCGTGGTGGAGAAAATGGCTGCCGACGTCGGCGTCACCGTTGCCGACTTACTGCGCGAGGCGGCCTTGCGGAAGAAGATCAAACCCGAGAACTATGTGACGGATAAAGTAGGTCTGCCGACGCTGAATGATATTCTCGCGGAGTTGGCCAAGCCGGGACGTGATCCACGGCAAAAGTTCGAGGCATTCTCTTTTGCAGAAGGCGTCAACAAACCCGAAGATTTACGGCCTGGAATGAAGTTGCCGGGTATTGTGACCAACGTAACGGCGTTCGGCGCGTTTGTGGATATCGGCGTCCATCAGGATGGATTGGTGCACGTGAGTCAGCTTGCGGATACTTTCGTGAAAGACCCAAGCGAGGTGGTGAAAGTTTCCCAGCGAGTAAATGTGACGGTGACGGAAGTTGATCTCGCGCGGAAACGCATTGCGCTCTCGATGCGCAGTCGTCCCGAAGTCGGGGCGCGCCCGCCATTGGGTGGAAATGCCGGGAGTGGCAGCGCGCTGGGCCCGCGGGGCCCGGGCGGTTCGAGTGGTTCTGGGCCGCGAGGCAATAGCAGTGGAGGTTTCAGTGGCTCCTCTAACCGTGGCTCAAGTTCGTCGTCGTCGAATCAATCTCTCGGCGGCGACTGGTTCTCCGCGGCGCTGAATAAGAAGAAGTAGATAGCCGGAGCGCGGGCGGCCCGCCCGCAATCCAAAAGAACCGAGCCGACGGCTCGTGCTAGCATCCAAGAGTTGCCCTTTGTCAGGGGCGACTTTTATAAGGCGCGGCCTTCGGCCGAGATGGGTTCGATTGCGGGCGAGCCGCCCGCGCAGCGAGCTTCCCACCGCAAATCAAAACAGCGTCAGCGCGTGGGCGCTTTCGATCGCAATCCAGGCGCAGCCACTCGCAAGTGCGGCCCAAAGCAACGCTTTCAACTGCTTGCGGCGGCGCAGGCGTTGTTCGTAGCGATCGGTGCTGCGGTGTCCGAACGAATGCGTTTCAGAAATGAAACTTACAAACTGCGCATTGCGCAGCCGCGTCGTTTTGAAGCGACTGTTGTCGACGCGGCCCATGCGAATGGCCGGACGATGAAACCAGTTTGTGAATACACGCAGCATTTGCTTTCTATAGACGACACAGGAGAAAAATAGTTCGTGATTTCCAATCGAAATCCGCAAGTTATTTGGTTTTCACGGCTTTTTTCCCGGAGTTATGCATCATTTTAACTATATAGGTCAGTCGCTGCATTGCGAATCCGTCGATCTGGCGGAAGTCGCCAAATTGTACGGCACGCCGACGTATGTATATAGTGCGGCCACCATCGCCGATAATGTCGCGCGCCTAAGCCGCGGCCTGCAGGGGATCGACTTACAGATTTGCTACGCGATGAAAGCGAACTCCAACCTCGCGGTGCTGCGCCACTTTGCGAATCTGGGCACCGGCTTCGATCTCGTCAGCGGTGGCGAAATTCGGCGCGTGCTCGCCGCGGGCGCGGACGTGAAAAAAAGCGTGTTCGCGGGCGTCGGTAAGACCGACGAAGAAATCCGGTTTGCGCTCGAAGCGGGAGTCTTTGCCTTTCACGTCGAAAGTGAACCCGAACTCGCGCGCATTAATCATATCGCCGGCACGGTCGGCAAGAAGGCGGCAATCGCCATTCGCATCAACCCAGACGTTGACGCGCACACCCACGCGAAAATCACGACGGGCAAGAGCGAAAACAAATTCGGCATCCCCTTGAAGTTTGCGGCCGCGGCTTACGAAGCTGCCGCGACCAAGTTTAAGAACATCGTCATCAAAGGCGTGCAGATGCACATTGGTTCGCAGCTAACCGACGTAACGCCGTTCGTTGAAGCGGTTAAGAAAGTCATCCCGCTCGTCGAGGAACTGAAGGCCAAGTACCAGATCACTTATTTCTCGCTGGGCGGTGGCATTGGCATCGTTTACCGCGACGCGCTCGCGAGCGGGCAGTCCGCTTGGTGGGATGCGCAACCCGACGACCAGCGACCGATCACGCCCGAAGTTTATGGCGCCGCGCTGCTGCCGTTGCTCAAACCGCTCGGTTTGAAAATCCTCCTCGAGCCCGGCCGCTTCATGGTCGGCAACGCTGGTGTGCTGCTGTCGCGCGTCGAATATCTCAAGCGGGGCAACGGTCGTAATTTCCTCATTCTCGACGCCGCGATGAACGATCTGATCCGCCCTGCAATGTACGAGAGCTATCACGAAATCGTTCCGCTGCATCGCGACACCACGCGCCGCGCGCTCGTGGCCGACATCGTCGGACCGATCTGTGAAAGCGGTGACTGTTTCGCCAAAGAGCGTCAGCTTCAAGAAGTGGGCGAGGGTGAGTACGTCGCGTTTATGAGTGCTGGCGCTTATGGCTTTTCAATGGCAAGCCGTTATAACACTCGTGCGATGGCGGCCGAAGTCTTGGTCAAGGGTTCGACCTTCGAGCTGATCAACGCCCGCGAAACCTTCGAGACCATGGTCGCCAACGAACGCGTGCCGGCGTTTCTGCAGTAAGCGCGTGGCGCATTTCTAACCGTTAAACATTCACGGTGAAAATCACGACTCATACGCTGCGGAAGCTCAAAGGCCAGCGGCCGATCGTGGCAGTCACCGCGTACGATGCCATCACCGCTCGCTACGCGAGCGAGGCCGGCGTCGATCTGATTTTGATCGGTGACTCGGTCGGCAATACCCTGCTCGGATTCGAGACTACCGTGCCAGTGACGCTCGATATGATTTGCCATCACACCGCGGCGGTGGCTCGGGCCAAGCCGAACGCACTAGTGGCGGCCGATGTTCCTTTTGCGGAGGCGCATTACGATTTCGAGCGCGTGCTTGGCGCATGTCAGCGGTTAATGCAGACCGCCGGAGCCGAGGCAGTGAAAATCGAAGGTGGGGTTGAATTGGCGCCGCAAATTCGCCGCCTCACAGACGCTGGCGTGCCGGTTTGCGCGCACATCGGTCTAAAACCGCAACAGGTCCTCACGCTCGGACGCTACAAAAAATTCGGCCAATCCCCAGCGGAAGCGGAGTCGATTTTAAACGACGCGCTCGCCTTGGAACAGGCGGGAGCTTTTGCGATCGTGTTGGAACTTTCCGACGCCGGTCTGGCGCGGCGGCTCACCGACCGCGTTAAAATTCCCATTATCGGCATTGGTGCGGGTCCGGACTGCGACGGGCAAATTTTGGTTTGCACGGACCTGCTTGGTCTGACGCCTGGTTATGTGCCCAGTTTTGCCCGCGCCTTCGCGGCGGCCGGTGAAGAATATCGCCGCGGCTTTCAGGCTTACGTGGAAGCCGTGCGCAACCGCACGTTTCCCTCGGAAACACCGGAAAGTGCGCCCAAGTCTGCTGCGTCCTCCCAAGCTACTAGCGTATGAATTTTGCGATTCTCGGCGCGGGCGCTTGGGGAACTGCTCTGGCAATTCACCTGAGTCGGTTGAACCACACGGTCACTCTGGTGCCGCGTCGTTTCGAGCAGGCGTTGGCCATTTCATCCGCTCGAGAAAATCGCGATTATCTCCCTGGATGCCCTTTGCCACCGAGTTTGCAGATTGGTCATGAACTCACGCCGGTGCTGATGGAGACCGACGTCGTGTTGATCGCGAGTCCCGCCCAGGCGGTGCGTGCGACGTGCGAGCACTT
>FTDT01000119.1_pt1 | contig 11324 bp, 6 predicted proteins | sample 1640021 | NCBI WGS metagenome assembly FTDT01 (sample SAMEA3914869, study PRJEB12502) | metagenome | biome: forest; material: soil | place: USA | collected 2012-03-12 | depth 0.1 m | reverse complement strand
TCGCGGCCAAACGTTCGCTGCCGATTGGACTGGAACTTTATTCAGTTCGGGACGGGCTCTCTCACGATTTGCCTGGGACGCTCACCCAGATTGCGAAGATTGGCTACGAGTACGTCGAATTTTATGCGCCTTACTTCGATTGGACGCCAGCTTACGCACGCGAGGTTCGCTCGCGGATGAACGATTTGGGCCTTCGTTGTCATTCGACCCACAATCATATCGAATCGTTTGCTGATGGACACGACGGTTTGGCCAAGTCGATTGAGCTCAATCATACGCTCGGTGCGAAGCAGCTCATTCTCGCCACCGCGCCGAAAGGTACCAACACGGCCGATGCTTGGCGGAAACTAAGCGCATCTCTGACTGAGGTGGTGGGAAAACTTCAAAAAGAGGCGCTTACTTCCGGTTTTCATAATCATCAAACCGAGTGGAAGCCTCTCGAGGGCGATCAGCGCGCGATGGACATTTTGGCGAAAAATACGCCCCCCGAGTTTGTCCTTCAACTTGATGTCGGCACCTGCATCGAAGCGGGCGTAGATCCTGTAGCGTGGATTAACGCGAATCCCGGCAGGATCCGCAGTGTTCACTTAAAAGATTGGGCTCCGGGCGACGAGAAGGCCGAGAAAGGTTATCGCGTTCTCTTTGGCGAAGGCGTGGCGCCTTGGGTCGACATCATTCAGGCCGCGAGCACAACTGGCGGAGCGGAATTGTTCTTGATGGAGCAGGAGGGGAGTCGCTATTCGGAATTTCAAACTGCGCAGGTTTGCTTGGACAACTGGAAGCGCATTTCAAAACAAGCGTAAGCGCCCGCGGGTTTACGGGCGAGCGAGCGGAACGTTAATTAGTTTCGCTCTTCCCTTTATCACTTAGGATTCCGCAGCCAACGGAAGTTCTAGCCAGAACGCTGAACCGTTGCGGCCGTCGGATTCGACGCCGACTTTGCCGTTCATGCGCTCTATGGCTTTGCGCACGATGGCTAGACCGATGCCGGTCCCTTCGTAATTTCCTTCGGGATGGACGCGTTCAAACAGCCCAAACAGCCGACGCCGATAGCGTGGATCGATGCCGATGCCGTGATCGCGAATCCAAATGCGTGCGTGATCGCCGACGACTTCGTAGTCGACTTCCACCTCCGGAGTCTGTCCAGCACGCACGAACTTCACCGCGTTGCTCAATAAATTTGAGAACACCTGGGTGAGCGAGGGCTCATGCCCCAGCACCGTTGGCAGGGAGTCGCTCAATACAATCCGCGCCCGCGTCGGCTCCATCTCGGGGTATTGTTGTATAACCTCCTTGATGAGTCGCGCGAGAGGGACTGGCTCAACTTTCATGTCGCGCCGAGTGAGCCGGCTGTAAGTTAACAAATCTTGAATCAGGCGATCCATCCGCGCTCCGCTCCGCTGGATACGCTGCATCATTTCGCGTCCTTGCGGATCCAGATGATCGCCATAATCCTCCAACATCGCTTCGGCATAGCCGCGCATGGCGCGAATAGGAGAACGCAGATCGTGCGACACGCTGTATGAAAATTCCTCCATCTGTTCGACGGCTTCTTTCAGCTTGGCGGTGCGCTCACTGACCATCTGCTCGAGTTCTTGCCGGCGCTCCGCCACGGTTTCTCTAGCTTTAACCATCTCAGTCACGTCGCGGGTAGAGCCGGCGATCGCTTCGACTTCATTGTTTAGCCCTAGTACGGGCACGAAAATGTAGTCATAGATGCGCCGGCCCTGCGTGCCGTTGAACGGGACTTCGCCTCGAATCGGCGCGCGGGTTGCGATCACTTGTTCGATTTCGCGGTCGTGCATGGCTGCATGCCACGGTTCGTATCCAAGTTCCCAACACGTTTTGCCAATCGCATCTTCGATCGCGCGTCCCCACATTTTAAGCAGCGACTCGTTGGCATAGATGAAGCGATGTTGGCGGTCGAAAACATAGACGAAGTCCGGGGTATGCGAGAGCATCGTCAGATAGAGCCGCCGTTCCTCGCCAATTTTCAACGCGAGGGCCTCGGCGCGGCGGCGAGCATGCACCTGGTCAGTCACCTCGACGGCGTGCACCAGAATTCCGTCAATCTTGCCGGCTTGGTCGCGGATTGGTTGGTAACAAAAATTCAGATACGTCTCTTCCCGCGTTCCGCCGCTGCCGCGATCGAGTTCCACTTTCATCTCTGTGCCTGCGAACGGCTCACCGGTTGCGTAGACGCGATCGAGAATCTCTATATAACCCTGTTCTGCGACCTCCGGCAGAGCGTCGCCAACGCTGCGACCAATTAATAAAGACGGATCGCTGCGACCGACCAGTTTCAAGTACGCCGGATTGGCGAGCTCGAAAATATGTTCGGGACCGCTGAGCACCGCCACGATTGCCGGCGCGCTCATCAACACTTCATATAAACGCATACGGTCGCGTTCGATCACGATTGACGCGTCTTTGCGCAACTGCGCCAATTTTACGTACATCTCGGCGCGCTCCAATTCCTCCGCCACTCGTCGGCGCTGATCATCCAGCGCGTACGCGCTGGCGATAGCGATAGTCAGTTGATCAGCGGCTTTCTGGAAAAAGTCCTGGTAGGCGGCATCGCGTTTGCGGCGAGGGCTTACTCCGACCACCAAAACCCCGGCGGGTCGAGTTGTGCCCGCGGGACGAAGCGGGAACGCAATCAATGTGTGCGTGTTTTCTGGATACGGCCCGGCTGGCAGTTGCCCAAAACGCGCAGCGGCGTTTTCGACGACAAAAGGGCGGGTCGGTTCACTGATCGGCGCTTTTATAAACTCGTAGAGACCACCTTCGCTGGCCCGCGGATCTGATAGCTGGAGTGCAGGCGGCGCGACCGGATGGTTCCGATCTAGCCCGATACTTTGGACCAACTGCACCGACGCGCCGTCTGCGCTCAGCAAATAGGTCGCCGCGAACGGGACATCCGCTTGGTTTCCCTGAAAAGCGTCCAATGCCTGCAGACAGGCATCTTCTGGGCTCCGCGCATTGGGCGCACGCAAGGCCAGTTCCCGCAAGGTGGCGGAGCGGCGCTCGCTCTCGACACGGCGAGTCGTTTCGGAAACGACCACCAGCATGCCGCTGATCACTCCGTCATCGCCGCGGAGCGGGCTGTACGAAAACGTGAAATAGCAATTTTCCAGATAGCCGTTGCGGTTGAGAGGAGCGAGCAGGTCGTCGATGGCCACGGCTTCGCCCTGCTGGGTGCGCAGGAAGAGCGGTTGAACCAGCTCCCAAACTTCCGAGAAAATAACTCTGGCCGGCTGACCGAACGAACGTGGGTGTTTATTTCCCACGATCGGCAGAAAGCGGTCGTTATACAGAAAAAGAAAGTCTGGGCCCCAGCCTACAATCATGGGGAAGGCCGATTCCAGGGTAAGCAGCGTGACTGCGCGCAGACTTTGCGGCCAGCGATGGATCGGGCCGAGGGGCGTACGAGACCAATCGGTTTCACGTAACAACCTGCCCATCTCGCCCTTGCCAGCGAGCAATGGATCTATCTGCGGGACTGCAAGCGCGCCGGAGGACTGCTGCATAAGCAAGGAAACTTCGGGCCTTTATTAACCGCAATCCGCAAAACTTACCGGCTGCATTTTTTGTGTGCTGGTGCGGCCGTCCATCGTGTTCGATCGGGAGGGTCCGTTCAATTATTCTAATGGTTGCGCCGGTTTCTGATGCGAGAAGCCCAACTTTCTATTTTCTGTGCCGATAGGGAGAAAACCGCATTTTGATGAAAGGCACCCTCTCCCTTCGCTCCAAGCTAATCTTGCTTTCGCTGATTCCGTTGACGTGCGCGATGGTATTAGGCGCATTTTTGACGCTCGAACGCGTCAACGAGCTTAGACAATTTCTCGGATTTAAGCAGGTGATGATGTTAGCCAACAGTCTCGCCGATGTGAACGAAGCGAACAATGCCGAGCTGGGAAACGCCTGGTGTTGGACGGCGACCGCGGTTCAAGAAAACGGTCCCGAAGTGGTGCAGAGAATTCGGCAGACCTGGACCGCGAACGGCAAGCAACTCGATGCGGCGTATGCGAACTTGAAGGCGATCGAATCGACGGTTGATTTCGCGAAGCACGATTCTCACCTCGAAGGCATTTTGAAGGAAGTCGACGCCGCCTATGGCAAGATGGCCAAACATCGTGAACAGATGCAGAACACGATGGATTACAGTCTGATCATTCTTCCGTATAATGATCTAAAGGTAAAGATTCAGGCGATTTATCCGGCTTTGTTGAAGGAAACGTCCGATAAGGAGTTAGCCCAAAAGCTCACTGCGTATAACCTCTACCTGGATTATCACTCGGCGTGTGTTCAATATATCGGCGTGATGATTTGGGCTCACCAAGTCGACCCACTCCCGCCCGGAGGTTACGCCCGCTATGAGTCCTATTTTCGCGAAAGCGAGACCTTGCTAAAACATTTTCGCAATTTGGCGCCTGCCGAAATCGTAGCTCAGGTCGATGCGTTATTGAAGGATGAGCGCGGCCGCTGGGTCGAAGAAAAAATCCAAAGCTTTCTCACGAAAGAAGGCGGCTTTCATATCTTTAAAGATCGTTCGATCGGTGCTGAGTTCAAAGAAAAGTCTGAGGGCCGGAACGCCGACCTGGCGAAGATCATGGGCGTTATCCGCAACGACATCATGGCGTATACGACTCAAAAGATCGTCGACCTGCGACTGAAACGAAATCTCACCATCGGCGTGATTGTATTTTCGATCGGTCTTGGGCTAGCGCTGACGATCTGGTCCGGTGAGTCGATTTCGCGGCGTATCACTCGCATCACTGACGGTGTCGCCGAAGGTGCGAATCATGTTTTCACGGCGGCGAAACAGATCGCCGAGGCGAGCGAAGATCTCGCACAACGGGCGGCCGCGCAGGCTCAGAACGTGGATGAAACCATGGCCATGTTGAAGCAAGTCCAAGAGATTTCTGACGCGATGAACGCGAACGCGGCCGAAGCCAATACATCGATCCAAAATGCATCTGCAGTCATCAGCGACACGAATTCCGCGATGGTCGAGATGAGCCATTCGATAAAACAAATTTCGGAAAACGGAGCGCAGACCCGCTCGATTCTCCAAACGATCGACGAGATCGCTTTCCAAACCAATGTGCTCGCGTTGAACGCGGCAATTGAAGCGGCGCGAGCAGGAGAACTTGGGGCCGGTTTTGCGGTCGTCGCCGGCGAGGTTCGCAACCTGGCCCAACGGTCGGCCTCCGCTTCTCGCACGACTGACAAGCTGGTGGAAAGTTCCAGCCAGAGTATCGAGCGCGGCGCAGAGACCGCCAAGCGTTCGAACGACCTGCTAGGCAGCGTGCTAGCGAGCACGAGTTCGGTCTTCGCTGCCATCGACGAAATCAAAACGCGAGCACAGCAGCAAACGACCGCGATCGCCGAGATCACTCAGTCCGCGACGAAGGTCGGCGATATTACGCATCATAACGCCGCCAGCGCCGAGGAGTGCGCCGCATCAGCGATCACTTTGGAGCAGCAAGCTGGCGTGTTGGAAAAATATGTTCGCGAGCTAAAATCAGTAGCTCACGGAAGCCAGCGGCTATAGATTGTCGCGTTCGGTGGGAACCGATGCAGGGTGGGATTCGTCTAATCGATGATATCCTTATGAAAACGCGACTTTGGACCGCAGTGACACTATCGGTGGCGGCAGCACTGTCTTTGCACGCCGCCAACAACGGCGAAACAAAAAAAGAGCGCACTTTCCAGGCCCTCGTGGTGGCCGAGCGAGTGACTCGTGACTCAGCAAGCACGATAGGGAAGAGTGACGCTGGTTTCTTGGTCTATGACGGCGGTTACATTGAAGGCGGCGATGCTATCGGTGGCGACAGAGTTCCAACCGCGGCTGCCGTCGCGGCAGGGATCGAGTCGGCACTGCAGACGCGGCAGATTGGCGTGGACAACGCGCGAGACGCGGCCAGCCCATCAGTCGTGCTGACGTATCATTGGGGTGTATTGCGCAAACGCAATTGGCATGATGTCAGTCTCTCGCATCTGAATTCGAATCTAAAGGCGCGTTTGTCCTTGGTGGCGCGTTACAACACGGTCCGCGAACTCGAGCAGTATATATTAGCCGACCGGGCGATGCATGGTTCCTCGCGAGCGGTTTTGGAACAGCCCACCTATCAGGACGCGCGCCAATACGCGGAAGATCCCCGTTATTTCATGGTCGTCACGGCCTATGACTTTAACGCGTTGAAGAGCGAGCACGCGACGCCTCTTTGGCGTGTGAAGATGAGCGCGCTCGAGAACGTTGGCTACATGGCGGAGGCGGTCCCTGCTCTCGCGGCCGCTAGCGGCGCGTATTTCGGTCAGGATCTCGATCGCGTCGAGGCGACGAGGGTGCCGGCTCATTTCACACCATCTTCAACAGCGTCGACCCCCCCGTCCTTCGCGCTGACCTCGGACGAGACTCACGGCCTAGATCAAAAATATATGGGCCAGCTCCTGCAGCGCGAGCGTACCGAGTTCACTGGTGACGAACAAGTGGAGTGGGACGAGACGCACTGGGGTCAGAAGTAGGGCCGGTTTGTCGGCTGACGCTCAGAAGCAATTCAAGTGCGACCGCAGAGGCGCTGTGAGTTTCGCGATTGGCCAGCACGACGATGAAGACCTGTTGACTGGGGCTTGCGATCATGGCCGCGGAGAAACCCCTAACCTGGCCTGCTTGATAAATTATGTCTTGGTCAAAGATCCGTCGCCGTCTCCAGCCATACGTAAAGCCAGGGGCTTGCTCTTTAAGCAAAAGGTCGAGCCAAGGCTGTTTCAGCAGCTTTTGATCGCTGAGCGCGCGGTAGAATAGATAGAGGTCTTCTATATTAGATACTAGAGCACCTGCAGCACCGAGAAGTTTCGGGTCGCGCTCGCTCGCTAGTTCCCATGCGCCGGTGTCCGGGCCGTATCCAAGAGCGCGGGAACAATGATCCGATTCGGATACATCATATGTATGAGAGAGGCCGGCTGGACGGGCGATCTGATCCCCTAGTAGTGCCGAGTAGGTCTGACCAGTGACATGTTCGAGCCAGGCTCCTAGGAGAATATAACCCGAATTCGAATACAGCGTCTGGCTTCCCGGCTTAAATTCGAGTGGTCTATGACCTAGTTGAAGTAAGCGACTAAATCCGTCTCGTGGTTCTCCTGGCGCATCGAAACCGGGCTCCGTGGTTAGCTCGGGCAAGCCCGATTGATGCAGGAGAAGGAGGTGGGGCGTCAGTTCACTCCAGACCGGTGAAAGCTGCGACCAATTGAGGTGCTCATCCAAGCGCAAGCGCCCCTGCGAAGCCAGACGAACTGTCAGTGTTCCGGTAAATGCCTTTGTTAGGGAGCCAATCCTAAATAGAGTCCCCGGCAGGTTCTTTTGATGCGTTGATACATTCGAGAAACCGTAGCCTTGGCGCAAGAGGACCATATTCTCACGGGAGATAAGAACGGATCCGCTAAATCCTTCTTTGGCCTTCCGACTCATTATATCAGTGAGTTGATCACTGCGGTTTGATGAATCGGAAGCCTGCAAATCGAGTCGTATCATCGGTAGCATCCAAATTGCACCGACAAGGCGTACGATCGCAACAGAGGTGGTTTTGGCGATCGTTAAAGCCTTTCGTGCGGTTAGCCGTGGTGATTCATCCATCTGCAGCCAAAGTTAAGCGGAACGAGAGAGGGCGGCAAGATGGACCGACGAAGCCGATCCCTGGACTATATACAATGTGTGTTAGAGGGAAGCTCGTGGCGCGAAACGTTTAAAGTGGGGCGGTGGATCTGCCGATTACTTTATCGAGCGAGTCAGGCTCGTATGAGCGCTATTCACCGAAGGGGAGGTGGTCGATGATTGAGAAGACCAAAGCCGAAGGAGATTTGAATGACCGCTAAGTATTTTATACTGCGTTGACGGGACATGAGCCTGCCTTCTGAAGTATACAGCAAAGCGGCTTCAGGGTGCTATCCAACTCAGAAAACAAGGGGTGCATGAATTATATAGCGAGTTGAGATCAAAAACGCCTGCGCCGTCGCTCATTGTATCCGCGCGATCTATGAGCCAGATAGCGGAGTGGCCGAAGAGGGCGTTTACTCATTCGCCGGGGCTATCGACAATGATCGTGAGGAATACAATTATTCATGATTCTTCCACCTTGTCAGACAATGTTTTGCAGTGGCGAAGGAGGATGCGGCAGATTCATCGATGCGAGGATAATGAAGATAACTTTGCCGACTATATAATATATACGTGGCACCGCGCCTGCTCGACCGCGGTTATAGACGATCCAACACCAACTTGCTATATTATGCGCAGTTTTAATCTTCGAAAGACCAAAGGCCGGATCGCACTGGTAGTAGTGTCCGGCTTTATTGCGTTTACTAAACCGCTTTCAGCTCAGCTCGCTCCCGACGCTTCCACAACCGTTCCTACGGACGGATCAAAGGGCGGTGCCAGCTCGAGCGATTCCGTGGTGAAAATGGACAAATATGTATCGGTTGACTATGCAAACGAAGCCGTGGGCAACGGGACCGGTCACACTCAAGCCACGGTTGATCTTCCGCACGTTGATATCGCGGTCATGCCGGCAGGGCAGAACCCAATTTTGCTCTTGGGCAAGACCCCCGGCGTCAATGTTCAGTCTTCTGATAGCATCGGCCTCTATGAGCATGCGAACCGTGTACAAATCCGCGCGTTCAATATTAACCAGATTGCAGTGACGTTAGATGGAGTTCCGCTTGGTCAGCAGAACTATTATGGTGGCACCCCGGTGGACCGTTTACTGGATAGTGAAAGCTTGGGGTCAGTAACGGTATCCACCGGGGTAGCTCCGCTTGAGATGTTTGCAAACACCGCCCTCGGTGGGGCGATGCAATATCTAACCATCGCTCCTCGCGAAGCACCCACTTGGACGCTCTCTCAAAGTTTTGGCGATTTCGGCTATGAACGGACCTTCGTTCGCTATGATACTGGCGATCTTGGACGATACGTAAAGAGCCTTGGTGGCTTCACTGTATTCGTTAGCTATTCCGATCTGAAGGCCGTAAAATGGCGCGGCATTGGCGACATTTTCCGGAAGCACTTTAGTGCACAAGTGAAGTATGCTTGGGCCGATAACTACATCCGCTTTAAGTACGATTACAACGACCGCGGCGACCACGACTATCGCAGCATGAGCTTGGGTCAGTACGAACTATACGGAAGGTCATTTGAGTATCCAACGACCGCCACCGGGAAGGTCGGGATTAAGGGCCCACCAACGATTGCCTTTCCTAATGGAGTTGTTCCCCAAGATGCTGCCTATTGGGATAACCAATATAATTATCGGCGTGACGCAATTCCGAGCATGGAAGCCCACATAAAGTTGGCTCCAGATATAACGCTCAGCGTGATTCCATATTACGACAAGAAGTTTATCAGTGGTGGCGGCAACGAAGACGGAACGGGCTTAGTGACAACGAACACGAATACCTATTTCCCTCTGGAAACTGGTACCGCGCCGACCTCCGCCTACGTGGGCAATCCGAAACCAGTTAATACCAGCTTTCGCGAGTTTAATAGTCACGATTACTACTTTGCGCCGATTGGATCTGTGACCGCGGCGGGGGACCTTCCGTCGATCGGCGAAGGCGTTTTGTTTTCACAGCGCATCGGTCATCAGGAAAGGTTCGGTGTGCCGACAACGATTACGTACGATGCGGGTCCAAATGTATTTAGCGCCGGCGCCTGGCTGCAGAAGGATTCCTATTACCGTTACGATGTTCGTTTCACCCGTGCGGGCGGCGTGCCTGGAGGGACCAATGATCTCGATCAGTTAGTTTACGGTAATAGCGATGCAACGTATCATACGTTCACCGGCGAGCTCTTTGTCGCCGACCATCTCGCTCTTTTGGACAAAAGGTTGAAGTTTACATTCGGAGCCCGCGCACTCCAGGTGCACGACTACTTCAAGGGATATCCAACCGCATTTGATTTCGCACTGGATATTAAGAAAACCTACCAGGGCGTATTCAAAAATAATTTCCTGCCCTCGGTCGGTGGCACCTACGATATTACCAAGGAAAACCAGGTCTTTGCCGGCTACTCCGAGAGTATCGCGGATCCGGTCCATGACGTGTTTCTATCGGATGGCTATCATCGCAACGACACCCCCGAGAGCTCGAAGATGTGGGAGGGCGGCCTGCGCTCGAACTATAAGAAGCTCACGACGACCCTCGCAGCTTATTATGTAAAATATGGGCACCGGCTTTTCAGTTTCAATAATTTCGACCCCAGCTCTTCTCGGACCGTATCGACTTATACGGATGTAGGCGGGGTTACGTCAAAGGGCGTCGAAGCAGCGATTGCGGTGTATCCGTTGGAGGGCCTGCGTGTTTCGACCTCGTTGACCTATAACGACACGACTTTCGACAACGACTTTACCATCACTCAGCCGCCTCCGGCGCCCTCCGTTCCGGTTCATGTCACGGGTCAAACCGTTCCCGATTTCCCGAAGTGGAATGACAGTATCGAAATCGATTATAATTTGAAAAGTTTCTACATCGGATGGAACACGAAATACATGTCGTCTCGTGTTTCCTCGGTCCAGCCCGTGTATACAGGTGCGAGTGTACCTTTGAGTGGACCTGGCGTTGAGCGCATCTCCGGCTATTTTGTGACCGACTTGTTTGTTGGTTATCAGTCGTACAAGGCCGGCCACCTTCGCTTACAGGTGAATATAGCTAATCTCTTTGACAAAAGCTATCTCGCCTCGATCTCGCCGGGCCTCACCGCCGGAACCTTCCAGCCCGGAGCTCCCCGTACCGTTTATTTTACCGCTAGCACCGAATTCTGAGTCATGGCGCGGCGGTTCTTGGCGGTTGCTTTCTACTTAATGATTATATTTTCGACGATGATCTTTGATGCCTGTTCGAAGAAACCGGTTTCTAGCTCGGAAGGTCCGCTCGAGCTGACCGCCGCGGGGAAGATCCAGTTCGAGAAGAAAATTCAGCCGATCTTTACTTTGCACTGTATAGCGTGTCACGCGCCCGGTGCTAACGAAGACGGCTCTGCGATGGGGGGAATGATTCTCGCGACCGGAAAGGCGGCCGCGAACCTGGTGGGCGTTAAGAGCATCGAAAGCTCTTTGATGAGAGTCGCTCCAGGAGATCCTCAGAAAAGTTATCTTTACCACAAGATTCGAGGAACCCAGCTCACGGTCGGTGGAGTGGGCGCGCAAATGCCGCTCGGACTGCCGCCCCTGACGAAAGAAGAGATTGGCTCTATAGAATCATGGATCAGCTCGGGCGCATCCACCAAATAGAGTCTTCCTTTGAACTCACACCATCTTGTAGATGGCAAT
>FTDT01000318.1_pt1 | contig 11464 bp, 6 predicted proteins | sample 1640021 | NCBI WGS metagenome assembly FTDT01 (sample SAMEA3914869, study PRJEB12502) | metagenome | biome: forest; material: soil | place: USA | collected 2012-03-12 | depth 0.1 m | reverse complement strand
GCGTGGGCACCATCGCAAGTAACACGTTTCACGTAGCCGCAAAAAGTTCGCCCTTCGTTGAATGGCATGGACATTCTGCGAGATGAAAGCAGGGGCGGGCGGGTTTAAGGACGTGTTTTGAGTGATGGCGACATCCCCGCTGGGACAAATACGCGATAATTAATCTAACGACAGACTTGCGCCACGTTCGTGAGTTTTGTCGCGAGCGAAGCTCGTCCACAGAATTAGACACAATAAAGTTTATGAATTAGACACCGCTTCGATTGACCCAAGCGAGCGGCTCAATATTTTTTAGGATCACAGGCCAAAACTTGGAAACGCGGTGACTGGTGTAACTTTTGGGACACGTGTGTGTTGATGAGGGAGGACATTTTTCCGGTTTTCATCCCGTGCTTTTCTTTCTGCCCTATGAAATTTGCGATTCGTCAGCTGCTCAAGAATCCTGGCTTTACTATCGTTGCCTTGCTGACGCTGGCCCTTGGAATCGGCGCGAATACCACGGCGTTTACCGTCCTGAATCGGATGTTGCTCGCACCGTTGCCCTTTTCGGAGCCGGGGCGCATGGTCCAAATTTGGACGTCGACCCCGCAGTATCCGTATAGCTCGCAATCGCCGGGAGACTATTTTGAAGAAAAAGAGCACGATTCCTTGCTCGAAAATTTTACCGCCTATTACACCAATCACCTCGCCAGCTTAGCCGAAGCGGGCGAAGGGGCGATTCAGTGCACGACGATGCCGGTGACTTCGGAGTTTTTTCCTCTGATCGGGGTTAAAACAAAGCTGGGACGAATTTTTACCGCAGACGATGCGGCCCACCATGAGCAGCTCGCGATTATCAGCACCGCTTACTGGATTAAGCACTATAGATCAGCTCGTGACGTCCTCGGACGAACCGTACGAATAGATAATAAAGCGATGACGATCGTCGGAGTCGCGCCATCCTCACTCGACGATCAAATGCTTTTTAATGGAAGCATCGATTTTTGGACTCTCGATGATATAGCGGTTAACCACAACTATCGCGACGGAAGCTGGTATAATGTCGCCGCCCGAATGAAATCCGGCGTCACTCTGCAACAGGTCCAAAGCGAAATGAATGGGATCGCTGCCTCGATGGCTCATGATTATCCGAAAACGAACGCGAAGCATGGCCTGAATGTAATTCTCTATCCGAGCAACACCGTGGGTGATATCGGAACGCGGATCATCTGGTTGATCATGGCGCTTGCGACCGGTGTTTTAATGATCGCCTGTTTTAATATTGCGAATCTTCAACTGGTTCGCACGACCGGCCGCAGCCAGGAAATATCCGTTCGCCTCGCACTGGGCTGCTCCCGGCGCCAATTGATTGGATTGCTGTTGAAAGAAAGTCTTCTTCTTTCGCTGGTCGGAGGAGCGCTCAGCTTACTCGTCGCAAAATGGAGCAATGTATATATCGCTAAGTATCTCGATCTAGACATGCCTTTGAGCTACCGAGTGATTGGCTTTAGCCTCTTCGTCGCGGCTCTGACGGGAGCTATTTTCGGCATCGTTCCGGCGTGGATGGCATCTCGAACAGACGTCAATTCAGCGCTCAAGCAAGGCGGGCGTGGTGGCACTTCTTCGCGTTCGCGCCATCGTTTTCGACAGAGTCTCATCGTTATCGAACTGGCGATGGCGATTATATTATTAGCGGGTGCCGGTTATTTCGTAAGAGGTTTACAGCGGATCAGCGATCGTCAGCTGGGTTGGAAACCCGATCATCTTTTGGTCGGGTATTTGGGTTTAGATCACGATCACTATGGTGAGGAGGGGGACCCGCGTTCCGTCCAATTTTCTGACAAGTTTGGGGTCGAGCTAGCAGCTTTGCCGGGCGTGGATGGCGTGGTCTTCTCTAACAATTCACCTACCTGGGGCGAGGCAGCAGAAAATTTCGTCATCGAGGGACAACCGATGCCTGCACCTGGACAGGCGCCGTTTGCCAACCGGGAACGCGTGACGCCAGGCTTTTTCAGAGCCTATGGAATTCCTTTATTGCAGGGCCGCGATTTCACCGCAGCTGACCGCGCCGATGCTACTAACGTCGTGATTCTCAGCTCCACAATGGCGCAAAAGTTTTGGCCCAACGAAAACCCAATTGGCAAACGCATTGGCGAAGTCGATCCAGCTAAACCAAACTGGGCGGAAGTCGTCGGTGTGGTCGGAGATATTACCTCGGCCGGAGATTTGCGTCCGAATATCGATCACTCTGGTTTTTATAAACCTTGGGCGCAGCGCTCGAATCGGTTCATCACGTTCACGCTTCATTGTAACCAAGATCCGAATACGCTGATGGAACCGGTGCGGAAAGTATTAGCGAAGCTTGATGGTTCGGTGGCGATCACCCAGATCGGCACGCCCGAATCAATCATGGCGTCCAACTTGTCGGGCTTCTCGTTAGTTAAACGACTGCTGCTTCAAATCGGTTTTCTCGGGCTTCTGCTGGCGTCGATTGGCATTTACGGTGTGATCGCCAATCTCGCCAGCGAAAGAACCAAGGAAGTCGGCATCCGCATGGCGTTGGGGGCTCAATCGCGCGATGTGATTTCACTTTTTCTCTCCAGCGGTTTCCGTTTGGCGGCGATTGGTGGCGTAATCGGGCTGGTCTGTGCCTTTGGCCTCATGATGTTTCTGAACAAAATTCTGGATATTGTTCCGGGAAACGATCCCTGGGTCGTCGTCTGCGTCTTTATACTGTTGATCAGCATCGCCGTGTTCGCGTGTTGGCTCCCGGCCTATCGCGCATCTAAAATCACACCGATGACTGCGCTACAGCCATAGCTCGGGTTTGGCGGGTTTCTTTCGTCGCTCGTGGACGACCAGCTCCGGTAGGGGATCGAACCCCGGTGAAGTGAATCGCGATTGATTTCCCGTCGAAAAGTCATCTGGCGACCAATATCATTTCGGCAGAAGCTTTTGGATGGCGGCCGAGCAAGAAGAGGTAGAGCCTGCGATAAACGCACTCGCGTTAATCGAGCGCTATCAATTTTGTTAAAAACATCGTCGCATCTGCCATTTTTTAACGCTGACGCTCGGCTATAGTGGTAGCGCACCACCACGGTGCTGCTTATGACGCCCTTCCACGTTTCGAGTCCCTCGCGCTTCGAGCACATTCCTTTCTCGGTTTTTGCCGATAGCTCTGGCGCTTCCCAAACGCTCGCTCGCGAGGTGGCGGCGCTCGTGAAAAAGGGCCGCACCGACGGCACCAAGGTGGTGCTTGGTCTCGCCACGGGGTCCACGCCTTTGAGTTTTTATGCGGAACTGATCCGGATCCACCGTGAAGAAGGGCTGAGTTTTAAAAACGTCGTCACCTTTAATCTCGACGAATACTACGGTCTGCCGCCGGACCATCCGCAAAGTTATCATCACTTCATGCGGGTGAATTTGTTCGACCACCTCGACGTTCCGGCCGAGTCGATTCATCTCCCCAGCGGCTCCGTTCCACCAGCCGAACTCGACGCACATTGTCAGGAGTATGAGCGCAAAATCCGCGACGCCGGCGGCATTGATTTCCAAATCCTTGGCATCGGACGAACGGGGCATATTGGCTTTAATGAGCCGGGCAGTTCCGCTCGTTCACGCACGCGCATGATTGCGCTCGATCCGCTCACCCGTCGCGACGCGGCGGGTGATTTCGGCGGCGAAGAACACACGCCACACTACGCGATCACGATGGGCGTGCGCACGATTTTGGAGGCGCGCCAAATCGCTCTGATGGCGTGGGGGCAGCACAAAGCGAATATCGTGCGTGAGGCCATCGAAGGGGCGATCACGCCTCAAGTTACCGCGTCGTTTCTGCAAGAGCACGATCGCTGTCGTTTTATTTTAGATACCTCGGCTGCGTCCGCGCTAACGCGTTTCCGCACGCCATGGCTGATCGGCCCGATCGAAGATCAAGGTCTGACCTGGGACGCGGCCACCACTCGGCGTGCGATTATTTGGCTCTCGCGGTTGAAGAAAAAGGCTATTCTCAAGCTAACCGACGACGACTATAATGACGGTGGTCTGCAGGATCTGCTACGCGCTCACGGATCCGCCTATGCGGCGAATCTGGCTGGTTTTTATCAACTACAGCACACCATCACGGGATGGCCGGGCGGACGCGATCCGCAGAAAACCCGCGCAGGCGACGCACCGGTCCGGCCGCTCACGGCGGCTTCCGCACACGTATTTCCGAAACGGATACTCGTTTTCTCTCCGCATCCCGATGACAACGTGATCTCGATGGGAGGCACCGTCTGCCGACTAGTCGAGCACGGCCATGACGTGCAGGTGGCCTTTCAAGTTTCGGGTGCGAACGGCGTCTCCGATGAGTCGCTCTGGCGGGCGCTGCGTTTTTCTCGCGATGCCGGCGGCTCCGCGGACCACACCGCAATCGCGCAAGAATATTGTGCAGCCTTTGAAGCGGAGAAGCCGCTGCCATCCGCTCCTGAGGTTACCAATTGGAAAGGACTGATTCGCCGTCACGAAGCGTTGAGCGCGGCGCGAGTTTGTGGGGTGCCGCTAGGTAAACTCCATTTTCTCGATCTGCCGTTTTATCAGATGTCCGGACGTCGTCGCCATCTTACGGATACAGATGTCGGCCGGGTATCCGATCTGCTCGCTCAAGTTCAGCCTCACCTGATTTTCGCGGCGGGTGATCTCAACGATCCTCATGGCACGCGACGCCTCTGTTTGCGCGCGTTGCGTGACGCGTTGGCGCGCGCACGGGCTACCGCTTGGTTTAACGAGATGGAGTTGTTTCTCTACCGCGGCGCGTGGGCTGACTGGGAAGCGGACGAGATCGACCTCGCGGTGCCGCTCAGCCCGCAAGAAGTTTTGCGCCGACGCCGCGCTATTTTCTGTCACGAAACCCAAAAGGATCAGGCGCTATTTCTCGGATTAGATCGGCGGGAATTTTGGCAGCGCACCGAAGATCGCAGTCGCCGCCTCGCAGAAACTTATAATGCCCTTGGCCTCGCCGAATACGAAGCGATCGAAGCATTCAAACGTTATGCTCCCCAAGAATTTATCGAGCGTTTGCCTCTTTAATCTCAGCGTTGCCGCGGGACTCGCTCTGGGGTCGGCTGTGGCGTTACCCGCGGCCGAGCCGGTGGCAGATCTTCCCTTGATGCCGTGGCCGGCGCAGGTCGAATTCGGCGCGCCTGCTGATCGACTCGTGGTCGCATCTCGCATCGCCGTTTCCCTAACCGGCGGAGATGAGCTGCGCATTAATGATGCCTTGGCGCGGCTGGCACAGGCTTGGTCGCATCGGCTTTCTCGGCCCGTGACGATTTCGCGCGGCGATCAAGCGCCGGCAGAAATGATTGTTTCGATCGACCATTCCAGCGCTTCGCTGCCCGCACTTGGCGACAATGAAAGCTATCATCTGCAGATCGGAGGCGGACGTGCGGTCATTCGTGCGGCGACGACTTTCGGCGCGTTACGCGCTGTCGCGACGCTGCAGCAGGCGCTGCAGGTTGAAGCGAAGCAAGCGTGGTTGCCCGCCTTAGCAATTGAGGATGCGCCGCGTTTTTCTTGGCGTGGGCTGATGATCGATGTGGCACGCCACTGGCAGCCTATCGACGTTATCAAGCGAAACTTGGATGGGATGGCCCTGGTGAAATTGAACGTGCTGCATCTGCACCTGACTGACGACCAAGGTTTTCGTGTCGAAAGCAAAACTCACCCGGAGCTCACTGCAAAGGGGAGTGATGGAAACTATTTCACCCAAACGGAACTGCGAGAAATCATCGCCTATGCGGCCGCGCGCGGAATTCGCGTCGTCCCTGAGTTCGATGTTCCTGGCCATGCGACGGCCTGGGTTGTGTCTCATCCCGAGCTCGCAAGCCTGCCAGGCACTTATCAAATCGAGCGTCATTGGGGCGTCTTTGATCCAGTTCTGGATCCGACCAATGAGCATACTTACACGCTGCTCGCCGATTTTCTAGGGGAGATGTGCGCTCTTTTTCCGGATGAATTTGTTCACATCGGAGGCGACGAGAACAACGGCGTGCAGTGGAATGCCAATCCTCGCATCCAGGCGTTCATCCGCGAGCATGGGCTGAAGGACAACGCCGGGCTGCACAACTACTTTAACCAGCACGTATCCGAAATCCTGAGACAGCATGGAAAACGACTGCTGGGCTGGGACGAAATTCTTAATCCTGGTTTGCCCAAAGAAAGCGTCATCGATTCATGGCGCGGACCGGAGGCGCTCGCGTCGGCCGCGCGGATGGGATATGCGGGGATTCTCGCGAATGGTTATTATATCGACCTAAATTATCCTGCGCAAGATCACTACTCCGCTGATCCATTGCCGTCCACGACCGATCTGCAAACCGTGGAGCGTGCGCGCGTGCTCGGCGGCGAAGCGACGATGTGGGCGGAGTGGGTTGCACCGGAAAATATCGATACGCGCATCTGGCCGCGCACCGCCGCGATCGCTGAGCGTCTTTGGTCGCCGGTTACGGTGCGCGATCTCGAAGCGATGTACGCGCGCCTTCCTGCGATCGATCGCGATTTGCAGGACGCCGGACTACAGCAGGGAACCTGGCCGAAATTTCCAGGAGTTCCCCGTGAAGTTGCCGACGCGTTAACGATCTTGGCGAACGCCGTTGAACCGGTGAAAAAATATCAGCGCGGCGCGCTTCAGCCTGATCATGTGCAGAGTACCCCCCTCAATCAGCTCGCTGATTGGTCCCGACCCGACAGCGCTGCGGCCCGGAATTTCAACCGTCTCGCGTCGACCTGGATCGCGCATGGCTTTCCCGCTGATGATGCAGCGGTCACTGTCATGGAAAAACAACTACAGTGGTGGCATGAAGCTGGACGCCGAGCCGCAGAGTATTTCTCCGGCAGCGATCCGGTCAGCGCGGCGCAGCGTCAAACTTCCCTCGAATTAACCGCGATCAGTGAAGTTGGCACCTCTTGTCTACGTGCGCTGCAAATGAAGCAGAGTCTGAGTGCCGATGACGAAAAGCACGCGCGGGCTGCCTTCGAGAAAGCTGCCGTCCCAAACTACTCGGCCGTCGAGTTTCCGTTTTTACCTTCGCTGCAGACGCTGCTCGATGCAGCATCGAAAGCGGGCCCCGCGCCTTCGCTGAACTCGAAGAGCCAGTAATTTTTAAGCGTTCAGTCAAATCCGTCTATAAAGACATTACCCCCATGGATGCCTCCCGTCCCGCTTCGCCGACGTCCAGTCGGCTTGGTTACAATCGTTTTTTGCTCTTCGTCTCCGGGCTGGGCGGTTTGCTCTACGGGGTCGATGTAGGCATCATCGCGAGCGCGTTGCCGTACCTAGAAGCGACCTCTGGCTTCACGCAGGCGCAGCTGTCTACTATAGTCGCGGCGGTGTTGCTTGGGAGCGTGATTTCCACGCTGTTCGCAGGACTGTTGGCCGACCTGTTTGGCCGGCGCACGTTGATGGCGCTAAGCGGTCTGCTTTTCGTCGCGAGTATTCCAACGATCGCGCTCGCTCATGGATATAATGCGCTTGTATTGGGACGGCTATTACAGGGAATCAGCGCCGGTTTCATCGGGGTGGTCGTCCCGCTCTATCTTGCCGAATGCTTGACCGCGGCGCATCGCGGCAAGGGCACGGGAATTTTCCAATGGCTGCTTACGCTCGGTATTGTCGCGGCCGCCTTGATCGGGGCATACTATAGTTTTCGCGTCGACGCCGTGTCGAAGCTCGGAGACGTCCAACTGCTGCGTGATTTCAAGGAGCAGGCCTGGCGACGCATCTTTTGGGTTTCACTTCCGCCGGGCGTGCTTTTCGTGATCGGAAGTTTTCTCGTGGCAGAGTCACCCCGCTGGCTTTTTCGGCGTGGTCGCCAAGCCGCCGCACAGGTGGCGCTGCTGCGTTCGCGCTCGCGGGAAGAAACAGAATTGGAGTTGCGCGAAATGAGCGAGACCGCGGCGCGTGAACAAAGCAAAACATCGACGGGCGAGAATCGCAGCAAGGACCGCTTGTTGAGCCGGCGCTACGTAATTCCATTCCTGCTCGCCTGCGTGATTCTCGCCTGTAACCAGGCGACGGGCGTGAATTCAATTATCGGATACAACACGACCATCCTGCTGCAGGGCGGTCTGTCCGACGTACAGGCGCACAGTGGATATCTCATTTTGACGTTGGTTAACTTCTTCGTGACGATGGCGGGCGTCGCGCTTGTTGACCGAAAGGGCCGAAAATTTTTGCTCTCCTTAGGCAGTGCTGGAATTATCGCTTCGCTGATCTTCGTCGCGTTTTTATTTCGGCAAACTGAAGCCCGGCGGGTTGACTGTCGCCAAGGAATCGCCGTTGCATCGGATCAAACCGCTTCGGTGGTTTATGATGAAAAATCGGCCGCGCGGCTTTTGGCGTCGGCCGGAGGCGATGCCTCCGCGGCGAGCATGGGACCGAGCACACTCGTGGTGATATACTCTTACGGAGATTTTCACGCGACGACCAAGGCGATGCGCTCCGATGATCCGGCGGCGACGCCTGTCTTGTTGACGCGCGAGAGTTGCGTGCCGGCAAATCGAACGATCGCATTTTTCGGCAATCCCTTTGCTGATTTTGGCGCGGCGCAGACGGCACCCTTAAAAATCGAACATGCGCTGATCACTCCCGCGCCCACGTCGACGCATGGCTGGCTCACCGCGATCGGTATCTTTATATTCATGGCGTTTTTTGCCGTCGGCCCCGGGGTGTGCGTTTGGCTCGCGCTCTCCGAGTTGATGCCGACGCGAATCCGATCGAATGGCATGAGCATCGCGCTGTTGATCAATCAAGCGGTCTCGACCGGCATTGCCGGCGTCTTCCTGCCGACGGTGGGGCGCTTCGGCTACTCGACGATGTTCTTCATTTTTGCGGGCTGCACCGTCGTCTACTTCGCGACGGCCTTTTTCTTTCTGCCTGAAACCAAGGGCAAGACCCTCGAAGAAATCGAAGCGCATTTCAGCCGCAGCCGCGCGGAAAGTTAACGGTTATGCTCAGCGTTCATCCTCAATTTCGTCCTCAACTGGATCCAGATTTTTTGCCGGCCGTGCTCTGGAATCGTGCCTTTGCGACAGCAGTGGAAACCGATCCGCGTGCGCGAGATTTTGCGCTCGTTCTGCGCCGCGAAAGCGAGACGATCGTGGTTCATCGGTCGAGGATTTTCTCGGCTTCGCATCAGATGGCACTGCTAAACCTGTTTTATGCGGAGCGTTTGGTGAAGTTTTTGCTCTGGCAGGTCGGAGCGCCTCATGTCCAAGTGGTCGGAGCGCCGGACATCGCCGCAGCATTGGCTCAACTCTATCAGCCGGACGGCGTCCGCGCCTTTGATTACGATTTCATGGGCCGCCGAACCTACGGGCGAGATTTCCGTATTGAAAGTGTAACTACATTAGAAGAAGTCACCGTTCCCGAGGCGACCGCTCAAATCGGCCGGCACTTGGAAGGCTGCCGAGTTGGTTTTGATTTGGGCGGCAGTGATCGTAAGGCGGTCGCGCTGATCGACGGCAAAGTCGTTTTTTCCGAAGAAGTGCCATGGAGTCCGTATTTTGAATCGGATCCGACCTATCACATCGAAGGCGTGCATGAATCGATTGCCCGTGCCGCGGCGCATTTGCCGCGCGTAGATGCGATTGGCGGCAGCGCGGCTGGCGTCTATGTAAATAATGAGCCGCGGGTGGCTTCTTTGTTTCGCGGCGTGCCGCCCGATTTGTTTGATCAAAAAATTCGGCGGATGTTTTCCACCTTGAAACAACGCTGGGGCAATGTGCCGTTCGAAGTCGTTAACGATGGCGAAGTGACCGCACTGGCTGGGTCGATGTCGCTCAACGAAAATGCCGTCTTGGGCGTTTCCATGGGGACGAGCATGGCGGGCGGCTATGTGACCAAAGAGGGTGCGATTACGAGTTGGTTAAACGAGCTCGCTTTTGCTCCCGTGGATTATCGTGCTGATGCGCCACGCGACGAATGGTCAGGTGACCTTGGCTGCGGGGTGCAGTATTTCTCGCAGCAGAGCGTGGCGCGTTTGGCGGAGCGAGCCGGTTTCAAATTTCCTGAAGGAATGGCTGCTGCCGAGCGGCTGGTGAAGATTCAAGTGGCGATGGAAGCCGGCGATGCGCGGGCTCGACAAATCTACGAAACGATCGGCGTGTACTTCGGGTATTCGCTGGCGCACTACGCCGAGTTTTACGAGATGAAGCACGTGCTTGTTCTTGGCCGCGTCACCACGGGAAAAGGCGGCGAATTGATTTTGAGCATCGCCGACAAGATCTTGCAGGCGGAATTCCCCAAGCTGAGCAAAAGCTTACACTTGCACATGCCTGACGAAAAAGAAAAACGAAACGGTCAGGCCATTGCGGCCGCGAGTCTTCCTAAATTAGCAGCGACCTTTAAATAATCCGCTTTCTCCCACTCTGCCTATTTCTCGATGAAATTTTCCCAAGCCAATGCCGACGTGTATGTCGCGCATCACGAATCGGTCGCCGACGCATTAAAAAAACTGACGCATCTTTGCGTAGCCGCGCATCAGGACGACATTGAAATTATGGCCTACGCGGGCATTGCGGAATGTCGCCGCCGTGCAGGTGCCGCTTTTGGCGGCGTGGTCGTTACCAACGGCTCCGGTTCGCCGCGCACTGGGCAGTATGCTGCGCTGACTGATGAACAGATGCAGGCTGTCCGCCGGGAAGAGCAGCGCAAAGCTGCGCAAATTGGCGGCTATGCCGTACAGCTGCAATTGGCACATCCGAGCTCGCAGGTGAAAAAGAAAAATGAGGAGAGCGTCGTTGCAGATTTGAAGCAGATTTTCTCTGCATCGCGTCCGGAGGTTCTTTATTTGCATCAGCCCGCTGACAAACACGACACGCACGTGGCCGTGCTGATGCGATGCCTTGAGTCGCTGCGAGCGTTGCCCGTTGCGCAAAGGCCAGCGCGCGTGCTCGGCTGCGAGGTCTGGCGCGATCTCGATTGGCTCATCGATGCGGATAAAGTCGCGCTCGATGCGAGCGATGATCCGAAGCTCGCTTTGGATCTACTCAACGTTTTCGACTCCCAAATCAGCGGTGGCAAACGATACGACCTTGCGACGATGGGCCGGCGTTCTGCGAATGCGACATTCCACACCTCGCACGCGACCGATCGCATGAATGGAATTACTTGGTCGATCGACCTAACGCCGTTGATCCGCGACGATGGCCTTTCCGTAGAAACATTTATCGCTGCACACATCGACCGCCTGCGCGAAGACGTGCTGAAGCGCGTGCGGTCGTTTTGAGGAAACAGTTCCCAGGTGCAAGAGTCGGTTTCGAACAGAACTCATATTTGTTGAAAAGAGCGGCTCCCGCACTCCATGACGGAAACGACCGAATAGCCGCGATTTCACCCGGTCGAACTCTATGAACGCACTTCTTTACGCTCCTTCGGGCGATCTCCGCGACGATAGGCGAGGGGGGATATGCCGTAGGTAGTTCGAAACGCGCGGCTGAAACT
>FTDT01000294.1_pt1 | contig 11488 bp, 5 predicted proteins | sample 1640021 | NCBI WGS metagenome assembly FTDT01 (sample SAMEA3914869, study PRJEB12502) | metagenome | biome: forest; material: soil | place: USA | collected 2012-03-12 | depth 0.1 m | reverse complement strand
TGCCCAAACTCACGCCGCACGATGCGCGAAATCGCGCCCGCAAATGGCTCGAGCTAATATTGAGAGACCGAGCCATTTCCTTCACGCTGGGCATCTCGCCTTCTTGTTGCGCGAGACGATTGATCTGCATGATCATGCCCGGCGCCGCCGTAGTGGCGTGAGGCCGGTTGAGAATCGGATCTGCCTCCTTGATGCGCGCGAGTAAGTGCGCGAGCACGAGCACGGTCAGATTACCGTATCCGGTCTTCAGATACGCACGGACCAGTTCGTCGACCAACAGCTTCAAGTCCGAAGCCAAGGTGAAAGGACGAAAACGCATGGGCTCAATCGTGCCGTCGTCGATCAATTCAAAAGTGACAAATAGCCAGGTGAGTTTCTCCGCTTCCGGGTCAATGTAGTCGTGAAACTGGAAGGGAAACACCAGCAATCCTTCGCCGCCGTGGAGGCGAATCACTTGGTCGTCGACGCACACCGTTACCGCGGTCTCGATCGCTAAAATCAGCACATACCGGTGGTGCAAAGCGCGTCCACGCTGCGGTCGATTTAAGTCGGTCGCCGAGCGGCGGCAGAAGCAAATGATGTTGTCCGGCAACGCTAATGCGAGTGCGCGCTGACCGTGCAAAGGACGCAGCGGCGAAGGCAGCATTCGAGCCAAACGTTCGAGGGAAGCTTCACGGTGCATGGCGAAACTGTGGCATTTTTGTTAAAAACATAGTCGAAACTGCCATTTTTTAACGGGAGCACGAGGTTTATTATCTTCCGCGTTCTCCAACTGGTTTTTTTCGTAGACCTAAAATGAGTTCCCACGTGGATGAAGCCGTACTCTTCATCAGCGCAGATTTGGAATGTCTTCAGCCACCTGATTGCTGAGGTCTCGCGAGCTATTCCCCAATCGCCCGACTGCGAAAAATGCCCGGTTCACCGGTTGTCCTTTACCCAACTGCAATCCTGCCATGACCTCACCGAATAAGTTCCACCCACTGCCGCCTTACGGTCGCAGTTTTTTATCCACTCCACTTCTCCTATGTACAATCGCGGCGAGCTCGCTCGCCGTGACTGCATCGGCGCAAAGCACCAGCACGCCTCCCGCCGATAGCTCGCCGCCCGCGCCGGGATCGAGCTATAGCGATAAACCCGTCGAACTCGACGAGTTCGTCGTCGCTGAATATCGCCGTAGTTTGGAAATGTCTCTCGACACCAAACGCAATGCGGGCGCGACGGTCGATGTGATCACCGCGGAAGATGTGGGCAAATTTCCCGACACCAATGTGGCTGAATCGCTCTCGCACATCCCTGGTGTGACCGTGGATCGCCAATACGGCGAAGGCGAACGCGTCAGCATTCTCGGTACCGATCCTCGTCTCAATCGCACGTTGCTTAACGGTCAAACGGTTGCTTCCGGTGACTGGTATATTCTCGACGCACCGAGCCGCCAATTTAACTACACGCTGCTCGCACCCGAAGTGATTGGTCAGGCGGAAGTATATAAAACGCCGGAGTCATGGCTCCCGGAAGGTAGTATCGGCGGCACGGTACTGTTGCACACGCGCAGTCCGCTCGACTCGCGATCTACATTTTTCAGCGGATCGGTCAGCGATCTCTATAATGACCGTGATACTCATCACGATTTCAACGCCAGCGCAGTGGCTGGGTTTCATAACGACAGCAAAACCTTCGGTGTACTCATCGGCCTGCAATCGTCGAACGAGCACGTGCGCCGCGATGGTGTTGAAGCGCTTGGAACGATTTCGGCCTCGGGCGCGAATCCATCAGTCGGGGGAGTCGATGCAGCTGCACCGGCTGGCTCTTTAAATGTGACTAATCCCGACGCGCTTTTGCCAAATGCGATCAACGCCGCGCTTTTTGAACAGCGCCGTCGCCGCGATGGTGGCAATGCGGTTCTCGAATTTAAGCCGAACGAGCATCTTCATCTGGAAGTCAATGTGCTTCACGTGAAGTTGAAGGACGACAACTACAACGCGTCTGATTATGTTTTCCCAGGATGGTGGCGCGGCGCGGTTGTTTCCAATGGAGTTGTTAAAGATGGCATCATCGACTCCGGCACGATCGACGAGAATATCGGCGTGATGGATTTGTTTTATCGCAAAGCCGTGATCAAGACGAACGCCTACGATCAAAAGCTAACCTTCACCGAAGGTGATTTCAGCGTTTCCGAGCAGGCTGGTTATACTAAAGCCACGGGCGGCACCCAGGCTCAGTATTATATTGAACCGCTTTTGACCGCGAGCGGTTCGGGTATCGGCACCACGAGTTACACGTTCACCGGTGCGGCGGATCATCCTGGCTTTACCTTCGCTACGCCGGGTGTAAACAACACCGCATCTGACTGGTCCGTGGGCGGCCCCGGCTGGAATGGTAACGTCGCGGCGGATCCCGAAACGGATAAGGAAAAGTATGCGCAGATCGACGGAAGTTGGACGCCGCATCTTGCGTTCATCAAAAAATTCCGCGCTGGCGCTCGTTATACTGATCACGATACCGGTCAAAACTGGTATAATATTTCCTTGGTTACTTTGCCGAGCCATACGCTCGCAGATTTCGGCGCGACCAGCACTCCAAGTAGTTATCTTGATGGAATTCCGGGTGTGACCTCAGACATGAAAAATCACGTCGTGATCGATCCAGGTTTGCTTCTCAATGCTGTCTATAACGCGCCTTATACCGATGCGAACGGCAACGCTACGAACCTGAACATGCAGCAGGCTCTCGCGGCTGGGGACGGTTTTCAGCCGGCACAGAGTTTTTCGGTGACGGAAAAGACAGATGCTTTCTACGGTCAGGTTGACTTCGGCCAAGATCAGCTCAGCGGCAACGTGGGTTTGCGTTATGTTGAAACCGACACGACCAGCCGAGGCTACGCCACGAGTGGAACGGTGATCACGACCCTGGCACAGAAAAAGTCTTATGACAATTTCCTGCCAGCCTTGAATCTCGCATACAATCTCTCGCCCGATCTCCTCACGCGTTTCGGCGCATCAGAGGTGATCGCTCGCCCGAATTACGCAGACCTTTCGAGCTCGGTGACTCTCTACGATAGCATTCGTCAGGGCAACGGCGGTAATCCGAATCTAGATCCATATAAATCTACCAACTTGGATTATTCGCTTGAATGGTATTTTCAAAAGAACTCGGTGCTCGCGGCGAACTTGTTCTATAAAGACATCAGTAATTATATTCTGAACTCGAACGGCACGGAAAATTACTTCAACCAAAACTTGGGTAAGGTTACACCGTATACGATTTCCCGTCCGGAAAATGCCGGTAAGGCGAAGTCGCAGGGTATCTCGCTCTTTTATCAGCACACGTTCTCCTCCGGCTTCGGTATTTCGGCCAACTACACCTACGTTGACGCCCACGGACGAGATGGCTCAGATCTGCCCTTCGCCTCGAAGAATCAGGTCAACGTCAGCCCCTTCTACGAAAACGGAAAATTCTTGGTCCGCCTCACCTATGCGTGGCAGTCTGATTATTTCACGAGCGTGAATCGCGGCGACAATGTTTACACGCGGGGTTATGCCGAACTAGATGCGAACTTCGCGTACAACGTCACGAAGAACATCTCCCTGACGCTCGCGTGCACGAACCTCCTCGACGAGACTTACTATGTTTACACAGAAGTCCCGGCCAAGATGTTCCAGGCGGAGTACAAGAACGGCCGCCGCGCTCAGGCCGGCGTTCACTGGACGTTCTAGTCTAGTATAGTTTCTTGGTTTAATAAAGCCAGCGGCCTGAGCGCCGCTGGCTTTTTATACCTTAGGCCCACGTGAAGGGCGTTTTCAGAGCCGGCGAATAATTTGATTTTCTTGGGAATAGAGTTTGCTCGAATTTAATGGAGACCTGGCGAAGTCACTTCGGCATCAGCTTCATTTTCGAGTTCACTCCTGGCGCGATGCTCCTCGATCTGGGCCTCGGTGTCGTTTCCTAATTTCGCGAGCCGGATGGCGAGGTCTTGATGGAGGGCGGCGTTCACCGGGCCACTCTGTTCCAAGGCTTGCATATAAAATACAGTTTCTTTGGTCGCGCCGCGTTGGTCGTAGGCTTCCACGAGCCTGGCGTCGTTTTGAAAGTTGTGCGGATTGTAAGTATATGCCTTGAGCATCAACTCGATCGCCTCGTCCGGATGATGACGTTGATTTAAAAGTTTTATCATCGCTGAGAGAGCGGTCTCGTCATCGGGAGCAAACGCAAGGACGGCACGGCACTGCGCTTCGGCTGCAGATAGATCTCCGATTTTGTTCAATAGCCGGGCATAGGTCATGCGGATGCCGCTACTGCGAGGCATCTGTGCGCTTAACGTGTTGAAATACGCCACGGCTTCGGTGGTTTCGCCGCGATCGTTCATCACATCGGCCAACAATCCATAGGTTTGATAATAAAATGGTTCGGACTGCGCGGCCATTCGTAAGACCTTTTCCGCCTCGGCCGGGCGATGGAGCGCGCGAAGAAGGAAACCGCGGCGAACCGCCAATTCTGCCGAGAAAGGCTCGAGCGCAGCGGCTCGATCTAAAGAGGCGAGAGCACCGGAGAGGTCGCCCGCCTGAGTTTGCGCGGTCGATAAACTTGTGAACAGGAACGCGTTTTCTGGATCAATCGCGCAGGCTTTATCGATTTGCTCGATCGCGCGCTGGATCTCGCTGCGCGATCCGATGGCATCTTCAGCGGCAGCAATCTCCAATGCAAGGCGGCGACGGTCGCGTGCGAAGGTGCTTTGCTGACTGAAAGGCGGTCGGTCGGTGAGCTGATCCATCCGTTGTAACATCGCGAGATGGCCCAACGGGGTGTAGCCGACTCGGGCGGCGACTTCGTCCGGTTCGAGCCACGCGTTCGAAGAGGGAATATTTCCAAAGAGAGTCCGCCCAGCAGCTTCGGCCAGACCGCGAGCCACTATATAATTTCCCTGCCATCGAAGATGGACGTGTTCGAAAAACAGCGGGTCGTCGATTCTGGGGGAAGCTTCGGCGAGGTCAGCCAAATGCGCAGCCGTATCGACGAACGCGATACGCGCGAGATTGGTTCGGGAGATGTCACGAATCAGCTGATTGATGGTCGTGTCCGCGCGGAACCGGAGCGTGTCCAGTTCGAGCGCTTGATGATATTGGTCCATCGCTTCGCTCTGCTTTCCCATATGCGTGAGCATTTCGGCGCCTTGAAAAGGAGTTTCCGCAAACACCGAGTCGAGTTCTTTCAAGTTCCGAGTCGCCGCCTCGGCATCTGCCCACTCGCTAAATTCAATCGTTTCCACCAGTCGCGTCTGTAGTCGAGTCCACTCACGCTGCTGTTCCTCGGAAAAGGAGTGGCCGTGCTCGGAAGCGAAAGGTGCAAATTTAAAATTTACCGCGACCGTCGACAAAACAACCTTAGCACCGTGTTTTTCGGCCGTGACTAATATGTTACGGAGATTGGCGGAAAAGTTAGCGTAGATGCGCCGCAGACGAGGGTCGTGGTGGGGTACCGTGTTGCCGGCAAAACGCTCCATGCCACGCCAATCTTCGAAATGCTTCGCGCTCGGCGTGCAGAGCATTTCGATCCATTCGATAAACTGGCCCGTGCGAGTTGTTTTCAGCCAAAGCCGAAGATGAATCAGCCAGGCCGGCAGGGTTTGTTGTGCAATGACCGCACTTGGTCCGAATGGACCCACGCATTCGTTGTTACCCATGTAGATCACAAAAAGATCGGGCTGATACTCAGCGGCTTCGCTAACGATTCGGCGGACCACGTGCGAGTCAATCGCGGTGATCCCGAGGTTGTAAACGTGTATCTCCTTTTCTGGATACGCGGCGCGAAGTTGCGCTTGAAGTTGAGGCGTGATTCCGAACCCAGGCTCTGGCACGCCCATCGCAGCCGATTCGCCGACCACAAAAATGCGAATGCTCTTGGGTGGTTTTTGTTTCGGTAGCCGAAAATTTAAAGGTTTGAGTCCGAACGAAGCGGGAAAAAATAATTCGGTGAACCGCGGATTTGTGCGCAGCCATCCCGGTTGATCGTCGCGGATAAAAAAGCTCGTCTCTCGACCGAAATGAACTGCTCGCAGAATCCCTTCGAGCGAGAGCAAAAGAAGCAGCGGCCCGAGCACCGCGAGGGTGAATTTCGCCCAAAGCGGTGCAGGGCGAGCCGAAATAGCGCTCGGGGGAAGGTTTGAGGTAGGCACGATCGGTCCGCGCGCCAACTCCTAGATTTGAGCGGCGGCGCATATATATGACGCGCCTCACCGCAATTGGATGCTTTGTCCGGCCCTGCGATTTTTTTAAACTTACGCTCCGGGCTTCGTACGGGGGCGACGGGAATGGCGCACGCGGACGTGGACGGCTATCGATACCTACTTCCGCTTCGGTTTCTTTTTTCCGCGCTCTATATTGAGATACGTTTTGCTCTGCAGCTGGGCTTCGTAGGCCTCAAGCAGCCGGACGCCTTCGCGCGGCTTCACTAGATCTTTGCGCGTCGCCGTATCGATTTGGTTCTTCATGCGGCGGCAAAGTTCTTCCTGCTGATACTGCACGCCCTCAATCACGTCGGCAACGCGGCTGCCACTGAGTGCCTCTTCAATATAGAAACCGTTCGGCTCGTCTGGTTCGAGGAACACATGTACCTCGTTCACGCGGCCGAACAGATTGTGCAGGTCACCCATGATGTCCTGATAGGCGCCGGTTAAGAACACGCCCAGGTAGTATGGCTTACCATTGAGCGCGTGAACCTTGAGATAATCCTTCGTGTCTTGAAGATCGATGAAGCTGCTGATCTTGCCGTCGGAGTCGCAAGTGATGTCGGCCAGAATTGCGTTGACCGTTGGGCGCTCGTTTAATCGATGCAGCGGCGCGACTGGGAAAAGTTGTTTCAACGCCCAGTGATCGAGCAGCGATTGGAAGACCGAGAAGTTGCAAACGTACTGATCGGCCAAAAGTTTTTTTAGGTCGTGTAACTCTTCCGGCTGATAGCCGCTCTCGTGACCTTCGCGATCGATCTGTTCACAGATTTGCCAGAAAACGGACTCGGCCGCGGCGCGATTTTCGAGATCGAGATAGCCGAGATTGAAGAGCGAAAAGGCTTCTTCTTTTTTCTGCAGCGCGTCGTGAAAACGTTCCAGACGCCCGAGCTTGGGCCGATTTTTCAGCAACAGTTCAAGATCCGTAACGACCTTGTGTTTTTCTTTGGGCTGATGCTGTTGGCCGAGCGTTTCCTTTTTATTAATTCGCTCGAAAACTTCCACCACCAGCATCGAGTGCGGCGCGACCACGGCACGTCCACTTTCACTAACAATGTCAGGAACTTCCACGCCAGATGCATTGCAGATTTCGCGCACGTTGAAAACGACGTCGCGCGCGTATTCCTCCATGCTATAATTCATGGAGCTCTCGAAATTCGTACGCGAACCGTCGTAGTCAATGCCCAGGCCGCCCCCGACATCGAGATAGCCCATCGGAAAACCCATCTGTGCGAGCTGACAATAAAAGCGCGTCGCCTCCACCACGGCGTTCTTGATCGTGATGATGTTCGGCACCTGCGATCCGATATGAAAATGGATCAAACGCAGACATTGCTGTAGCTTGGCGGCGCGCAGCTTTTCGGTCGCGAAAAGAATTTCCGCGGTGTTGAGACCGAACTTTGCGTTGTCCCCGGTTGACGATGACCATTTGCCTTCGCCGCGCGTCTGCAACTTTGCGCGCAGACCGATCATCGGCTTTACGCCGGTTTCCTCGGCGATCTCGATGATGTTATCCACTTCGGACAGCTGCTCGACGACGATGATGACTTTCTTGCCGAGTTTGCGGCCGAGAAGCGCGAGGCGGATGTAATCATTATCTTTATAGCCGTTGCAGATGATCAGCTTCTGATTGCTGTCGTGCATGGCCATCGCGATCATCAGCTCGGGTTTGGAGCCGGCTTCGAGGCCGTAGTTGTAATCTTTGCCCGCGGTTAGAATTTCGTCCACCACCTCGCGGAGCTGGTTAACCTTGATTGGGAAAACGCCGCGGTAGCTGCCTTTATAACTTTCTTCCTTGATCGCTTTGTTAAAGACCTCGTTCAGCTGGATCACACGGTGGCGGAGCAGATCTTGAAAGCGAATCACCATTGGGGCGCGCAGACCCATTTGTTGCGCTTCTTCAACGACGTCCATGATCCGGATGCTGCGGCCGTCGGCCAGTGGCTGCACATTGACGAAACCATCGGCCGCAACGTTGAAGTGGCCGGAGCCCCAGCGTTTGAAACCATAATGTTCTTCAGACTGGGACGCTGACCAAGAGGAGGCAGATTTGCTTTTCAACGAGGGGGAGGGACGGCTGGGTTATGGCTTGCGTTCTAAGCGGTGAGTTAAGTTAAGTGCGTGTTTCTTTTTTCAAATTCCTCAACACGCAATGATGAAAATAGCTCCATTGTTTCAGATCTGTTCCGTTTTGGCTCAAGCCGCGGCCCCCGCTCCGGCTCAGCGCACGGATATGAGCTTCCTGATCATCATCCTCATGATGGGCGGTTTTTGGTTTTTGGTGATCGCTCCGCAGCGAAAGAAACAGAAAGACCTGCAGAAATCGATCGATGCACTCCAGACCGGCGATGAAGTTTTGACCGCAGGCGGAATTTACGGTGAGATCACTAACCGCAAAGATGATCGTTTCGTGATTCGCATTGCTGACAACACCAAGGTCGAAGTGGGCAAGAACTTCATCACTGGCGTTTCCAAAAAAGCTTCCTGAGTTAGTTGCAGTTTTTAAAAACGGCAAGTGGTGCGCACACCATCGCCGTAGCCGTTTCGTCGGCGTTACCCCTTTAATCCAAATACATCATGTTGAAACGCAACCTGTGGAAGCTGATCTTCAGCTTCGTTATTGTCGTTTGGGCAGCCTGGACTCTCTACCCGCTGTCCGATCAAGACTTTAGCGCCTACGCGCGCGATCACGCTACCGCCAAAAAAGGCGAGTTCACCGCGCTGGTTAAAGAAGCCGATGAAACTCATAATTCCGGCAGAGCATCCAGTGCGTTTGTCGCACTTCGTCAGATTGCTCATGATCGGAAACTAGACCTCGGCGCGCAGTATTTTCCGGACATCAATCTTGGAACGCTGCGCAATCTCGATAAGCGCAACGCAACGCTGCTCGATTATCTCTTAAAGGAATCCAAGGGCAAACTGCAGCTCGGCCTCGATCTTCGCGGCGGCGTTGGCGTCACGCTAGAAGCTTCCTCCGATCCTTCACGGTCGGCGACGGGCGGCGAGCGCGAGCAAAAAGAGAAGCTCAACAAGGCGATCGATATTCTTTCGTCCCGCCTCAATGGCTCCGGCGTCACCGAAACGGTTATTCGCGCTGTCGGCACCAACCGCATTGAGATCCAAATGCCGGGTCTCAACACGAAAGAAAATCCGGATGTGATCAACAGCATCCAAAAACCGGCGCGCCTCGATTTTCGTATCGTCAGTGCCGATATCCAGCCTTCTCGCGAAGAGCCTCGTGACGTTCCGCCTGGTTATGAAGTGCTGAGCACGGACGAGGACGACCGCAAAACGGGAGAAACCTATCAGCTTTTCTACGTGGTTAAACGTCTGCCCGAAATGACGGGTCAACACATTAGCAAGGCTGGCGCTTCGATGGACCAATACGGCGGTTATCAAGTTAATATCGGCTTCGATTCCGACGGTGCGAAAGAATTTGGCCGCGTGACCGGCGCAAATGTCGGCCGCCTCCTCGGCATCGTGCTCGACGGCAAACTTTACTCCGCCCCGCGCATCAATGACGCCATCCTCGGCGGCAACGCCCAGATCACTGGGCATTTTGATCAGAATGAAGCCGAAACGTTGGCCAACGTTCTCAACAACCCGCTCGATCTCCCTCTGCAAGTTAAGCAGCAATTCGAGGTCGGACCGACGCTCGCGAGCGACGCCATTTCGAGTGGTATCAAAGCTTCGATCATCGGCACGGTTCTCGTGGCCGGTTTCATGATTTGTTACTACACTATCGGCGGTATTGTCGCGGTGCTCACACTGGCGATCAACATGCTCGTGCTGTTCGGCCTGATGTCGATGTTCCACGTCACACTCTCGATGCCTGGCTTAGCCGGTATCATCTTGACCGTTGGTATGGCGGTCGACGCGAACATTCTGATTTTCGAGCGTATGCGCGACGAACTTCAGCTCGGCAAGACGCTCCGCTCTGCGCTCGTCAGCGGTTATGATAAAGCGCTGATTACGATCGTCGATGCGCACATCACGCAGGTCTTGATTTGCGTGGTGATGATTGTTTTCGGCACGGGCCCGATTAAGGGCTTCGGTGTCACGTTGGCGATCGGTGTGTTCTCTACGTTGTTCAGCACGCTCGTCGTGAGTCACTTGATCATGGAGTGGTTGATCGAGAAGGAAATCATCAAGAAGCTCCCGATGCTGCATTTCTTCCACTCGATTAAGACTGATTTTGTGCGTTGGGGCCGTCCCGCTTTCATCGCATCGTGGGCTATCGTCGCGTTCGGTCTCGCGGTGGTTATCTATAAAGGCGATCGCATTTACGGCATCGACTTCTCGGGCGGCGATGTGGTCACGGCCACGTTCAACAAGCGTCTCGATATTCAGGAAATTCGTAACGCCGCCAAGGCAGTTAACATCAGCGATGTTGAACCCTCTTATCAACATGACCTCGGCAGCAACATCGAGGTCTTGAAGTTGGAAACGCCGTTCGGCAAAGCCGATTCACTGCTCGCGCAAATACAAAAAGATCGTCCCGACGCAGGCCTCAAAGAAATCGGCCGCGAAAATATCGGTCCTTCAATCGGCGCGGAAATCAAGTGGAACGCGATCATCTCGACCGCGCTTTCGCTGGTGATTATTCTTTTCTATATCGCGTTTCGTTTTGAGTTCGGCTTCGCCGTCGGCGCGGTGGTTTCCACGGTGCATGATATTCTGATGACGATCGGCATCTTCGTTTTGTCGGGACGCCAATTTTCGGCGCCGATGGTGGCGGCGATTCTCTGTATCGCTGGTTACTCCATCAATGACACCGTTGTCGTGTTCGACCGTATCCGTGAAGAATTACATCTGAATCCAGGCGTCGGTTTGCGCGAGATCGTCAATCACGCGATTCAGCGAGTGTTCTCGCGGTCGTTGATGACGAGTTTGTCGGCCTTCCTCGCGGCGTTGTCGCTTTTCGTTTTCGGCGGCGGCGTGATTCACGATTTGTCGTTTACCTTCCTCGTCGGTATTATCACCGGCACGTTCTCTTCGATCTTCATCGCCAGTCCGATTTTCTATTGGTGGCACAAGGGCGATCGTAAGCACGTCGAGAAGCACCAAGACGTTAAACCGACCTACGAGTGGACCGGCGCCAGCAAGGCGTCGCAGTAAAAACGCTGGGCGCGGTTTTGGATTGGCGTGCTCGCGTGAGCGCGCCAGTTAGCCGCGCCTTTTCAGCCAAACTCTTTCGGAGTTCGGCGACTATGCGCTGGGTCTATACATCTTTGCCGACTGATCAGGTCGAAGCGCTGAGCCGCGCCG
>FTDT01000010.1_pt1 | contig 11750 bp, 9 predicted proteins | sample 1640021 | NCBI WGS metagenome assembly FTDT01 (sample SAMEA3914869, study PRJEB12502) | metagenome | biome: forest; material: soil | place: USA | collected 2012-03-12 | depth 0.1 m | reverse complement strand
GGTTGAATCAATTTGTCGTAATCTTCGACGCTGTATTCGAGATCGGCGTCCTGTATGAGGAGAATATCGCCCGTCGCCTGAGCCAGGCCGAGCCGCACTGCATGGCCCTTTCCGCGCGGACGGTCCTCCAAAAACAATCGAACCCGCGGGTGTTCGGCGAATTTCTGCACGACCGCTCGAGTGCCGTCAGTAGAATTACTTTCCACCAGAATGATTTCCAGCTCCCAGCCCGGGATCGTTTTTGCCGTGATCGCATCGAGTGCCGCCGCGACCGTACCGATCTCATTGTAGATCGGCACGATCACCGAGAGCTTTCCGCCGGATAAACTACGATACGTCATTCCGCTTCCAGCAGAAAAGTCATCGCTAAGCGGCGCGAGCTTGTTTTTCGAGAAAAGGAGTTCGCATTTCCTGCTTCACCAAAGGTCTTTTTACCTTTCAACTGTCTCTTTATGCACGCTGCCAAATGGCCTAAGATTTTGCCTCCGCTGACACCCGAGCAACAGCGGATTAATGACGACTTCATGAAGCGTTGGCACGAGGTGCTGCCGAACAAGTACGGCATGATCGAGAAGTTTAATCACAGCTTCCCAGCGAAGTATTCGCGACCCGGCTTTTTGCGCACGCTCGAGATCGGTGCGGGCTTGGGCGAGCATATCAACTACGAAACGCTCACGCCTGAGCAGGAGACCAGCTACTACGCGCTCGAACTTCGCGAAAACATGTGCGCGAAAATTCGCGAGCACTTCCCTCGCGTGCAAGCGCTCGTCGGAGATTGCCAAGCAACCCTCCCCTTTGCGGATGGATATTTCGATCGCTACATCGCCGTGCACGTGCTCGAACATTTGCCTAATCTCCCCGCATGTTTGCGCGAAGCTCATCGCGTGCTCGACAAGCGCAAAGGCCAGATGCTCGTCGTGATTCCATGCGAAGGCAGCCCCGCTTACAGTTTAGCGCGCAAAATTTCCGCGCAGCGGATTTTCGAGAAGACCTATAACATGCCTTATAAGGTTTTCATCGGCCGCGAGCATATCAACGTCCCTCGCGAAATTCTCGCTGAACTCCATCCGTATTTCACGATTGAGGCGCGCTCGTTTTTCCCGCTGCCGTTTCTTCCTTTCGTCTTCAACAATCTCTGCATCGGCCTTTCGCTCAAACCACGCCTGGTGCCACTCTCCCCCGCAGCCGCTTAAGTTTACATGCAAAACGTGTTTGTCACCGGCGCCGCCGGGTTCATCGGATCCAACTTAATCGATCGTCTGCTCGCCGATGGCGTGTCGGTGATTGGCTGGGATAATTTTACCACCGGGCAGGAGCGGTTTCTCGATGGAGCGAAATCTCATCCTAAATTTCGACTCATCCGAGGCGATAATTTAGATCTGCCGGCACTGACGACCGCGATGAAAGGCTGCGATTTCGTGGTGCATTTCGCCGCCAACGCCGACGTGCGTTTCGGCACCGAGCATCCCAAAAAAGATCTCGAGCAAAATACCTATGCGACCTTCAACGTGCTCGAAGCGATGCGCGCCAATGGGATCAAGCGCATCGCCTTTTCCTCAACGGGTTCAACTTATGGCGAAGCTGCCGTCATCCCTACGCCCGAAGATGCGCCATTTCCTGTGCAGACTTCCCTGTACGGCGCTTCCAAAGTTGCCTGCGAAGGTTTGATCTCGGCTTACGGTGAGGGTTTTGGCTTCGAATGCTATATTTTCCGTTTCGTTTCCATCCTCGGCGAACGCTATACCCACGGACACATCTTTGACTTTTATAAGCAGTTGCTCGAGCACCCGGACTGGCTCCGCGTCCTCGGCGACGGCGGGCAACGAAAAAGTTATCTTTACGTGCAGGATTGCGTAGAGGCGATTCTACACGTCACGCGTTTAGGCACCGCGGCCGACGCTAAACATCACACACAGATTTATAATCTAGGCACAGCCGAATACGTGCAGGTTAAAGATAGCATTCGCTATATTTGTGGAGCGCTTGACCTAAAGCCGGAGCTACGTTTCACCGGCGGCGATCGCGGCTGGATCGGCGATAATCCGTTTATCTTTCTGGATACAAAAAAGATTCTCGCGACCGGTTGGAGGCCGAAGCTGACCATCCAAGAAGGCATCGTTGCAACTCTGCGCTGGCTCCAGGCGAATTCCTGGATCTATCAACAGCGCAGCTGAACCTGCGCCTTCAATCGCCTCCAGCCTACTTGCGACGCAGGCCGAGGATGCTGAGATAAAAGCTGGCCAACACTGTTTGCGAACCGATCACACCAGCGGTGATCGCAGGGATGAACGTGCGCATCGTTTCGCTCGCGCGAAGGTTGCCGAAACCCAAAACGCGCCAGGTCCAAACGGAATAGCCTGCGCCAGCCAAGCTCGCTAATATCAAAACGAATCCTACGATGAGCCCGACTTCTAAAGTGATATAGCGAAAGACGCGGGTTAGGGCTGGATCTTCCGGTAAAAGCCCTTCTGCGATCGCAAAAACTTTGGTGAGTATGGCGAAGACTACGGCTTGGTAACCGATGATAAAAAGGCCGCTGCCTGCGAGCAGCGTATGGATATCAAACACGACGCTGCCGATCGTACGAGAGCCGCCTATCAGCCAAAGATTCAGTGCTACGCCGACGAAACACAAAATCGCGCCCGGCATAAGAAAAAGCCACCGAGGACAATACATCAGCAAAAAGCGAAGGTGCCTCCAACCATCACGCCAGCTCCGCAAATGCGGCGCTCGTGAGCGGCCATCTGGACTCAACGTCGTCGGCACTTCGCACACTTTTATACGAGCTAAAGTCGCTTTAACGACCATCTCACTGGCGAATTCCATTCCGGTCGTCTGTAAATTCAGCCCTAGAATGGACGCGCGGTCGAAGCCTCGGAGGCCGCAGTGAAAATCGCCGATCGGGCTTCGAAAAAAAAGCCGGCCAATAAACGAAAGTACGGGATTTCCTAAATAGTAATGAAGAGGTGGCATCGCTCCTGGTTGAATCCCGCCAAGAAATCGGTTGCCCATTACGAGTTGATAACCTTCCCGGAGCTTCTCGAGAAACTGCTCCATCCGCGAAAAATCGTAACTGTCATCCGCGTCGGCCATGATCACGTACTTTCCGTGCGCCGCGGCAATGCCAGTCGATAGTGCCGCACCATATCCGCGAATTGATACAGGGACAACGCGCGCTCCTGCCGCGGTCGCGATCGCTTGCGATCCATCGGTACTACCATTGTCGGCAACGACGACCTCTCCGTTTACGTTCCACTTTGAAAGCCACGTACGTGCCTTGGTGACGCAGGTCGCGAGCGTCTCTGCCTCGTTCAAACAGGGCATCAGCACAGTCAATTCGATCGCATCAAAGCTGGAATTCATTCTCTGCCAGCTTGCCCTGCGCCCACGTCGAAGTCGAGGCCGTCCTAAAAAAGGCGCTCGCTATCGCAAAACCAACGATTCTTTTCGTAGAGTTCGCATGTCAGAAAACGGGTCATCAATGAGTTTGGGAGCGCCGAGCCGAGGGTCGCGTTGGCCTACTGGAATAGCCATCGTGATCGTCACACTTTGTTATGCATGGGCTTTCTGGGGATCGACCCATGAAATCTGCAGCGAACGTCCGACTGGCTATTACGCCTTGCTCACCGACGCGCTCACATCGGGTCAACTGCATCTAAAGATTGAACCCGACCCGCGTCTTGCCGCCCTGCCAAATCCGTGGGCAGGTGCTCAAGGGATCCCTCGCGTTCACGACGCGACCTATTTCAACGGACACTATTACCTCTATTTCGGCATCTCGCCGGTTTTGATTTTACTCGCGCCTTGGCATGTGCTGACAGGTACGTTTTTGGCCGAATCGTTAGCGACTACTCTCTTCGGTTGGATCGGCTTTCTGCTCGCGGCGCGCCTTTGGATCCGACTCAAGCAACGCGTTTTTCCGGATCTCGGCGCGATGTGGACAGCCATGGGAGTGGCCATGATTGGGCTGGGCAATTACGTTTATTTCCTGCTGGAGACTCCGGTTTTTTATCATGTGCCGATCGTCTGCGCGTTCATGTGTGTAATGATCGCGTTGAACACGCTCGAAGCGGCATTGAATGGAAATGGAGAAGCCGGCAGACGCATTTTCCTGATTTCCATCGCAAGTTTACTTTGGGCACTCTGCGTGGGTGCGCGGCCCAACTACGCCATAGGCTTGCCGCTCTTCGGAGCGTTTGTCATCGCGATGGCGTACCGGATGGGTCGCGAAAGACTCCCTGTGGCGCAGATCACTCGGTTATTGGCGGCAGCGATCGTTCCCGCCGCGGTGGTCGGCCTCGGTCTCGCTTGGTACAACTATGCGCGTTTTGGCAACATTACGGAGTTCGGCATAAAATATCAATTCGCGTCGATCGATCAGCGTTTTCTCAAACTAACCGATTCGAAAAATTTCTGGCCGACCCTGGCCAGTTATCTCACGGCTGGCGCCGACTACACGCCGTACTATCCTTTTGTCGAAGAGAAGATTGATGTGATCGGGTTGATTCGTTGGGTACCATTTGGCTTGGCGGCAGTCTTGGCCCCTTTGACTGCGTGGCGCCTTTGGAGGGCAGGCCGGAATAACTGGAGCGGAATCATCATCTTGCTCACGCTGCTCACGTGCGCACATCTGGCTTCACTTTGTATTCTTCCGTTTGCGAACGATCGCTACCTCGTCGATTTTGTACCTGAGGCAATTCTGCTCGCGCTCGTCGTATCCGCGGATTGGTTACAGCAGACTCGCCGCTCCCGTTTTGTTCATGCGATCGTTGCGTTGCTCGTGATCGCGGTTGGCGGAGACACCTTGGTGCATGCGAACCTGCTCGCAATTCAACGCAACGCAGAGCCCGGATTGCAGCCTGCGCTCGCGCGTGCAGGGGACTATCTAGCACCTCTTTGGGAAAGGGCCTTTCACATCCCGCGAGGTCGCGTCGACCTAACTATTAGATTTCGCAATTTGCAGCCGAGAGAAGTTGAGCCGTTGGTTGCGACGGGCGTTGGGCGGGACGTTGTGTATGTAGAATATCTTCCGGAGCAACGCGTGCGATTCGGTTTTTTTCACTTCGGAGCGGGCGGTCCAACTAGCGAAGCGATTCCTGTCGAAATTGATAAGCCCTATCACGTATCTATTGATCTAGGTTCATTGTATCCACCAGCGGAACACCCTACCTTTCGCCAATGGGATCAACCGACGATCGACGCTCTTCATCGGCGCATCCAGGTGCACTTCGAGGGAAGAAAAGTGCTCCAGTGGACCGCGGCGTTCTACGACTCGAATCCTTTTCTTATCCAAATTGGCAAGAACACCAAATCACCGATCACCGCGCGCAAGTTTAGCGGCACCATCGACTCCGTGCACTGGCAGGGAATGCCTTCAAAAGATCAAGTCCCCTCAGTCCCAGGAGACGGACCGGTGCGACTGACGGTTAAATTTCCCCCTTTCGCCAATATTATTTCTCAACCGTTGATCAGCACGGGCCGACCAGGCGCCGGCGATCTCATCTACGTGACCTACTTGAGTCCAACTCGTCTGCGCTTCGGTCATGACTCCTGGAACGCGGGCGCGATCGAAACAGTAGAAGTGAGTTACGATCCACACAAAACTCACACCATTGATATCGATATGGGTTCTCTCCATGCGAACGCCAAAGATTTAGAAGCGAGCAAATATAAACTGAAGATTCGGTTTGATAATGACTATATTCTTTCGACCTACCGGCCCTTTCATGTGAGCGCGCCGATCGACATTTCGCTTGGCTACGATACCACACGCTCGACCGCAGCGAGTCCATTTTTCACGGGGTCGGAAATGACCGCAACACGCATCCCAGAGTTGCCAGACCTGGCACCGGCGCTGCCAGGTTGGGGACCGGTTAGACTCGTCGTCTCCCATGTTGCACCACTGGTAGGCGCACGTGAGCCGCTGCTCGTGACAGGAACGCCTGGTGCCGGCGATTTTATTTTCCTAATCTATCTTGATCCGACGCATATTCAGATCGGTTACGACCACTGGGGCGTTGGAGGAGTCACAAGCAAACCGATCGAGATCGATCTCACTCAACCGCTCGATCTAAAAATCAGCACAAGCGCGCTCTATCCGCTAGCCGTGTCGAAAGAATGGAGCGGGACACCTGACGATATTCGGAAAAAACTTCTCTCTACTACGACCGTCATGGTGAATGGAAAAATTGCGATCGATTATCCGATGGTCGCCTACTCGGCCTCGGCCAACGAAACCTACATCTGCGCAAATCCCATCGGTGGTTCGAGCTGCAACCTCATGTTCACCGGTTCTATTCTCGGCATGAACCGTCTAAAAGTCGGCACTACGCTGAATGCCGATTGATGTTCTTCCAGGCACTTCTCAACTTATTTAACTATGAAATGGTTTCTCGCTTTGGTGGGGTTGCTCGCACTCGGTTGGTTCGCGTACCATCAACATACATTGGTAAAAACGGCATACGTAAATGGTCTTCCGGAGTACTCTCAGTTGCCGGGCCGTGAGTACATCGTCGAGCGCGACTGCTACACGTTCACACTAAAACACCATAAAAGCGATTGGCCTCTGATCGGAGCAAACGCACCCGACGCTTCGCTCTCGGTCTCTGCACTTCCGGCTGAAGTGACCGAGAAAAATATCGGCAAGGAGACTCCGGACGTGCACATCCTCGACGTTGTCCGCACGGGCTCGCGTTTCAAAATCGCTTCCGTTCGTCGCGACCAAGGTGCGAAGTCCACTTCAATCAGTTTCGAAATTCTTTTTCTCGATGAAAACGCGCGCCGTTACTCGCGTTTGGATGCGTTTTGGATCATGGACCATTCCCACGACCAGGAAGGCGCTGCTCCCGCGATTCTTGAAACTTACGCAGTGCAAAGGGTTAAAAAATAACCCCGATCATGCGTCATCTTCGTTTATCGGTAGATCCGATCACCCCGGGCCGTCTTCAACTCATCGACGAGCTTAAGGGCTTCGCGATCATTCTTGTGGTCCTATATCACGCAGGCGGCGTAGTCGCTTGGGAAAACAAACTGCACGGAGAACTGGGCGTCGACATCTTCGCGATTCTCAGCGGAGTTGGGTTATCTCTCAGTTCAACCGTCAAAAGCGCCGGTCAATATTTCGGCCGCCGGTTTCTTCGGATTTACCCAATGTATTGGCTGGTTCTAACGGCATTTCTACTGGGAAACGCTTACTTCATGGGCGAGCACACGACGACTAAGGACATCGTTCTCCATTACATCGGCATTCACGCGTTTTGGAGCGATACTTACGCCGTTTCGATCAACGATTCATTTTGGTTCATCACGTTTATCATCTTCGTCTATACTGTATATTGGCTGATAAAACCTCTCTGGAATCGGCCAGACTGGATAATCGCCATTGGCAGCATTCTGACGTTGGTGATGTCGCTAACATTTTTATATGGAGGGCATGCCCTGATGTTCGGCCATCTGGTGACGCGCGTCCCGCAATTCTTTATTGGGCTCTTGATAGGACAACTGATTCGCAACGGTAGGTTGGAAATCCCTCTCAATGTGACCGTTTGCCTAAGCGTATTTATTCTGCTCTACGTCGCCTATCTCAATAGCATCATCTACTACATTATCGTGCTGGCACCAGTCATGATGGGGCTATACGCCTTCGCGTTTAAACCCATCCTCCCGGTTTTTATCGCGGGCCCCGTTGGAAAAATTTTTGCTTTTCTGGGGCGTTATTCGCTGGAAATTTTCCTGATCCATCAGCCGCTTATCCGACACTACAATCTCCACTTTCAATATACGTGGTTTAAAATTACGCCGCCGACGATTCATCAAATGATTATCGGTATGGTGATTTGGTTTATAGTGGTCGTAATCCCTCTTAGCGTCGGCCTTGGTAAGCTGCAACAATGGATGCTCTCCTCGAAAAAGACCGCATGAAAATCGTTATTACCGGAACTAGCACAGGCATCGGCCGCGCTCTGGCTGAACATCTTCTCTCTCAGGGCCACGAAATCCTTGGGTTAGCTCGATCCGACCAGACGGACTTCGAGAAACAGCACAGAGGAAAGTTTCGCGCGGCGCGTTGCGACGTCGCACAGTGGTCGGAGTTGAAAAAGATCGCCGACCAGCTCGCTTGGGCGAGCGCGGACGCGCTAATCACTTGTGCTGGAGTGCAGGGTGAAATCGGCCTAGCTGTCGACGTTGATCCGGAAAAATGGAGTAGCACGGTGCGATCGAATCTCGATGGCACCTATTTTGCCATCCGCGCTTTCTATGCCGCGCTCAGTAAAAATCCAAACCGTACAAAGGTGATCAGTTTCTCCGGAGGCGGCGCGACAAAGTCTCGGCCCAATTTCTCGGCCTATGGTGTGGCCAAATGCGGGGTCGTCCGCTTGATCGAAACGCTGGCCGACGAACTCCGCGATTTGCCAATTGATTTCACCGCCGTGGCTCCAGGCGCGATCAACACCCGTTTGACTGATGAGGTAATTGCTCGTGGTCCCGAAGTGTCTGGGAAAAGTGAATACGAAGCGGCGGTGAAACAAAAATCTAGCGGAGGATTCCCGATATCCAAAGTGTTGGGACTGATTGACTGGCTCTTATCAGCGAAAAGCGATCGGCTTTCCGGCCGGTTGATTTCGGCGCCATGGGATCCCTGGCTTCATCTGAACGCCGAAAGGATCGCCGCGCTCAACAAAACCGATGTCTACATGCTGCGCCGGATTGTCGCCGAAGAGCGTGGGTTAAAATTAGAGTGATGCCTTGTCGTTGACAGCCGACGTAAAAACGCGGCGCTGCATCATCAGAAAACTAACCGCCATCTGCGCCACATTAGCCACGCCGGCGCGAAGCCAAGATGGCCAGGAGGTGATCGCACCCAACGCGGTGAAAACGCTCCACTGGATCACAAATGTAAATAGCACCATCACGATATACTCAGAAACTTGGCGCGTCGCGTCTTTGCGATCGCTACCGAAGGTCCAGAATTTGTTGAGACAAAAATGCAGACCGAGCGCGGGTAGATAAGCAATGAAGAAGGCCCGCTGCGCCCCGACCAACGGTGCGAGCAATCGGTTCAGTCCCATGAACACAAGCATGACGACGATACCAACGACGCCAAATCGGACGAGCTTCCAGAAGAAGGCAGATGTGATCACATCAAGGAGTAATCAAAGAACTTTTTAATCGATCGCTCTTCTTCAATTCACCCGTGAACGTGGGATAGGATGAAGATGCTCGGATAGCATTGTTTCCGATTTGGATATCATCGGGCGAAGATGGATGAAACCCGGTTGGCTTATCGAAGACAATTTTCCCATCGAGCCGAACGACAATGCGATCGCGATTCATGTAGCCCGTCCACCCCTCTCCAATGGCAGTGGGATAAAGTGCTCCGTAGTCGATTTCAACCACATGAGTTTTCCGATAATCGATTTCGATCGGATCACTGAATCGCGCTCCTCCACCCCAGTCGTCCTGCCCAAAACTGATTTGGTGATTATTCAAATAGTGAACGAAAACCAAATCACCCAAACCGGTGACGCCGGAGCTTAATAATGGTTCGCTTCGCTCATCCTTGAATGAAGGCAAAATCAATTCGAGGCTCACCGGTCCATAAAGCCCCGGCGGAGGCTCGGGCAAAGCATTCGGCAAGCGTCTCGAAGAAACGATTCGGCCAGAAAACGGCTGAGTGAAGCTGCCGCGACCGCCAGAGCTTCCAATCGACGGTTCTCGCGAAGTCGCGTCATAGCATTCCGCAAGTCCATCGATCGATACTTCATTATCTAATTTAACGCGAAGTTTGCGTTGAATAAAATGGGCCTCCCGTGGCGCAAAGAGGTCGAAAAATGGATGCGCCGGGGGCGGATACAAAGAAGGCATGTCTATGGTGATCGTCTGCACTTCGCCCGCTTTGTAATGAACCAGTCCCCCTACCAGCGAAAACCGGCTAGTATGTTCGAACCCGAATCGCGCAAGATTCGGAGAATCATACATGATATAGAGATAGTCAGAACGAAATGTTTTTCCAGTGGCCAAAATCGCTTCCAGTTGCCCTGGTTTGCCCTGGGGCATAACCACCTTTATTTCCAGCGGTCCATATCGTGTACCGGTAATACGGTCGCATAACTCGGACCATCGGTTGGCGGCGTGCGCGATTCGCATGTAGAGCGCAGGCTGTTCGTCACGCATTAACTCATTATGTGCAAGGCTGACGAATACATTGAAAACTACTGAGTAGACCAGTAAGGCCACCATTGTCGCGCCGAGAACCAGTCGACGAACACCGCTTAATCCTGGCTCAGAAAAGAGAAAATAAGTTCCCAGCACTGCCAGCACGATTAGCTCTGGAGTAAAATCGACCATATATCGATTATTGATCGCCGCAAAACAACTCACGATCAGCGCGGTCGGGATTGCGAAAAGAAGCACGGATAAGGAGGTCCAACGGAAGAGACCTCCGGATTCGGACGTCTCTCTTGTTCCGAGTAGGGCGAGCCCAAAGAGCGCAAACGGAATGTTTGGAATAATTCCGTAGGGATCTTCCACGCCCAAAAATCCTGCGGGAGGGGTGGGCGCATCGATTACGGTGAAAAATGGGAAATACGGGCTGCACCCTGCGGGCACGGTGAAATAAATCCGCAGACCGTAAATGATATAGCTGAGACTAAAAAGCTTTAGTTTAGCGTTCTCGTCGCCTGCCATTTGGTACTTCTGTCCGAACTCTGCGATACTTCCAAAACGGGCATAGTTATAGAGAGCTAAGACTATACCCCAGCAAGCAATGGGCACTACGGCAGAAGCGACTAGCCGCCACCACTTAGGATTACGCCAACAGGTCCGCCAGCCACCGAACTCGCTCACGAAATATAATAACGGAAGCGCGAGAATGAAACTGCCGATTAGATAAACCGGACGCGCTCCAATGGCCGCTCCAAAAGCTAAGCTTGCCCACGCGAGCCAGAGCGCCCGGAATTTAGCATGAAACGCTCTCGCGAAGCAAAAGAGACCAGCCATTGCGCACATGTACCCGCAAGTAATCGGTACCTCCCAGATGCTTGCACGTCGAAGCAAACTCGGCACCATGGTCGTCAATCCCAGAGCAAAGATTGACATCAACCATACCCACCCAGGCGTGCTTTTAAAGTACCACCTTTTTATATCCGTAGCTAACAGAACTGAAAAAATAAAACCGAGAACACAAAAAACAAAAGACGCTGTGGCTTCGGTAATAAATTTCCCGGTAACAAAGTGAAACGGCAGGAAGAGTACAATCTCCGGAGTTACGCCGAAATATAAATAGTAATGATGATTGAAGTAAGTGGCATCATGCATCCCATGTCCCTGCCGAGCGATCGGATCCCATGGATCTTTCATTCCGAGTAGAAATGGGTCCACCGGTGTATCGAGATAGAGGTGTCCCTTGATCAAGCCGCGACAGAGCATGCTGTAGTACTCCTGGCTTTGGTCGACAACCCGCGGCCCTCGGACCTCCGTGAGCGCAGTCCACCAATAAAACCAGCTGATCAGAACCACGATTACTAAAACAGAAATGCGTCTTATCCAAGTTGCTGTCAGCTTATGCGCCGAATCATTGAGATAGCCGCTTTCATTCGAAATTTCTTTCATTGCGAAAAAGCGATCCCAGCTGCCAAAAGTCCTTGCTTGGTCATTCCCGCCTAGCAAAGGCTCCGCGCCTTATGGGTGACAAGAACCAAAATCCGCTGGGGTTCGCCATCGTGGGATGCGGGCTCATCGGACGCAAACGG
>FTDT01000169.1_pt1 | contig 11795 bp, 9 predicted proteins | sample 1640021 | NCBI WGS metagenome assembly FTDT01 (sample SAMEA3914869, study PRJEB12502) | metagenome | biome: forest; material: soil | place: USA | collected 2012-03-12 | depth 0.1 m | reverse complement strand
TTTTTTCCCGCCGCATCGAAAAGATAGAGCGCCGCAAACGGCACGTCTTTGGTATTCTTGCGCAGCGTCGCAAACGCGGTCGCACAGGCGCGCGCGACCGTTTTTTCCAGTAAAACATTGGTTGCGAGTTCCGACAGCGTCGCCAGTCGGCGCGCGTTGAGCACTTTCGCTGACACATCCGCCGACGGGCAAAAAAGGCCTCCGACCGCGCCAAATTCATCCCGGATCGGGCTGTAAGAAAACGAATAGTACGTTTCCTCAATAAAGTCCGAGCGCTTCATGAATAACTCCACGTCATCGACGAAAGAGGCTTCAGCGCGTTGGAAAACCTTCTCCGCGAGGGGACCGCAAATATCCCAAATTTCCGCCCAAACTACACTGGCTGGACGCCCCAACGCCCAAGGGTGCTTCGATCGGCTCAACACCGAAATATAGGCGTCATTATAAAGAAAAGTCGCCGTCGGCCCCCAGCCAATCCACATCGGATGCTGCGAACTGAGCATCAGACTCACTGCTGTGCGCAAGCTTTGCGGCCAAGTTGTGAGCGCCCCCAGTGGCGTCGTCTCCCATGGATGATGGGAAATCAATTTTCCCAACTCGCCGCCTTCTTCCAGCCACGCAAGATCCGCGCCGAGCGTGGGCTTTGCATCCTGAGGAAACGAAGGCTGGTCCATTTTTAGTCGATTCTCTGTGGAAATGGCTCCAGATCAATACGGCCGGCTACGAAACATTTCGGTAGGTGTCACCGGGATTCCCCCGAGAGCAAGCAATTTAGATAACCGAATTTATATAGTGGTGAGTTGATACCTAATATAAACGCACGGGCAAACGAATCTGTTTCCGCTCGCGGTTCCTCGCTGGCAATTGGCGTTCTGTCACCGGCAGTTCGCGTCGGAGTGGGCAGCTTCTGCTTGCTTAACAAATGCCGCTGGTTTTAGTGGCCGCGCTTTGCGTTACAAATGGCAAATCTTCGTGGTATTGCTGGCTTGGTGCGTTGGCACTGGAAGCCAGTGGGATTTGCTGCAGGCATTCGCGTGGGCCAAGATGTTCGCCGGGCTCTCGCAAACCATGTCTTTTTGCGACGCTGCGGAGACCACCTTTTACGGCAAACCTTGCCAAATTTGTCTCTTAGTTTCGCACGCCCGGAACGACGACACACCTAAAACCGCCGACGTGACAGACACCGCGCAGAAGGTTGTACTTTTCATAGAGTCAGCTGACCCGCTACCTGCGATTGCGGTTGAAGAGATTCGCCTGCGCGTGGCCCACGCGCGGATTTTGCGGCACGACCTAGCCGAACCGCCGACTCCGCCGCCACGGCTCGCTGTGGTTTGAGTTGAGTTCCTGTTCGCGCGTGTTGTGCGCCCCGCTCACGAGCTTACACGCTTCGGAGCGTCTGCACGACGATTCCCGGACAGGTTGTCAGCAATCCTTCACTGCATGCTGCGCAGTCACGCGCCATGCGAGCGATCCGCGCCTGATCGCACCACCGCACACCATGTTTTTTTCCTCGTATTTACGTCACTCCTCCGCCGCCATCTCCGCGGCGATTATCGCCTCAACATGCGCCACACCTCGTGCGAGCGCTTGCTCCATTTGCGGATGCTCCCTCAGTTCCGACTGGGCGCTGCAAAATTTCAATTCCAGCGCCGGGACCGAGATCGACGGCCGGTTTGAATATTTCGCGCAGGATCAACTTCGCAGCGGAACCCATGCTGTCGATCGCGGAACGCTCACGTTTCCCAACGATGATGAGGTCCAGCAGAAGACACTCAATCGCGGCTACTGGCTAACCATCGACCAAGCTATCGGCGCAAATTGGGGCATCACCGCGCAGCTCCCCAGCTACTCGCGCTTTCATACGACGATCGCAGAAGGCGACACGGATATCTCTTCTTCTCGCGCGAGCGGCATCGGCGACGCTCGCATCCTCGGGCGTTATCAACAACAGACACTCCACCAAGGCTGGTCCTTTCAGTTTGGTCTTAAATTGCCCACGGGAAAAACGGATCAAACATTTTTCGCCGGCCCCCAAGCGGGCGAACTGCTCGATCGCGGTCTGCAACTTGGCACCGGCAGTACGGACGCGATTGTCGGCGCTTCGTACTTCCTGCGCTTCGCCAATGCCTGGAGCGCCTTTGCGCAAACCGTGGTCGAGGCGCCTTTCACCGCCAAAGACGACTACCGACCAGCTGCCTCATTCAACACGAATGTAGGTATTCGCTGGCTCAATACGAGTCGCTGCACGCCCCAATTGCAGATCAACGCCCGCTGGGACACGCGCGAACACGGAGCTAACGCGGACTTCGACAACAGCGGCGACACCATCGTCGATATTAGTCCCGGTTTGACCGTCGACGTCACGCAAACCTCCAACCTTTTCGTTTTTTTGCAGCTGCCTCTCTATCAGCGCGTCAACGGCCTGCAGATCGAGCCGCACTGGCTCCTCTCGACCGGCTTCCGTTGGCGCCTTTGACGCGCGGCGAAGCGATTGTCACGCGATCGCTACAATCGCCCGTGAAACCCAAACTCGCCGAAGTGGACCTATGCGCGCGTGGATCTCTTCGGCGAACATCTTGAACTCTCTCGGGCTCTTCTTCTTCTCGGCGCGATCGCTCTCGCGCTGGGTTTTGAGATGGTGAACGGCTTTCACGACACCGCCAACGCCGTCGCGACTGTAATCTACACTCACACCCTGCGTCCCTGGGTCGCGGTCATCTGGTCGGGAATTTGGAATCTGTTGGGCGTGCTGCATTCGTCGGGCGCCGTTGCCTTCGGCATCGTGGCGCTGTTACCGGCAGAGCTCGTGGTAAATATTAATTCGGGCCCCGGTTTCGCGATGATCTTTGCCTTGCTGATTTCGGCGATCATTTGGAATTCCGGTACCTGGTACCTAGGTTTACCAGCCTCCAGCTCGCACAGTCTGATCGGTTCCATCTTGGGCGTGGCGCTCGCCAACTCTGCGATCAGTTCGGGAAAACTGGGCGAAGGCGTCAATTGGCATCAAGTAAAAGACGTGGCCCTCTCGCTGCTGATCTCCCCGTTGCTCGGATTCGTGCTCTCGGGCATTCTTCTGTTGGCGATGAAGGCAGTTTTCAAAAATCCCGATTTATATATCGCCGCAGATCAAAAAAAGCGGCCCCCACTCGGCATTCGCGGATTGCTCATGCTCACTTGTACCGGCGTCAGTTTCGCCCACGGCTCTAACGACGGTCAGAAAGGCATGGGGCTGCTCATGCTGATTTTAGTTGGTGTGGTGCCGGGCGCCTTCGCACTCAATCTTCATCCTCATGTCGTAGATGTAGCAAAGCTCCGGCAGTCAGCCTATTCGGCGGAACAGATTATTAAAGCGAAAGCGCAACCGTTCGCGGGCGACATGACCCAGGCATCCGCTGAAGTAACGACGTTTCTGAAAGGAGCCGACGGCGACCTTGCTAAAGCAGCGGGCGCGCTCGCGAAGATCGATCACGAGCTCGGCGACCGGCTCGCGCAGGTGAATACATTTAGTGAAGTGCGCAATGATGAACGCAAAAATCTACGCACGTTATTATACTTATCCGACAGCGGAACGGATCAATTAATCAAACGCGGCTACGTATCCGATTCGGCGGCACAACCGCACCTAGCCGATTTCAGAAAACAGATTGACCAGGCCACGAAGTATATAGCGGGATGGGTCAAGGTGGCGGTAGCTATTGCGCTGGGCCTCGGAACTATGATCGGCTGGAAACGCATCGTCGTCACGGTCGGAGAAAAAATCGGCAAATCCCATCTTAGCTATGCGCAAGGCGCCTCCGCCGAACTGGTGGCGGCCTCGACCATCAGCCTGGCGGACTATTTTGGTTTACCGGTCAGCACCACTCACGTGCTTTCTTCTGGCATCGCCGGAACGATGGCAGCCAATCATTCCGGTCTTCAGAAAGCCACGCTCCGAAACATCGTGCTCGCTTGGGTTCTCACCCTGCCCGTCTGTATGCTGCTGGGCGCGGGATTATTTTCTGCGACCCTTTACTTCGTGCTCCACGGCCTCGGTGCTCACTGAGAAATCAGCCCGGGCAACTTCGACGCGGACCAATAGTCCACGATTAACTTCACAAGCCGGTCGAGTTCATAAAGCCCGATTGGCTTTACCATGAATGCGCTTGCACCGTACTTGAAAGCTTCGTCGATGTCCGCTTGTCGGGCAGACGAGGTCAGAATGATGATTGGCACGACGCGAAACTGCGGCGTCTCGTGCATCCACCGCAAAAATTCAAGCCCGTCCATCTGCGGCATTTTTATATCCGTCATAATGACCCGGGGATAGGGATGCTTCGAACGGTCTTTATAGTCACCTTTCCCCTGCATATAGCTGACGGCCTCTTCGCCATTCATGACCCAACGCACCGGATTTTCGAGTCCGACGCGCTTGAACGCACGTTGCAGCAGCTCGGCGTCAATGGGCTCATCTTCGACAATCAATATGGAAAGGTCCGGCGTGTTCATGCTGCAATTTCCAGCTTAAACCAGAAGGTGCTCCCTTGACCGACCGTAGATTCTACGCCGTAGCTGCCGCGCATTCGTTTGATCGCCATCGCTACAATGGCCAAACCCACGCCTGTGCCAGGATACTCGCGCGTCGAATGCAGTTTTTCGAAAAGACCGAAAATTCGTTGATGGTATTTTTCGGGAATGCCCACGCCATTGTCTTTCACGCAGACGCGGACCTCATGATTATTTTCACGTTCCGCCCAGATATAAATAGCGGGCGCGCGCTCAGGCGGACAAAAGCGCACCGCGTTGGCCACGAGATTGCTCAGCACACGCTCGAGTAAAAATCGGCTCGCGCGCACTGCCGGCAAATCCACTCCGATGGTCACCAAACCTTGGCGGCGCTTAATCTCCATTTCTAATTCCTGCAAGGTCGCGTCAACGGCGGCGCTCAGTGCGACCGGCTCCAACGTGATGCGACGCTCGGTTAGCCGACTGTAGTCGAGAAGGTCGGTCGTCAACCTGTCCATCCGCCGCGCTGCCGCCTGGATTTTTTCCAAATAGGTTTCGCCCTCTGGATTCCTCACTAAATTTTCCTCTCGCATCATTTCCGCATACGCATTCATTGCGCGCAGTGGCGCCCGCAAATCGTGGGCGACACTATATAAGAGGCCTTCGAGCTGACTGGTCTTTTCAACCAGCTCGGACGTTCGACTGGCCACCTGTTCTCTCAGCTGATCTTCAAACGCGCGCTCAGCGGTCACGTCGCGGAGCGTTCCGACGACCACGATCGATTGGCTGCCGTCATTCTGGCTCTGCAGTGTGCGAACGCCGTGCGTAGCTATATAGCGAATGCCCCCATCAGGCAGGATCATGCGATGTTCCGAATCAAATTTCTTCGATGGCGCCGGATCTAACAATGCGTTCTTCATCGAGTCTTTCATTTTCTCAGCGTCCTCCGGATGGACTCTCTCTAAATAGAGTTGGAGAGAAGCAGGTGTATCGAGCTCCACTCCGAGCAAACTACGCAGTTGCTCATTCCAATTAATTTCGCCCGTCGTGAGATTATAATAGAAGATCCCCAGGTGCGCCGCTTCCGTTGCCAAGCGTAGCTGCGCCTGGCTGGCCTGCAAACCCTCCTCCGCACGTTTGCGGTCAGTGATGTCCTGAACCACAGAAAGTTGATAGGGCGAAGACGCGCTCGGCAAAGCTACGGTGGTCGTCACGAGATGCACCCAGACGATCGAAGCGTCCGGGCGCACATAACGCTTCTCGGTAACAATCTCGTTCACCTGACCTTCATTTAGCCGCGAGAAACGTTTTTCGTCCTCTTCCCGGTCAGACTCGTAGGTGATATCTCTAAACGTCAAAGCGAGAAGGGCGTTCCGGGATCGGCCAGTGATCTGACAAAATCGCTCATTCACCGCCAAGAAACGCCCGGTCTTCGGGTCCAAGATAGCATTGCCCGTCGCAGACAGTTCGAAGAACGCATGCAGCTTGTCCTCTGCTTCTCGGCGCGCCGTGATGTCGGCAAACATATCAAGCGCGCCCGCGAATCTTCCATCACGGATAATCGGCCGCGCTGACATATGCGTCCAAATAATCCGTCCACTCTGATGTTTAAAACGCACATCAACCGAGGCGGAATTTCCAGCGCGGCGTTCTTCGAAAAGACCTTTCACGAAAGCAACATCTTCGGGAAATATAAAGTCCACTTTGTGCCGTCCCATCAGATCCTCGATGCGATAACCCAATATATCCGCCATCCGTTGATTCACCAACTGCACGCGGGCGTGCTCATCCAAGACCCAAATTCCCTCGGTGGCGCGATGGAAAATTTGACTAAAATCCGTGACGCTTTCTTCCAGTTCTTTAATCAGCGTTCCGTTGCGGATGACCTTCACGAAGCCGCTGATGCCGGCATTTGGCGCATGTACAGCGGTTAGACGGCCAAAGGCGAAGAAGATAGAGCCGTCCTTTTTCTTTAAGTACCGATTGTCGCCAGCCATCCCCGTTTCAATGGCCTGACGAAGTTCTCGGTCGGGCACGCCTCTGGCACAATCGTCTTCGGTAAAAAGAATGGAGAGCGATTGGCCAATCGCTTCGCGGGCCGAAAATCCGAAAAGGGTTTCGGCAACTTCCGACCACTGGGTAATTTGTCCGGTCGGGTCGGCGTGAATCACCGCAAACTCGCCGGTTCGACTTTGAATCGCCCCACGCTGCTGCCGCAGCTCGAACTCGCGGTCTTGTAAGGCGGATAGGACGGATTGCGTGGCCTTCTCGTCGTCATCGTCGATTGCTCGCAACGCGAGCGAGACCGCCACAGATACGACGTCGTTAACGTCGGAACCGGGCGCGAGCTCTAACTTCACCGGCGACATACGCAGATGGTAAAATTCCCGAGTAGTCAGTTCCCCCGGTAAACCCCGTCTTGTAGCATCCGCGTTGTCCCCGGCGCTCGTCCACCACTTAATAAAAAGGCGACCGTAGTCTGCCATAGCATCAAGAATGGGTTCGACACGCTGTTCAATGGCCAGCGAAAGCCGCGCGATGGTTTCTCGCCGTCAACCTTGCGCGAATTCTTCCACGGCCGCCTAAGAGAAATACCGATAGCGCGGATCAACCGGGCTGATAAGCTCCCTCGTTGGATCCATGCCATCGCGTCTGCAACGAATGTTGAGTTCTCGGTTTGTTCTGGGTTTTCCAGAGCAACGACTCGCATATCTCGCAGAAAAAATCGCTGAAGCACGCGCCGATTATTGTATCGTCATTGCCCCGCAGACGCATCGGTTCTTGGGCATTTTGCGGATTGCTGAAACCGCCACGCAAGAAGGGTCACACAACCGAATCCTTTGCGACTTACTGGGTGAAGCCGAAGCTGTAAAAGCGCCCGCCGACACCGTCGCCGACGCGATCGAAAAACTCTTGGCTAAGTCGACGTGGGGAGCGTTGCCGCTGGTAGACCGCGAAGGCTCGTTCGTCGGATTAATTACCAACGAAAGTTACGCCGAGTGGCAGTTGCACGCTCGATCCAAAAAGTCGGAAAAAACGGGTTGTCCACCGAGCAGCGCGACCGTCGTTTCGTTCGAAGCTCCTCCGGACAACCAGCAGCGACGCGACGCATAAAAGGCGTTGCTTCGAAGACTAGCTCGGGTCAGCAAGGCGGCTCCCACCGCCTATCTATGACATTACTCCGCCCCTTCATTATTATCTGTGCGGCTGTCCTCGCCCAGTTCGCCATCGCTGCCCCAGACCACGTCGGGGACGAATTTCTTCTGCAGACGAAAACGACCACTATGGCGTTTCGAAAAAGTGAGGGCACATGGTTGATGATTCACTATGGCGAGAAAATTGATGATGCCAGCGACGCCGCCGCGCTCTCCTGGTCGCGCTGGCAAGGCGGCAATTCCTTCGGAGATCCGAAGCCGGTTTCTTACTCGGCGTACGGCAGCGATAATGACGCGAGTGATATGAACAAGTTCGGGGGGCTTGCCGTGATTCACGCGGATGGCGTAACGAGCACCCAGTTGGAGGCAGTCGGCGCATCCATCGTTCCCGACAAGGCAGGCGTGACCCATTTTCAGATTGAGCTGAAAGACAGCGCTTATCCTTTTTTCGTCATCCAACATTTTCGCGCGATCGAAGCGAGTGATGTCATCGAAACCTGGGTCGAACTGCGCCACAAGGAAACGGGTTCCGTTAAAATCGTCCGGATGGATTCGGCCGCGCTGACCTTTCCGCTGCTGGCCAAACAATATTCTGTGCTGACGTTGAGCGGCCAATGGGCCTCGGAAAATCAAATCTCCGAAGCTGCCATCGCGATGGGCCAAACCGTCAGTATGACATCGCGCTCCGGAATTCATTCGGCCTTCGGAAATAATCCGTCCTTTATGCTTTCGGTCGGTCCCACGGCGACCGAGACGACCGGTCATGCGATCGGCGCGACGCTCGCGTGGAGCGGAGCCTGGCAGATTTCGCTTCAACACGACCAAGTGCACGATCTCTTTTTGTACGCCGGCGTGGATACGGGAAATGGCGCCTATATACTCGACCCGGGCAAAACTCTGGCGACGCCAAAACTTGCGCTCACCTATTCGGCCCATGGCAAAGGCCAAATCTCCCGCAATTTCCACCGCTGGGCGCGAGATGTCCAATTGCGCGATGGCCACGCCCTGCGACCAATTCTGCTGAATAGCTGGGAAGGCGCCTATTTCAATTTCACAGAAAAAACCCTGACCGATATGATGGACGGCGTGAAGGAACTCGGCGGCGAAATGTTCGTCGTCGACGACGGCTGGTTTGCGCGCGGCAAATATGCCCGTGACGACGATAAACGCGGCTTGGGCGACTGGGTGGTCAACGAAAAGAAATTGCCCCGCGGGCTCGGCGCACTGGCCAGCGAAGCGACTCAGCGTGGCTTGAAGTTCGGCATCTGGGTCGAACCAGAAATGGCTAACACCACGAGCGAACTCGCCGACACTCACCCCGACTGGATCTTGCGCGAGAAAACCCGCACGCTCCGACAGGGCCGCGGCGGCACCCAGGTCGTGCTCGATATGACCAACCCCGCGGTTCGCGATAACATTTTCGGACAGATGGACTCGATGATCGCGAGCATGCCCGATCTCGCTTATATCAAATGGGACGCCAATGCGGATTTTATGAACGCCGGATCGGCCTATCTGTCCGCGGACCGCCAATCAAATCTCTGGTATGACTATACAGCCGGTCTATATACACTACTCGGCCGGTTGCACGACAAGTATCCGCAGCTGGCAATTCAAGCGTGTTCCTCGGGCGGCGGTCACATGGACTATGGGTTCCTGCACTACGCAGATGAATTCTGGACCTCCGATGACACCGATGCGCGCCAACGCGTTTTCATCCAGTGGGGCGCCTCACAGTTTTTCCCTGCGGGTGCGATGGCGGCGCACGTGACGGTTTCGCCGAATCAACAAACCGGTCGTACCACGCCGCTGAAATTTCGTTTCGACGTCGCTATGTCCGGTCGGCTCGGCTTTGAGCTTCATCCGAAAAACATGAAGCCCGAGGAAGTGGCCTTCTCGCAAAAGGCCGTATTAGATTACAAACGCATTCGGCCGGTCGTCCAGCAGGGGAACCTTTATCGCTTAGTGTCTCCGTGGGAAAACTCATATAGCTCGCTCATGTACGTAAACGACGAACAAACCCACGCGGTGGTTTTCGTTTACGGTCTGAATCGTTTTGTACAGATCGATTACGCAATCCCCTTGTTGTTACAAGGACTGGATGGAGCGAAACGTTATCGCGTCACCGAGATTGATACAAACTCAGTCGAGCACTCTCGAATCAACGGAAAGACCCTCAGTGGCTCGGCTCTCGAAGCGATGGGACTGCCGATCAAGTTGGAAGGCGATTACGATTCCGCCGCCTTCGAGCTGACCGCGGAATAACCTTCGGCGGATTTTGCGGTGTTCTTGGAGTACCGATTTGGAATAACAGCCCGTCTGGTATTTGCTCATCTCAGTTCCTCGGATTTGGCCGGGGAATCCGGAGCACCGTAAAGTTGGAACAACGCAGAATCGATCTAGTCCGATTGCGTTAAGGCGACCCTATCGCGACGAGATAGAGGTCTAATTCGGCCGCGTCTTTTAACCCCTTGCGAATATGAAAACCATTGGAGCAGCGGTCTTCCTGCTAGTATCGGCCTCAAGCTGGGCCTCGACGGCGAACTTCGAATTTCCGGCGCTTAAATATAGTGATCGAGAACCAGGCAGCTTGGCGAGATCTCCGCTGCAAAAGGCGATTCCCAATCCACTGCCGGCCGTAGCGGAGCAGCCCGCCGCAAAACCCGCGCGGAGGCATTTCGATGAGAGATCCGGAATCATCACTCCGCCGAGCGACGCCGACTACAAGCTGCGCATAATCGCCGCGAACCCGAAAATCGACCCCGGCATCATCAAGGGCGCGGACATTCAGCCAAAGACGCGGCCGAAGCAGTGAGGCTGCACCGCGTGTTAACGTTAGCGTGGTTGGATGCCACGAGTTTCGCTCAACATAGGCTTCAATTTTATTCTGCCGAATTAAGTTTGCTCTGAGTGTACTTAAGTTCGGTGACAACAAAGACAACTGAGCCAGCCACGCCGGCCAAGCCACGAGTCGTGGCGCAGCTTGCTATCGTATTTCTGAAATTAGGGGTCACCTCGTTTGGAGGGCCGGTTGCGCATCTTGGGTACTTTCAGCACGAAATTGTCCGGCGGCGGGGTTGGCTCGACGAAGCCGAGTTCGCCGACTTGGTCGCTCTTTGCAATTTTCTCCCAGGACCAGCCAGCAGTCAGGTGGTGTTTGCGGTCGGCATGCGGCGCGCAGGCTTATTGGGCGCGTTAGCCGCTTCGATTTGTTTCACACTGCCCTCAGCAATTTTGATGATTCTTTTTGCGCTCGGCGTGACTCGGATTGGCGGTAGTTTTCGCGCCACGGGTTGGTTGCACGGGCTGAAGCTCGCGGCCGTGGCGGTCGTTGCTCAAGCAGTTTGGAGCCTGGGCCGAAAATTGTGCTCCGATCGAACCCGCATCGCCCTCGCGCTCGTATCCACAGTTGTCATACTCACGCTACCGGGCAAAATGGTCCAGATCGCGGTGATCGCCGCTGGAGCATTGATCGGTTGGTGGCTCTTTCGGCGCGAAAGTTTTCCGAGTAACCAAACCAGTGCGCAGATCACGCGGCGACACGGATGGGCAGCCGGCACGCTATTACTGTGTATCGGTTTGATATTCGTCCTACCCGCCGTAGCCGCTCAGACTCATTTTCAACCGCTGGTGATTTTTGATAGTTTTTATCGTGCTGGCGCTTTGGTTTTCGGCGGTGGTCACGTCGTGCTACCGTTGTTGCGGGCCGAACTCGTGCCGGCTGGATGGATTGATGATGACGTTTTTCTCGCGGGCTACGGTGCAGCGCAAGCTGTGCCCGGTCCTTTGTTTACATTCGCCGCTTATCTCGGCGCGGTGATTTTCTCTGGACGTCATCCCTGGCTCGGCGGGTTCTGGTGCTTGCTGGCGATCTACCTTCCCGCATGGATGCTGATCGGCGGAGCGCTTCCGTTTTGGCATTTGCTGCGGAGCAAAGCCTGGATGCAAGCCGCGCTGCAGGGCGCTAACGCAGCCGTAGTGGGCGTATTGCTGGCCGCGCTTTATAATCCTGTGTCGCTACAAGGCGTGCACAACGCACGCGACGTCGCCGCGGCCATCTGTGCTTTCGTTTTCCTGGAAATATGGTGTCTCCCACCTTGGTTAATCGTGGGCCTTTGCGCAGCCGCGGGGCAATGGCTACTATAAACAAAACATCAC
>FTDT01000260.1_pt1 | contig 12017 bp, 7 predicted proteins | sample 1640021 | NCBI WGS metagenome assembly FTDT01 (sample SAMEA3914869, study PRJEB12502) | metagenome | biome: forest; material: soil | place: USA | collected 2012-03-12 | depth 0.1 m | reverse complement strand
CGCCGCCATATTCTTTGGTCCATTGACCAGAGTTTGAAACGCCTCGGGACAGATTGGATCGATATCTATATTGCGCATCGCGAGGATCAATTCACGCCACTCGAAGAAACGCTTTCCGCGCTCGATAGCGTGGTCCGCGCAGGCAAGGTGCGCTATCTAGGTTTCTCGAATTGGTCGGCGTGGAAAGTTTCTGCGGCACTCGAAATCCAACGCGCGCGAGGCTGGGCACCGTTCACGCACGGGCAAATGTATTATTCGCTGCTTGGCCGCGACGTGGAGCGCGACGTGATTCCGATGCTGCGCAACTACGGACTTGGGCTGACTGTCTGGAGTCCGCTCGCTTCTGGTTTTCTCAGCGGAAAATATACGCGCGAAAACTTGGCTGATCCGAACAATCGATTCTCGGGCTTTGATATATTGCCCTTCGACAAGGAAAACGGATTCGCCGTCGTCGAGAAATTGAAGAGGATTGCCAGTCGCCGCGCAGTCAGTGTCGCGCAAGTTTCGCTCGCGTGGCTGCTCGCGCGCGAGGGTGTCAGCAGCATAATCGTCGGCGCGTCGAAACTCCATCAGTTAGAAGATAATTTAGGCTCCGTTAAACTCGAGCTAAGTCTCGATGATATCGCAGAGCTCGACCAAGCGACAGCGCTCAGTCCAGTTTATCCCAACTGGTATAGCGAGCGCCTCGCAGGCGACGAGCCTGTCTTGCAAGCACTCGATCGCAGTACACGCTAATAATGATTTTTCCAATTGGGATGATCGTTTATCAATCGGGATAGGGAGTTCGGTGATAACTTGACGTTGCCAAAAAAGGCGCGCGCGTTAGAACGCGAGTAGGATGACCCCGCCATCCAAATCAGTTGATACTTGGTTGCGCGCATTTGCTAGCGCGGTTCGCGCTCGCGACTTCGAGAGGGCAGAGCGGATGTTCGCGTCTGATGTGGTCGCCTTCGGAACGGTCGGAAATCTTCTACGCGGTCGCGACGAACTCCGTCGGAGACAGTGGGAGGTCGTTTGGAATCGGACCGAGGGTTTTGATTTCAAATACGACTTGCTGATCGTGCAGGGCGACTCAACGCGTCCGATCGTGTTGAGCGAATGGTCCTCAACGGGACTTGATGCCAAAGGGAAAACTTTTTTGCGCGAAGGTCGCGCGACCCTCGTGCTTTGGGAGTCACCTGAGGGGCTGGTTGCGGTTCATACCCATTTCTCTTTTTCGCCAGCTTCTTTTCATGATCCACTTCTTCACGACTGACCATCACCGCTACACGATCGAGGATTTCATCGGATCGTGGGATCCCCTTTTGAAGAGTAGTATCGATGTCGTTCCCTACGAAAGATGGTCGGCGCTTCGCTCTTTTAGCGGAGGGGTCTGTATATTTGCTGATTTGGAACGCTTGCTTCCATTTGAGCTGCCGATGGTCTTGGATCTAGCATCCGCGGTCCTCGCCCGGACGGATGCATATTCGGTGGTCAATGCACCTGGACGCTACACAGGTCGATTTAATCTGCTGAAAAAGCTTCATGCTGCGGGGATCAATCGCTTTAACGCGTTTCGGCTCGGCGATGATCTCAGTTCGCTTCGTTTTCCTGTCTTTATTCGCAACGAGAGCGATCACCTTGGGCCAATCACTGGACTATTGAACAACCAAACGGAATTATTCGCCGCGATCGAAAGCTTGCGCGGGTCGGCGAGGGCGCGAGACCGTTTGATTATTGTCGAATATTGTTCCTGCAAAAGCGCGGACGGCTTTTTTAGAAAATATTCTGTCATTAATATAGCGGGCAAACTCATCCCGCGTCATGTGCTCTTTAGCGACGATTGGGCGACAAAGAATCCCGATATCGTGAACGCCACCTCTGTGGCTGAGGAGCGGTCTTTCTGCGAGACTTTTCCGCACCGTGAGCAGGTGATGGAAGCATTCAGAATCGCCGGCGTCGAATATGGCCGCATCGACTACGGAATTGCCGATGGACGCGTCCAAGTCTGGGAGATCAACACGAATCCGGTGGTGGTGCCTAAGCGCGAGAAAATCGACGATCGTCGGATGAAGACGCAGACAGAATCCGCGCGGCAAATTGCCGAAGCGTTCAAAGAGTTGAGCGCTCGAAATCCTCCAATCACGGCAGCGCCATTCCGCACACCCATTTTTTTCTGCCATCAAATCGAACTCCTCGTTTCCCGGACGTATCGCCAATTTAAATACGGACGACGTCCTTAACGAGGAAGTTGCGCCATCTATCGCCGCTCACGAATCACCGCGTCGACGAAGCGAAGCTTTTCCAGCACGGGTGGAGCGACGGTGAACGGATAAGCGTCGGCGTGGCCCAGGCTGCGATTGAGGCTGTTGAGGAAGCGAGTGAGCGGCATCCACTGCTCTAAATAGCGTGCATCGAAGTCGCTGACACGTTGCGTGACCACCACCTCGCCAGCCGGCGCTTTGTCAGTATCTTCGGGATGCAGCGAAAAGCCCCAATGCTGCGCGGTGTGCAGGCCGTCGTTCATGTGCAGGGCGTGGGCCCAACTTTCTGCCCAGTCTTCCCATGGGTGCATCGAGGCGTACGCGCTGATATATTGATTGGGCCAATCGGCGGGCGGTCCATTGCGATAGTGGCGGTCGATGGCATCGGCATAAGACTGTCGTTCGTCGCCGAAGAGGGCGCGGAATTGTTCGATGCGCGGTGTGTTGTCGATCAGCACGTCCCAGTAATAATGACCGATTTCGTGGCGAAAGTGGCCCAGCAATGTGCGATACGGCTCATGCAGCGCGGTGCGCATTTCCTCGCGCTTGGCATCGTCGGCTTCAGCGACATTGAGCGTGATGATGCCGTGATCATGACCGGTCAACACACGTTGATCCGGCGTGACGTCTTCGAGAAATTGGAAAGCGAGACCGTGCTCCGGATCTTCTTCACGACTTTTCAACGGCAGGCGCAAACCGTACAGCGAGTAGATCAGGCGCCGCTTGGCTTGCTCGAGACGAAACCAACGCTGCAGGTTTTCCGGTTTGCGCAGCGCAGGGATGACCTGAGTCAATCGGCACGACTCGCAGTACGGGTTAGGATCGTCCGCTGCGACCATCCAATTACACACGTTTTCCAGTTCGTAGTTTTGACACTTTCGGTAACGAGTTTCGGTGGACGCGCCGATGCGCCGCCAGCGGCCATTCTCTTCGGGCTCGAAGGCCACCAACTGCCGATCAGCGAGCACGAAGCCGAGCGTGTGGCCGCAGTGCTCGCAGAGAACATTTTCAAAATAAACTGTGGAACGACAGTGAGTGCAGCGAAACGTTTTCAAGCGGCGCAACGACCCCCATGCGCGCGTACACGTTCCCGCAACGAAGGCACAAATTCCCCGGTGCTGGCATCAGGAGAGAGCATCATTTGCCCGAGGAGAGTCACGATCTCAGTTAGATCGGCTCGACCTCAACGGCGACTTTTACGGCATGGCTTCCGCCTCCGGTGAGCACGCCCATCACGGGGCTCACATCGCTAAAATCGCGGCCATAGGCGACGGTGATGTGTTCGTCGCTCGGCTGGCAATTGTTCGTTGGATCAAAATCTATCCACCCAAAATTCGGTACGTGCACGGAAAACCACGCGTGCGTCGCACTCGCGCCGATCAGCCGCGTTTCGCCCTCGGGTGGACGGGTGCGCAAGTATCCGCTTACATAACTGGCGGGCAGACCCAACGAGCGCAGACAGGCGATGGCTACGTGCGCGAAATCCTGGCACACGCCCCGCCGTTTCTCCCACACTTCCGACAACGGCGTCGCCACCGTTGTGGCTATAGGATCATATACAAAATCAGCGTGGATGCGTTCGTTCAACTCCGCCACGCCTTCGAGCAAAGGCCGGCCAGCGGTAAAACTTTTTTCGGCATACTCCGCGAAATCCCGACTGAGCGGTACGAGTGGCGAGTCGAAAACAAATTGAAACGGATCGATCGATTCCGCGGCCACTGGATCGCGATAGAGCAGCGCAACTTCTTCCCACGGCGGGGAGGTGTGTGCGTCGGGACGCAAAGGCGCTTCCACGCTGACGACACTCGTGGAAACGATTTCCATTCGCGCGTGCAATTCCTGGATCGCGAAGAAACAAACGCGGTTGCCAAAAAAATCCGGACGTTGCACTTGCACCGCGGGCTCTGGCGAAATGCTCACGCGCCAATCGGCTCGCGATTGCGAAACGGTGCTGCGCGGCTCGAGTCGAGCGGCGTGGTGCGAAACCGCGACTGGTTCGTCGTACTCGTAAATCGTGCGATGGGTGAGGCGATAATTCATGACTTTGCCGCCGAATTGGTCGCGCTTTCGTCATGCGCGTAGTCGCGCTCCGTGGCGGCGGCGATCGAAGAGTGTGCGAAAAAGTTTACGGCGATCGTATCCGAAAGTTGTGGGAGCGCTGTGGCGATCTGACGCACGACGCGCGCCAAATCCGTTTGCGCTGGGGCTTTCACGGAGCGACCCAGCTGACTGGGATCGACGAGTTTCAAGCGCGCGAGATTTTCGATTAGAATTCGTTTGCCGGGTCCTGGCAAACTGCCTGCGGTTTCTGGGGGCAAACGATCGAAGTGTTTCTCCAGTTGATTGAGTTGATATAACAGAGACCGCGGATTCGTGTCATCGAGCAGCGCGAGATCGCACACTGCCGGAAGCTGCGGCAGCACGCTGTAGCGTGAGCGATAGGTGATAGAGCAATCGCAGATTTCCATCATCGCTTCGAGGAGAGCGAAACTATCGTCGCCAATCGCCGCCAAGACACACTCGATTAATGTACACAGCTGGAGGGAGCGTTCAATGCGCCGGCCCATATCGAGGAAACGCCAACCTTGCGAACGCGTCATGTTGTCATTCGCAAGACCGTTGAAGGCGGCGAGATCGAGCAGCGATTGATTGAGAATCGCCACGGCGTCACCTGCGAGTAGAGACGCTGGCGCAGGAGAAGGCGTTAGGCGCTCTTCCAGTTGACAGACAACGCGCCAAAAGTCGTTGGAGGTGCGATCGCGCACGAGCACGGCGAGTCGGCGAAGTTGTGCCGCCGTGTGATGCAAGCTTCCGCCTCGATTTGCCGCGAAAACGGAGGCGAGTAGTTCGCCTTCGAGGGCCTCGGGTTGTTGGCGAAGCACCTCGCGTTTTTCCGCGGAATAAAGTCCGAGTTTTTCGAGTGTATTAAGCAGCGGCTCAAGCACGGGCCAGGCGCTGCCGGTGCGCTCGGGATTGAAGCGGATCAACGCGCTTCGCAACAAACGCGCCGTGGCATCGGCACGTTCCGCATAACGTCCAAGCCAGAAAAAATTATCAGCGAGCCGGCTCGGCAAATTATTACCCACGCGGCGCAATTCGACAGGACGCGTGGCGACGTTGATTAACGTAATCTCCGGCGTCGCAGTTTCCGAGCCGACCCAAACGTCTTTGCTCGCTCCGCCGCGCTGTAGAGAGACGAAACGTCCGGCGGATTCGGGTGCGATACGAGCGAGTCCGCTCGGCATCGCGCGGTAGCCATCGGGCGTGGCGACAAGATAAAAACGTACGCTGATCGGGCCGGCTGCAATCGCGCCATTTTCCCATACCGGCGCCGACGAAAGCGGCACCCGTTCCTGCGCGACCCAGGCGTGTGGCTGCCAACGAATTTCGCGGAGCATCGCTTCGCGATCTTCGGGCAGGGGTTTGGGCGGCGCGCGGAAAGCTGGTTTAAGGATCAGGCGTTCGTAGTTGTTTTCTACATACTGTTCGACCGAGTCCTGGCCGCACCACCAGGTGGCGACCGATGGCATGAGCAACTCTTCGCCAAGAACGTGCTGAGCGAGGCCGGGCAGAAAAGCCATCAGCGCGGGGCTTTGCACCAGACCGCTCCCGAGAGCGTTGGCGACCGCTACGTTGCCGCGGCGCACCGCTTCAACGAGGCCGGGCACGCTCAACATGGAGTCGTTGCGTAGCTCGAGCGCGTCGCAAAAATCGTCATCCACGCGGCGCACGATCACGTCAACCGGCTCGAGCCCACTTAGCGTTTTGAGAAAAACGCGATCGTCGCGCACCGTCAGATCTTGGCCTTCGACGAGTGTATAACCGAGGTAACGCGCGAGGTATGCTTGTTCAAAATAGGTTTCATTATATGGCCCCGGCGTGAGCACGACGATACGTGGCTCGGCTCCTTTGCGGGGTGACAGTGCCGCGAGCTGCGACTGCATCTGCCGGAAAAACGCGGCCACGCGACGAACGTGTAATTCCGCAAACGCTTCCGGCAACATCCGCGAAGATGTCAGCCGATTGGCCAGCGCGTAGCCGGCGCCGGTGGGAATCTGCGTGCGATCCGCGACCACCCACCAGCGTCCATCCGGCGACCGCGCGAGATCGGCTGCGTAGAAGATAAGCGATCGTCCGCCGACCGGACGCACGTTGTGTAAAGGCCGGAGAAAATCTGGCTGGGCGAACACAAGCGCAGGAGGCAGCCAGCCCGAACGCAAAAATGTTTGCGGCCCCATGCAGTCGGCTAGCACGCGATCCAGAAGCGTCGCGCGTTGGATGAGCGCACGCTCGATGGCTTCGTATTCCGCCGCGGGAACCATGAAAGGCAACGGGTCCATCCGCCAAGGGCGGTCGAGTCCGTCAACTTCGCCGTAGACATTATAAGAGACACCTTGGTCGCGGAGGAAACGTTGCCCCGTCTCCCAGCGCCGCAGCATTTCTGCTTCCGCATGTTTTGATAGCTCGTTCCAGAGCGGCTGCCAGTGCGGACGGATGTCACCCTTGGCATCTCTCAACTCATCATAACTGCCCGGAACGGGCTGATAATGATCAAGCGAAATGGGTATGCGATCCGCGGCAGGGGCGGCCGGCGGCTGAGTGGGGGCTTTGCTCATGCTGGAAGGAGGACGACCCAGACTGGAAGAGTTCAGGTTTTCCGCAAATCCAACGTGCAAGGAAACTCTGGATCTGGGACGGCTGGGGCCGGCTTCAAAATGCCCGCAGTGTGGCCATGCCGGAAGAAACGGGCCAGACGCCGGCTTTCGGCTTCGAACGCGTTCACGGGAAACGTGGTGTAGTTGCGACCACCCGGGTGCGCGACGTGGAAAGAGCAGCCGCCGATCGATCGGTCATTCCATGTATCCACAATATCGAATACAAGCGGCACATGCGGCGCGATCGTCGGGTGCAAGCACGACGGCGGCTGCCACGCGCGATAGCGCACGCCGGCGATGACTTCGCCTTCAGTGCCCGTTGATTGAAACGGAATGGCGTGCCCGTTGCAGGTGATCACGTGGCGAGTATCGGTCAGGCCAGTCACTTTGATTTGGAGACGCTCGATGGAAGAGTCCACGTAGCGAGCCGTACCGGTGGAGCCTCCTTCTTCCCCGAGGACGGGCCACGGTTCCAGCGCTTGGCGGAGTTCGAGATGAATATCTCGCGCAGCGAAATCGCCGATTTTCGGGAAGCGAAATTCGAGATGCGGAGCGAACCAATCTGCTGAGAAAGGATAACCGTGGCGAGTGAGGTCGTCGCAAATATCTTCGAGGTCACGGCTGATAAAATGTGGCAGCATCCACTGGTCGTGAATCCGCGTCCCCCATCGCACGAGCGGCTTCGCATATGGTTCGCGCTCGAAGCGCGCAACGAAGGTGCGCAACAGAAGCTGTTGTACGAGACTCATGCGCTCATGCGGAGGCATTTCGAACGCTCGCAGTTCGAGCAAGCCGAGCCGGCCGCTCGAAGTGTCGGGTGAATATAGTTTATCTATACAGAACTCCGCGCGGTGGGTGTTACCGGTCGAGTCAACGAGCAAGTTGCGCAATAACCGATCGATGAGCCACGGCGGGCCGGAACCGCGTTCAGGAATTTGGGCGAAGGCAATTTCGAGTTCACGCACGGCGTCGAGCCGCGCTTCGTCGATGCGCGGGCTTTGGCTCGTCGGTCCGATGAACGTGCCGCTGAATGTATACGAGAGCGCGGGATGATGTTGCCAATAGGTAATCAGGCTGCGCAGCAAATCGGGGCGGCGGAGCAGAGGACTCTCTACTGGCGTGGGTCCACCGAGAATAAAATGATTGCCGCCACCAGTGCCGGTGTGACGGCCATCGAGCATGAATTTTTCAGCGCCCAGACGTGATTGCCGGGCGTCTTCATAGACACCTTGGGTTCGCTCGACCATTTCAGGCCAGCTTGCTGCAGGGTGTATATTAACTTCAATCACACCTGGGTCCGGCGTGACTTTGATCACGTTGAGACGGCTGTCCTGCGGCGGCGAATACCCTTCGAGAATCACCGGCGTATCGAGTTCGGCCGCGGTCGCTTCGACGGCAGCGACCAACACGAGATAATCTTCCAATGCTTCCAGCGGTGGCAGAAAAATGTGCAAACGACCATCGCGCGGCTCGACGCAGAGAGCGGTGCGAACGATTGACGCAGCGGATTCTTGCGGCCTAGGTGGACGCGGGGCTGGCGGTGTGGCGGAAGCGGAGGGAGTTGCGGGCGTTTGAGCAGCACCGGCGCCGCTGGTGCGTGTGCTCGCGGAATGGGTGAAAAATTGCTGACGCGCAGGCAGCGGAGTTCGCGGAGCCATTGGGTCGAGCTCGTTGATATAAGGATAATCCGATTCTTTGGCCCAAGGCTGAGAATCGATTGGCAGGCGAAATCCGAGTGGAGAGTCGCCTGGAATTAAAAACATGCGCTCGGTGCGCAAAAACCAGGGACCGCTCGTCCACCCGCGCCCATCTCCGAGAACACTCGCTCGCAGCGGAAGCACATGGCCGACGACGGCGTCGGCGCCTTGCTCAAATATACGAGCGAGACGCGCGCGATCCTCAGGATTTTTCAGACGCGACTGGAGCGGATCGACGTTCGCTGGCAGCCGGCGTTCTTTCCATAGATAATAGAAAACGTCTTCATACGCTGGCATGACCCAGCGGTCAGTCACGCCGAGTCGTTTACTGAGCGCGCGAATAAAAGCGGCGCCCCGCGCGGTGTCGTAATTATATCGAGTAGTCTCGTCGGCGAGCAGACGTGGGTTCGCCCAGACGGGTTCCCCGTCTTTGCGCCAATAGGCCGCGAACGACCAGCGCGGGAGCGGCTCCCCCGGATACCATTTGCCCTGGCCATAATGGAGAAAAGCCCCGGGCGCGAAACGCTCGCGCAGGCGACGCATCAAGTTGTCGGCGCGCGCCCGCTTGGTCGGACCGACCGCGGCCGTATTCCATTCCGCGCTATCGTAGTCGTCGATGGAGACGAAGGTTGGTTCTCCACCCATCGTGAGGCTCAGCCCGGCGCTGGTCAGCGCGGCGTCTACTTTGTGGCCGAGCGCGTTGATCGCGCTCCATTGTTCTTCCGTGTAAGGCTTGGTGACGCGGGGCGACTCGTGGATTCGCGTGACTGACATTTCGAAATCAAACTTAACTTCGCAGTCGTCGATCACTCCGTCGATGGGGGCAGCCGAGAGCGGATCCGGCGTGGCGGCAAGTGGGATGTGTCCTTCGCCGGCGAGCAGGCCGGAGGTTGGATCGAGTCCGACCCAGCCAGCGCCGGGAAGATAGACTTCGCACCACGCGTGCAAGTCAGTGAAATCGCGCTCGGTGCCGGAGGGGCCATCGAGCGATTTTTGATCGGCTACCAGCTGTATAAGGTAACCGGATACGAAGCGAGCCGCGAGCCCGAGGTGGCGCAGGAGCTGGACAAGTAGCCAGGAGGAATCGCGACAAGAGCCACTCCGCGAAGTCAGCGTTTGCTCCGGCGATTGCACACCCGGTTCGAGGCGGATGACGTATTTGATGTCGCGTTGAAGCCGCTGATTCAGCGCGACGAGAAAATCAATCGTGCGACGCGACTCGCGCGGAACTGACGCCAAGTATTCCGCGAAGGCCTTAGAGGCTGGCGCGCAGAGGCGAAACGGTGCGAGTTCATGCTCAAGCGCGGTGTCGTAAGTGAAAGGGAAGTTTTCCGCGCTGGGTTCGAGAAAGAAGTCAAACGGGTTGAAAACCGCCATCTCGGCGACGAGATCGACTTCGACAACCAGTTCGCGGGTCAACTCGGGAAAAACAAAGCGGGCAAGGTAGTTCGACTGTGGGTCTTGTTGCCAGTTGAGGAAATTTTTTTCCGGCGAGACTCGCAGCGAATAGCCCAGGATGCGTGTGCGGGCATGAGGCGCCGGCCGCAACCGCACAACTTGAGGACCGAGAGTGATGGGCCGGTCGTAGCGATAGGCAGTGCGGTGGTGGAGAGCAACGTGAATGGCCATGAGAAAGCGAGGAGACCGAGTATCCGGCCCACAGCTCCGCGCCGCGAACCGAAAACAACGCCCAGCGAAAACCCTCTGCAGCCGCCATGCCATGCGCGCGCACAAAAAGTGATGAGTGCGACGAGAGAACCTCAACCAACGCAGCGCCTTGTGTCACCCGCTAGCTCCCCTATAAGTGCGGCCTGAATGGGAGCCGTGTTCCTGAGAACGCGGAAACTTATGGCTTGGGCACACATCGCAGATCGCTGCGAGGTTTGGCGCACGCCGCTGATTAATTCGCGAGTAGTCCCTTCATTTTCATCCGACGGACTCGCACGGATGGCCATGTCGTCATCAGCGAAGCAGACCGCGCCTCCTCGAGAAACGCGGTCTGCCCGAGCCAAGTCATCGGACAAACCGACGACAAATTAGCGACGTGTGATAATTACCAAACCGTGGCGTTGCAATAGCCGCTCTTGTTGCCGTAGGCCTCGACCGCCAGAATCTGGAGGTTATACGAGCCCATGCTTCCGATGTGAGCTTTCCAATAGTTGAAGTGATTCGCCGTCGTGATGGCGTAATTCTGACCCGTTGAAGCGCCGCCCCAGTTGCTAAGGTACTGCCAAAAGGTCGCGGTGCCTTGGATCGAGGGCTGATTCACTTGTTGGTGCTTATAGACAGTGTAGGTCCGGCCGTCACTGCTCAGAGAACCTACCGCCGTGCCGCTCGCGACGGAGCCTTTTTCGCAAATGTAGTATTCAATCAATGGACTGGTCGTCCAACCGTAGACACCGAAGTTGTTATAACTGCCAGTGAGCGCTCCGCAGTTGTAGTTGACGGTTCGGGCCGACCCCGGGTTCCAACCTTTGCCAGCGACTATATCACCGACGTTGGACCAGTTGACGGCGAAATTACCTGCGTACGTGCCGGCCTGTGGGAAGGAAATGCTTCCCGAACCACTGCTGACATAACATTGCCAGAAGTATCCATGGTCGGTCCCGGTGGACGCTACCGACTGCTGAACACTAAACAGAGACGCAGAGCCAACTAACGATGCTAATATTACTTTTTTCATGTTAACGACTGAGGTTGATGTCGGTTATAATCGTGGCGTAGCCACGTTCGTGCACTGACTGCTGGAACTGACCGCGAGCCGAGCAGGGTGGGGCCGACATGCTGCGCGTGCCTTCGAGGAAGACGCCTGCGGGCACGCAACCGCGCAGAGCGCGGCAATTCCTTACGAATCGAACTCATTTTATTTGGGGACTTCGGCCGTACACTCTATCGCTCCGCTGCTGGGGGTAGGGCGTGAGAATGAGTTGCCGGGCGAGGCTAACTGGCCAGCGACAACCGTGAGCTGCTTTCAGTCTTCTTCAAACCCGTCTCGGCTCTCACTATAGCGGGACCCAGCTATAAATCGCAGTTGAACGCTTTATGACCGGAGAAGGTCCTGTAACTGTTTAAGGGAAATCCTCTATAGATACTCGATCCTCCAATATTCGTCGGCAGCGGCCTATTGCAAGCTATCGGTCGGATGCAACGGGTTCGATATTCATCAACGCCTCCGCTCGGGCAATAAGGCAAAAGTGGATGCAGGCGCTATATACACAATCGGGCGAACGAATATATAATTCAGAAGATGCGGCCGACTCATAGGAGGTGAGGGACATTCGATTATATATATCGGTTCGAAAAGAAAAGTTGAAGACCGCGATTCACAGTTGTCCCGCTGGGCAATTTAGGTTCAATCAGCTCATGGCATTTACCCCTTCTTCCAATTCGTGGTCTCGTCGCCGTTTCTTAACTGTCTTGGG
>FTDT01000024.1_pt1 | contig 12167 bp, 7 predicted proteins | sample 1640021 | NCBI WGS metagenome assembly FTDT01 (sample SAMEA3914869, study PRJEB12502) | metagenome | biome: forest; material: soil | place: USA | collected 2012-03-12 | depth 0.1 m | reverse complement strand
TGTAAAGGTAAAAGTCAGTGTGTCGTTAATAGAGGGAAACATTAGGCTTGAAAGAGCCATGAGGTAAAACCACCAGATTTACTACCCCTTGACGCTTTCTGTCCTTAACATACGGACACTTTCCCCCAAAATTGATGGCCACGTGAGCGCAAAAATTCTCCTTGTTCAGCACAATCATGTGCTTCGCCAAGCGCGGTCACTGATCTTCGGCGGAGCTTTTTTCCATGCGCTTGCATTGCGGGAAGCTTCCCAGGTTCGTGATTACCTTTCGCGTGAAGTGGTGGACGTCATTCTCGCCGACTGCCGCGGCGCCGATGCGAGCGGACTCGATTTCGTCGAAACGTTGCGCAAAGCGCAACCCAAAGCGAAGGTCATCCTCGTCGCCGACGGGCTCGATTTACCAACGGTTGTTCGCGGAATTCGTTTAGGCATCAAAGATGTTTTCCAGCCGCCTCTGGATCTCGAAGCGATGATGCGCCGCATCACCGATTTCATTGGCAACCGCGAAGGCGGCGGCGAAGCTCTGCGCAACGCAGACTGGAGTTCGCTCGAAGAATTTTTCTCTGACGGTCTGGGAGGGAATGCCACCGCCGTTCCGGATACATCCGCTAAAGCCGGCCCCCCGCCGATTGCGCGTAAAGAACGCGCTCGTCCTACCGGTCCAGAAACCGACGCGATCCGCGAAGAGTTGGCCAAGGAGCGCAGCTCACTCGCCACCGAACGCACCCGCCTTGCGGAAGAGGCCAAGAAACTCGAGCAGCGTGTGGCGCAGCTCGAAGCTGAACGCAGCACGGTTTCGGCCGGCATGGCCAAGCTCAACGCCGTCGCGGACGCAGAAGCAAAATTAAAAGAACGCGAGAAGCAGCTCGCCGCTGCGCAAGCTCATCTTCAAGCGGAGCAGGAGAAACTCGATTCCGAGCAGATCATGCTCAAGCAGAGCCACGCGAAGAAGGCCGCCGACAAAGAATCGGATGCCGCCGAGCGCGCGCGCTTGCTCTCCGAAAAGCAAAAACTCGCCGCGGAGTCGGAAGCCCTCGCTCAGGCGCGCAGAGAAATCGAAGAAGCCGAAACGAAATTGGTCGAGCTTCGTGCTCAGGCAAAGAAACAGGAAGCCGAAGCGAAGGAACTCAAAGCTGAACGCGCCGCTCTTGCCGAGGAACAGAGATCGCTGTCTGAGCAGCAAGCTGCGTTGGCCGCGGCCACGGATACTTTAGAGAAACAGAAACGCGCCGAAGCCGCGCGCATTGAACCGATCCGCAAGGAAATTGAGCGGCAGCAACAGGCACTCGCCGACGCAGAAGTCGCACTTGCCGCCGAGCGCGCTGCATTTAAGAAAGCGGAGCAAAAACTTTCTACGGAGCAGTCGCACTTCAAAGCGCAGGCCGAAGAGTTTAACGTCCGCGAACAATCGTTGCGCGAGCGCGAGTCACGCGCGCAGGCCGCCCTTGAAAAAGCGAAAGCGGAAGCCGACGCGCTCGTCGCTCAGGCTCGCGAAACCGCCGAGGCGGAACAAGCGAAACTCGCCGAGACCGAAACGGCGCTCGCGACGGAACGTGCGAAATTGAAACGCGCCGAACAGCGCCTCGCCGTCGAAACCGCGGAAGTGCAGCAGCAATCGTCGGCCATCGCCGAACGCGAGGCTGCCATTCACGAGCAGGAAACGAAGATCAAATTTTCGCTCGAAAAAGCCCAGGCCGAAGCGGCTTCGTTGGTGGCGAAAGCGCGCACCGAAATTGAAAAAGAGCGCGCGCGGATCGCCGATACGGAAGCGACGCTTGATGCCGAACGTGCGCAATTAAAACAGTCCGAGCAAAAGTTCTCGACCGAACAGACCAATTTCAAAAAGCAGGTCAGCACGTATGCGGAGCGCGAAAATGCGCTCGTCGCTCGCGACGCCGCGCTGCGCGACCAAGAAGCTAAAGCAAAATCCGCCTTTGAAAAGGCGCAGGCGGAAGCCGATGCGTTGATCAAAAAGGCGCGCGCCGAAGCCGAAGAAGAGCAGGCGAAATTGGCGGCCGCAGAAGTCTCCGTGGCCGCAGCGCGCGCCGCGGTCAAAAAATCTGAACAGCAAATCGCGACGCAACGCGCCGAACTCGAATCACTCGAAGTTTCCCTCGGCGAACGCGAAGCGGTCGTCAAAGCGCAGGAAATCAAAGCAAAGTCTGCGGTCGATAAAGCGCAGGCCGAAGCGAATGCCCTCCTGGCGAAAGCGAAAGCCGACATCGAGAAGGAACAGCAAAAATTGTCCGAACTCGAGGAAGGTTTGCTCACCCAGCGTGGTCAGCTCAAGCAGGCCGAGGACCGTCTCGCGACTGAACAAGCCAATCTCAAGAAACAGGCTGCTGACTTTGCTACTCGGGAAAAAGATCTTCGTGATGCGGAAGCAAAAGCGAAGGTCGCCGTCGAAAAAGCTAACGTCGAAGCTGCTGCGATCATCGCGAAAGCACGCGCCGAAGCGGAAAAAGAACAGCAGGCGCTGGCCGAGATGGAAGCCTCACTCGCGACAGAACGCGAAGCTCTCAAGAAAGCCGAAGCACATTACGCGAACGAGCGTCTTGAACTGCAGAAACAGACTGACGTCATCGCCACGCGCGAAGCCGAATTGATGGGCCGCGAGTCGAAGCTCGCCCAGCAGGAAAAGGAAATCGCGACGGCGAGCGACAAAGCGAAAGCGGAAGCCGCTGCGATTATCGCCAAGGCCCGCAAAGATATTGAGCTCGAGCAGGCCAAGTTGTCCGAAATGGAAACGATTTTGGCCGGCGAACAAGCCACGCTGAAGAAGAGCGAACAAAAGCTCGTGCAGCAGAAAGCGCAGTTGGATGCGACCACGGCCGCGCTCGAAGACGAGCGAGCCAAACTAGAGGTTGATCAGGTCGCGGCGAAGAAACTATTGGAAGACGCCAAGAAGAAAGTGGATCAGGAAATGGCGTTGGCTCGCGAAGCGCTCGCAAAAGAAAAAGCCGGTTTCACCCAGGAGAAAAACAAGTTCGCCGAGGAAAAAGCTGGTGTCGAAGAGGAGCTCGAACTCGCGCGCGCAGGTGTCACTCAGGCCGAGCAGAAGGCGAAGGCCGAACTCGCGAAGATTGCCGCTTCGGAAGCGCGTATCAAGAATCTGGAGACAAAGATCAAGGCCGAGCAGGAAGGCGTCGAACACGCCGCCGCCGAAGTCGAAGTTGCGCAGGCGAAGTTGAGAGCCGACGCCGTGAAAGCGGACGAAGCGAGCAAGAAGCTGGTGCGCCGCGAAGCTGAATTGGCCGAGATCGAATCACGCCAGAGTGTCGAAGAAGGCCGCTTGAAGAAAGAGGCGACCAAGCTCGCGCAGGAACGCAGTCTGTGGGAAGCCGAAGTCGTCGCCTTCCAGGACGAAAAGAAGAAGTTCGGCGATATGACCGCGCAGTTCGAACGCCGCCGCAAGCAGGTGCTTGAGCAAGCAAAAGCTCTGCTGGAGCGCGACGCCGCCGGATAAACCTCGCGAAACGTATTTACCGAACGCCCGTCGACGAAAGTCGCGGGCGTTTTTTTTCGCGTAAGAGAAACGCTTTTCGTGAGAGCGGCATTTTCCGGAGCGCGGCGGCCCGCCCGCGCTCCCAGTAAAGGCCACTGGTAGGCGCGATGGTCGTTAGCTCAACGCGTGTATGGCGTTCTTGGACACAGCCAAACCCGCTTCTTTCACCGCTTCGCTCAAAGTTGGATGCGCGTGGATCGTGCGGCCAAGGTCTTCGGCGCTGCCGCCGTATTCCATGTGAGTGACGATTTCGCTAATTAATTCGCCGGCGCCGCGGCCGACGATTTGCGCGCCGAGAATCCGGTCGGACTTTGCGTCGGCGATGATCTTCACGTAGCCGTCAGAACCATCTACGGCCAGGGCGCGACCGTTGGCGGCGAATGGAAATTTTCCAACATTCACCGCGAGACCTTTTGCCTTCGCGCTATCCTCGCCGAGGCCGACGCTGGCCACTTCCGGATCCGTGTAGACGATCGCTGGCACGAGGTCCCAATTAACGTGACCAGCCTTGCCCGCGATCCATTCGGCAACCGCGACGCCATCTTCTTCAGCTTTGTGCGCGAGCATCGGGCCGGCGACCACGTCGCCGATGGCCCAAACACCAGGCACGTTCGTGCGAAGATGTTCGTCGACTTTGACTCGTTTGCGCTCATCGAGCTGCCCGCCGATTTTGTCGAGACCGAGACCATCCGTATAAGGACGGCGTCCGACGGCGACCAAGACTTTGTCGGCAGGAAATTCGAGTTTCTGACCATCTCGTTCAGCGAGCAGCGTGACACCATTCACTTCGCGACGAAGTTCGGTCACCTTCGCTCCGGTTTCGATCTTCACGCCTTGTTTGGTGAAAAAGCGTGTGAAGTTGCGGACGATGTCGTCGTCGTAGGTCGCGATGATCTTGGGAAGAAATTCAACGACGGTCACATCCGAACCGAGCCGCGACCAGACGGAGCCGAGTTCGAGGCCGATTGCTCCGCCGCCGACGACTACGAGTTTTTTCGGCACTTCGGAAAACGCGATTGCGTGATCCGATGAAACAACGGTTTGCCCGTCGAATTTCATGAACGGCAATTCCACCGGAGCGGAACCGGTGGCGATCACAATGTTTTTTGCGGACACCTGCGTCACTGCGCCGCCTTCGGCGACGACATTGACGGAATTGGCCGATTCAAAGCTGGCCGTGCCGCTGAGCACCGTGATTTTGCGGGCTTTGGCGAGCTGTCCCACACCGCCGACCAATTTCGAGACCACACTGTCCTTGCGCTTCAGCAGGGTGGGCAGATCGACCTCGACCGAGCCCACTTTGATCCCGTGCGCCGCCGCATGGTGCTTGGTGAACGTGTATTGTTCAGACGAATACAGGAGCGCTTTGCTGGGAATGCAGCCAACGTTCAAGCAAGTGCCGCCAAGCGTGGCGCGTTTCTCCACCAGCGCGACCTTGAGGCCGAGTTGCACCGCGCGAAAAGCGCACACGTAGCCGCCCGGGCCGGCGCCGATGATGAGAACGTCAAAGGTATCCATATAAATTAACGGCACCGATGAGTCACGGCGGCGCCAGCCGGGGTTTTCAACCTCAAATGCTCAGCAACAGCCGAGCCGGATCTTCGATCGCCTGTTTCACTTTCACGAGGAAGGTGACGGCTTCGCGGCCGTCGACGATGCGGTGATCGTAACTGAGGGCGAGGTACATCATCGGGCGAATGACGACTTGGCCATTGATTGCGACGGGGCGCTCGTTGATCGAGTGCAGGCCGAGAATCGCGCTCTGTGGAGGATTGATAATCGGGGTCGAAAGCATCGAGCCGAAGATGCCGCCGTTGGTGATCGTGAAAACGCCGCCTTCCAGATCCGTTAAAGAAATTTTTCCGTCGCGAGCGCGTTTCGCTGCATCGGCGATGGCCTTTTCGATTTCGGCCATGCCGAGGCGATCGCAGTCGCGGATTACTGGGACCATCAGGCCTTTTTCGGTCGAGACGGCCACGCCGACGTCGTAGAAATTATTTTGGACGATCGAGTCGCCATCGATCTGAGCATTAATCGCGGGAACTTCTTTCAGCGCATTGACGACCGCTTTGGTGAAGAACGACATGAAGCCAACCTTCAGACCATTTTTCTTCACGAAGTCGTCTTGATACTTTGAGCGCAGTGCCATCACGGCGGACATGTCGACTTCATTGAAGGTCGTGAGCATGGCGGCCTCGTGCTGCGCGGCGACGAGACGTTGAGCGATACGCTGGCGGAGTGGACTGAGTTTGCGGCGCGTTTGGCGTGGGGTGCCGCCGCCGGTGGGTGACGAAACTATGAGAGCGGCGTTCGGTGTCGGCGGCGCTTTGGCCGTTGCGGTCGAGACCGGTGCTCCATTCGCGGGCGCGGTCGTGCCCGCCGCTGGCGGGGGTGCAGACGTGGCGGAAGCGGCGGCGAGAACGTCGCCTTTCGTGACACGTCCACCTTTGCCACTGCCGGCGACGTTGTTCGGATCGATTCCGGTTTCTTCGGAAACACGACGCACGGCGGGACTTGGAGGAAATTCAGAGCCTTTGCTTGTCGCGGCGGTCGAAGTTTCCGGTGCCGCGCTAGCACTCGCGACAGGCGCCGATACCGGCGGGCTCGCACCAGCAGCGGCGGCGGAGTCGATCGTCGCGACGACCTGGCCGATCTTTACTTCGGTGCCGACGGCAACCTTCAGACTGATTTTCCCATCGGCTTCGGCGGTGCCTTCGGACGTGATTTTATCCGTTTCGAGTTCGAAGAGCGGCTGGTCGCGTTTGACGACATCGCCGTCTTTGACGTGCCATTTTGCGAGCACGCCGGAGCTGATGGATTCGCCCATGGGCGGGATTTTAACGTCGATGGAAGCCATGTCTTAGAGGGTAAAAGCGTCCTTGAGGAATGCGGCCAATTCGAGACGGTGAACGGCGAGCGAGCCCACGGCCGGGGACGCGCTGGCATCGCGACCTGCGTAGGTCGCTTTGCGGCCGAAGATGTCTTCGAGTTGCGGCGCAATCCAGCTCCAAGCGCCCATGTTCTGCGATTCTTCCTGGCACCAGATGAGTTTCGCTTTTCCGTATTGTTGAGCGATCTCAGCGAGCTTGTCGCGGTGGAGTGGATACAATTGTTCAACGCGCACGAGGGCGACATCGGTGATTTTGTTCTTCTCGCGATAATCGAGCAGGTCGTAGTAGACCTTGCCGGTAGAGAGAATCACGCGGCTAGCGTTTTTCGCCGATGCGTCCGGAATGATTTCTTGGAAACTGCCGTTGATGAACTCGTCGAGGCGGGACGTTGCCGCGGGGTGACGCAGCAGTGATTTTGGCGACATCACGATGAGCGGCTTCTTAAAGTCGCGCTTCATCTGGCGGCGCAGACCGTGGAAGAACTGCGCCGGCGTGGTAAGGTTGGCGACCTGGATATTGTTTTCCGCGCAAGCTTGAAGAAACCGTTCCGGGCGGGCCGAGGAGTGCTCGGGGCCCTGACCTTCGTAGCCGTGTGGGAGCAGCAAAACGATGCCGCTGGAACGCTGCCACTTCGATTCTGAGCTGGCGATGAATTGGTCAATGATCACCTGCGCGCCGTTGGCGAAGTCGCCAAACTGTGCTTCCCAGAGGCAAAGCATCTTCGGGTAGTCCAGCGAATATCCGTAGTCAAAACCGAGCACCGCGGCCTCAGAGAGCAGCGAGTTGTAGACACAGAAGCGCTCTTGGTTTTCGCCGATGTGCATCAGCGGAACATATTTTTCGCGCGTTTCCGAATCGTAGAGCACGGCGTGACGATGGCTAAACGTGCCGCGTTCGCAGTCTTGGCCGCTGAGACGCACCGGAGTGCCTTCAAGCAGCAGCGTGCCGAAGGCAAGCGCTTCGCCGAATCCCCAATCGACCGGGCCGCCGTCCTTGTGCGCTTGTGCGCGCATTTCCAGGAAACGTTTGATCTTCGGGTTGATTTTAAAATTTTCTGGGACCCGCGTGAGCCCCGCGACGCATTGATCGATGATCGCTTTTGGAACCGCGGTGGTGACCGGCGTGAAGTTGAACGGCGGTTGAAAAATTGCCGTTGAGCCGCGGAATTTATCTGCGCGGTTTTCTTTGGCAGCTTCGGCCTCGGCGGCTTTTGCTTTCGCGAAAGACGTTTCCATGGCCGATGTGTACTCAGCCTTGATCGCGTCGCTGTCGGTCTGCGCGATCGAGCCCTCAGCGATAAGTCGCTCGGTGTAGATCGTGGAGATGAGCGGATGAGCCGCGATCGTGCGATACATCAGCGGCTGCGTGAAGGCGGGTTCGTCCGACTCGTTGTGGCCATGCTTGCGGTAACAATACATGTCTACGACGACGTCCCGCTGGAATTTCAGACGGAATTCGAGCGCCAGCAAAGTGACCAGGCAAACGGCTTCAGGATCATCGCCGTTCACGTGAAAGACAGGCGCTTCGATCATCTTGGCGACGTCCGTGCAGTAACGGCTGGAGCGGGCGTCCGCCGGCTGTGTCGTGAAACCGATCTGGTTGTTGATGACAAAATGAAGCGTGCCGCCGGTGCGGTAGCCGGGCAGCTGAGAGAAATTCAAAGTTTCCGCGACCACCCCCTGGCCAGCGAAGGCAGCGTCACCGTGTATCAGAAATGGCAATACGCGTCGGCGTTCCGTGTCCGCGCGGATGCGTTGTCGCGCGCGCGCTTTGCCCTCGACCACCGGGTTGACGATTTCCAAATGCGAGGGATTCGCGGCCAAACGGACTTCCACTTTCTTGCCGCCGGTCGTGTTCAGCACCGCTTCGTAACCGAGGTGATATTTGACGTCACCATCGCCACCGACGGCGTGCGGAATATAATTTTCCGAAAATTGTTCAAAGAGGACATCGAACGGCTTGCGGAGAATATTCGTGAGGATGCTCAGACGCCCACGGTGAGCCATGCCCAGGACGATCTCATCGATACCCGCGTCTGGGCATCGCTCGATCACGGCGTCCACCGCGGCGATCATGGTTTCGCCACCTTCGAGCGAGAAACGTTTTTGGCCGACGTACTTCGTGTGAAGAAATTTTTCGAACAGCTCGGCTTTATGGAGTCGGCGAAGGATGCGGACCTTTTGGGCCTTTGTGAAAGTCGGCTGAAGTTGCGACGGTTCCATGCGTTCTTCGAGCCAGCGGCGCGCATCCGTGTCTTGAATGTGCATATATTCGACGCCGATAGTGCCGCAGTAGGTTTTCTTGAGGCGCGCGATGATGTCACGCAGGCGCATCTGGCCACCATTCAAGTAGTGACCGATGTCGAAGGATTGATCGAGGTCCTGCTCGGTAAGGCCGAATTCGTTCAACTGCAGACGTGATGACGGGGGGGGCGGCGGATTGAGCGGATCAAGGTGAGTCTGGAGATGTCCGAGGGAGCGGTATTGATAGATAAGCCGGTGGACCTGTGATTGCTTTAGGCTATCGATGATGGAAATCTCTCCTGCTTCGGCGCTGGCGCCATTGGCACCGGTTGGCGAGCCGCCATTATTATTGCCCAGCGTGAAGCCCTGGAAGAAAGCGCGCCAAGTCGGATCGACCGAGTCGGGATTATCGAGCCACGAACGATAGGCCGACTCAATGAGGTCGGAATTAGCGCGGGTCGGAAGAGAGATGGAATTCATTTCAGTAAAAACAAAACTTCGCCTCGGGCGAAAACGGGGAGGGCCGTGGACGTCCCATCAGAGATTTTAATGATGGGAAAAGGGTTGGAATATGAACCATAGAGGGTACCTTTCTCAAGTGCATTCAGGCGTTTTCGCCCGAAGGCCTGTCCCACTTATAGACTTGGTAAGTATCTAAATATAAAGAAGTAACTCAATTTTCTTTCATGGACGACGCGCAAATCAAAGATTCCCTAATCGCGCTCCTCAGTGGTATCAAAAACTCTGATGGGGACGCCATCACCCGGGAGATGACGCGCTTGGACAGTCTTGTGTCAGCGCCGCCTCGACCACTTGATCCCCAGCTCGAGCACTTTTTGCAGCGACGGAGTTACGCCAAAGCGCTCGCGTTTTTGGGCGGCGCAGACGTTCCGGCGAATCCAGCGTGTACGTCGAGGCGTACTCACTAGTTAGATGAGCAACTCCACTAAAATTCCTACCGGAGGGGGCGAAGGACTTGGCCATAATCCCTTTGCGGGATTAAGCGGCCAGGGTTTACCCGATCGAATGAAACTTCCTTTAACGCCGCCGGAAGGAAAGGGGCTGAAGACTGAAGGACCGAAAGCGGGCGCGAACGCGGGTGTTCCGGCAAAGAATCGCGGCCGGGTAGATATAGTAAGAGAGAAGGCCGGGCGGGGCGGGAAGACCGTCACGGTTGTGACCGGTTGGGTCGGCATCGGCCTGCCCGAAAAAGAATCGCTGGCAAAAAAAATGCAGAAGGCGTGCGGCGTTGGTGGCACCGTCAAGGACGGGCGGATCGAGATTCAAGGGGATAAGCGCGACGAAGTGGCGCGCATTTTGACCGAGGCGGGCTTCCGTCCGGTTTTCGCCGGCGGGTAGTCGCATTGCTGCTTAACAAGCCCGTGGGCCTAATTCTCGATCGAAAACACTCTTTCCCGAGGTGTTCGGGAGGTGTAGTATGCACATGAAAAAAGCCGCGTAATGAAACGCGGCTTAAAAGTTGGTATGCTATCGCGAGCGAGGTGTCCGCGCTGCGCTAGATTTCAGCGCAGCGCGGGCACGCCGCTCACGATTGTGTTAACCCGTTCGACGTTTCCATCACTTCGTCTTCGCGCTGAAGGACGGGAGCGGGAAGTGGGCAGTGAAGGGAATTTCCGACCAGATCTGGGTCGAGGACGGCAGCGAAGGGGCGCGGAAAATAGGGCGATTCCACTGAACATCGTACGGACGGAGCTGGGCGGGCTGGCTGACGACGGGTTGAGTCATCGGGGGTGGGGTATGTTGGAAATTGAAAGGCATGATAATCGGGGTTTTTACATAAGCTCGTCACTGGCAGGACCGCCTTTAATTAAAACGAGCTGATGAGTTTAAAATTAGATTTAAATTCGGAATGTTTCGTTGAATCGGACCCACTTGTTTACAGCACGCGCGGTCAGTAGTTCCCCGCCGGTAGTCTCGGACGGGATTTTTCCGGAGGAGCGCAATCAACAGACGGAAATTTCCGAGACGGTTGAGCGGCTCCTCCGGGTAATATTGCCTACGCGACCTGTTTCACTGCTTCGGCCACGACGACGCGCTTCGGTATCAGCAGAGTGAGTACACCATCGGTGATCTCGGCGTTGAGAGCGCCGTAATCGAGATGGTTACCCAAACGAAGCTTCAATCGATAATCGCGCTGCGCGTTTTCGAGGTGAAGTGCGCGCCAGTTGATTCGGACGAAATGGGCTTTCCGCGCGGTCACCATGATATCGGGACCGCGGGTAGTAATCTCGATACCGGCGGCTTCGACTCCTGGGACGAAGACGACGAGCTTCACCACATCACCCATTTGCGTGCAGTCGAAATGCGGATTGCGGAAGGATTCCACAATGGCATTAACGCGGCGCGGATGGGACTTAGTCGGATGGATGATCTTATGCATGGGTGTACGGATACTCCTCTCGGTTGAGAAACCGGGCTCTGTTGGGCAACTGACGTATCCTAAAAAGGATTACGTTAGGCCTGAGAGCCCGGGGATTGTTTGGTCCAGCAGCGATTCGGACGCATCGATACGCAGCAATGACCAACGCGGGCCTTCGTATACGAAGTGCCTGCGAGGCTGCGATGATGTTGAAGTGCCCGAATCATGTTTGAACGTGTGGTAACATGCACTAAGCAGCCGTTGGGCCAAGTATTATTTTCCGATCCTTAAAAAGTTCACAAAATTGCCACATGAGTGATCTGACCGACGCCACGACGACACTGCACGACCTGAAAACCCGTATTCTCGCTTTCGCGAAAGAACGCGATTGGGAGCAATTTCACGCGCCGAAAAACCTCTCGATGGCGCTCGCCGCGGAGTCGGGCGAACTGATGGAGCACTTTTTATGGGCCACACCCGAGGCGTCACACGCCGTGGCGCAAGATCCGGTTAGGCGCGTGAAGATCGCCGAAGAACTCGCCGATGTGGTGATCTACGCACTCGAGTTTGCCAACATCACGGGCATTGACGTGGCCGCGGCGATCGAGACGAAAATGGCTGCCAACGCGCGCAAATATCCGATCGAGAAAGCCAAAGGACGCTCCGATAAGTACACCGAGCTGTGAGTTTTCGAGCACACTGTGTCGATACTCCTGTTTTCTGTTTAAACTTGCTCCGTGAAAAAAGCCCAAGCTGTCCGCAACTATTTCGTTCTTCCGTGCTGTTTGTTGCTGCTGAATCTCTGTAACAACCTCGTCTCCTATAAAGCGGGAGTGATTGCGGATCCGTTTTGGCGGGTGACGATGATCATCGCGCTAGTGCTTTTCGGGGGCACGCTGGTCGCGTTTGCGGTTTCGCCAGCGATCGAGGCGATCGTCCGCGCCTTGCACCAAGGAAGTCGCAACGGCGCAGGATGGATTGGCGAATTCCTATTTCTCGGCCTGCTCGGTGTATTCGTTTTTTGGTTATACTATCGCTACTACATCGACGGACCCGAGTCGCTGCTACCGAGAGATCTTTGGAATGGCCCATTGCATCACCGCTAAGCGACGGGACGAACAGCAGTGCGGGTTGTGACTACCGGTCGC
>FTDT01000025.1_pt1 | contig 12186 bp, 9 predicted proteins | sample 1640021 | NCBI WGS metagenome assembly FTDT01 (sample SAMEA3914869, study PRJEB12502) | metagenome | biome: forest; material: soil | place: USA | collected 2012-03-12 | depth 0.1 m | reverse complement strand
TTGTTGACGACGCGAGGACCGCGAGTGATGTCGCCGAACTTGGCGGTTTCAGAAATCGAAAAGCGCATGCCTGCGATGCCGGACTCGTACATCAAATCGCAGATCAACTTGAGTTCGTGCAAGCACTCGAAGTACGCCATCTCCGGTTGATAACCGGCTTCAACAAGTGTTTCAAAACCTGCCTGGACCAACGCACTGGCGCCGCCGCAAAGCACAGCCTGTTCGCCGAACAAATCGGTTTCGGTTTCTTCTTTGAAGGACGTTTCGAGCACGCCCGCGCGGGTCGAGCCGATGCCTTTGGCCCAAGCGAGCGCAGTCTTCTTCGCCTTCTTGGATTTGTCCTGCGCGACGGCAATCAACGCTGGCATGCCCTTGCCTTCCGAATAAAGACGGCGAACCATGTGGCCCGGGCCCTTTGGCGCGACCATGATCACGTCAATGTCGGGGTGAACTTTGATCAACTTGAAGTGAACCGCGAGACCGTGAGAGAAGAGCAGCGTCTTGCCCTTGGAAAGATTCGGGAGGATGTCTTTGTTGTAGACATCCGCCTGCTTCATGTCCGGCAAACCGACCATGATGACATCGGCGCGACGAACCGCTTCCGCCGTGTCCACGACTTCGAAACCGTGCTGCTCCGCGACTTGGCGCGACTTGCTGCCCGGATAAAGGCCGATGATGACTTTAGCGCCGGAATCTTTGAGGTTCAACGCGTGGGCGTGGCCTTGTGAGCCATAGCCCAGCACGGCGAGCGTTTTGTTTTGGAACACGCCGAGATCGGCGTCTTTGTCGGTGTAGACTTTAGCGGGCATGGTGGATGAAAATGATGAGTGATGAATAAAGAATGATGAATGTCGGATACTCGGAAGGAATTAAAGGCATGCTTAAACGATTTCAGCGGAAACTTCGGTCATCGTTTAATCCAGTTTTTCCTCACTCTGCATTCTTCATCCATCATTAGCCCCGCTTTCGCGGGACGAAATCAGCGCTTCAGCGCGAGTTGGCCAGTGCGGGCGAGTTCGAGAATGCCGAACGATTCGATGAGTTTGAGAAACGCGCTCAGCTTGGCTTCGTCACCAGTAATTTCGGCGATGAGAGAATCATGCCCCACGTTGACGATTTTCGCGCGGAAAATATCGCTGATCTGCATGATTTCGGAGCGCGTCTTCGAGTCGGCCTTAATTTTCACCAGCAGCAGTTCGCGCTCGACGGCCTGCCCCTCGCTGAAATCGACGACCTCGACTACGTTGACCAGCTTCGTGAGCTGCTTGATGACCTGATCGAGCGCGGCGTCATCGCCCATCAGAACGGCGGTGATGCGCGACAGCGAGGCATCATGGGTAGGCGCTACATTGAGGGTATCGATGTTAAAGCCGCGTCCGCTAAACATGCCGGAAACGCGCGCCAAAACGCCGAACTTGTTCTCAACGAGGACGGAGATCGTGTGTCGCATGCGAGGTTAGGTGGTTGAAAAATGGATACGCGCACGAAGCGCGCCGATTTTTGGCTTGGACGCCGAGGGACTCGAACCCCCGACCCTCTCGGTGTAAACGAGATGCTCTAACCAACTGAGCTAGGCGTCCGGGCCAAAAGGTCAGCTAAACGCTGCGCGGGGGCGGCTGACAAGAGGAAAACCAAAGGCTAGAAAGCAAAGGCGGAAGGCGGAAAGGCCGAAGGCCGAAAAACAGCGCGGAAAAAATTCTCTTTCTCTCGGATCTGCTGAAACCCACCGGGTTGCTTCAGCCTTTTCCTTCCAGCCTTCGGTTTTCCTCAAGCAACTGCGAGGGCTCGTTTCGATTTGAGCCAGCCTTCGCGGACCATCAGCTCAGCGTTTTGGACGGCGTTCAAGGCGGCGCCTTTCCAAAGATTGTCGCCGGAAACAAAGAACGAAAGGCCATTGTCCAGCGCGCTATCCACGCGGATGCGACCGACGCCGCATTTCACTTTTTCCGCAAAATCGAGCGGCGTCGGATACTGCAGATGCGCGGGATCGTCGACCAGCGTAGCGCCCGAAAAAGCAGCGATGGCCTCGCGTGCCGCCGCGACACTGACTGGCTTTTCAAACTCTGCACTGACCGCGATCGAGTGCGCCCGCACGACGGGCACGCGCACGCAAGTCGCGGAGACTCGCAGGCTCGGCAGGCCCATAATCTTACGGCTCTCGAGCATCATCTTGTGCTCTTCGCCGGTGTAACCGTCCTCGCCAAATGTATCGACTTGGGGGATACAATTGAAAGCGATCTGATACGGATAAACTTTTTTGGTCAGCGGATCACCTTTGACGTGCGCCTGCGTTTGCGATTCGAGTTCACGTACGGCTTCCGCGCCGGTGCCAGAAACGGATTGGTAGGTCGACGCGAAATAACGTTTCAGTCCGAAACGTTGATGCAAAGGCCAAAGGCCCATCAGCGTGACGGCGGTCGAGCAGTTCGGATTTGCGATCAGGCCCTTATGGGTGCGCAGCGCTTCTGGATTAATTTCCGGAATCACCAGCGGGACGTCTGGCTGCATGCGAAACGCGGAGCTCTTATCGATCACCAAACAGCCCGCTTTGATCGCATCAGGGGCGAGCGCACGTGTGGCGGAACCGCCGGCCGCGAAAAACGCGACATCGACATCGGCGAACACGCCCGGTTTCGCTTCTTCAACCGTGAAGGTTTTCCCAAAGCGCTCCACTGTTTTGCCGGCGGATCGCGCTGAGGCGAAGAGCCGCAGCGAAGCCATCGGGAATTGGCGTTCGTGCAAGAGCCGGACCAACTCTTGACCAACTACGCCGGTTGCACCGACGATACCTACAGTGAGTGATGTTTTCACAATGATGTCTCCTTGGGAACAGGTCATCCAAACCTGTTCTCGCCTCGGCATCAAGCCAACAGACCGGGTTCTCTTCGTGCGAATCAGCACACAAACCCTACAATTTTATAGAGGCGGCGTGCTCGCGCGCAGCTTCGTAATTTCGACCTCTAAACGCCCGCCGTCCAACGTGAAAGGGTCGCTAGGCACTCCGCGAGGATTGCATGAAATCGCCGATCGGATCGGGGCGGGGCAACCGCCGGGAATGGTTTTTAAATCGCGAGTATCGACCGGCCGGCACTTCAACGAATGGCCCGAAACTCAAGACGTAGAGAATCTAATTACCAGCCGAATTCTGTGGCTGCGCGGGCTTGAAGCGGGCGTGAATCTTCAGGGCGAAGTGGATACGTATTCTCGCTATGTCTATATTCACGGAACGAACCGCGAATCTGAAATCGGCACGCCGATAAGCGCCGGCTGCGTGCTGATGCGGAATCTGGATATCGTCGAACTTTACGAAGCAGTGCGCTCAGGGGATTTGGTGCTGATTACGGATTGATTCCGCAGACGGACGAGAACCGTCGGTGGATAATTGGCGCGCCCCTCAAATTTTTGCCGGCTCGACATGGAGCGCGCGACTCGTCCCGCCTTCAAAAGGCGAAACTCATTTCGTCTTCTGCCAACGCAACCTCGCAAGAGAGGCGGACACCCAAATTTTCCCGGTCAAAGGCCGTCCCAAGTCAACGCACTCCCTGCCGAGAAGGCTCGATCTCGGGATCGTGGCGCTCACAGACCACGCTTGAGCTGCCTTCCACAAATATCCGTTGCACCGTGGATTTTCTCGCGGATGTTTAATGCAGATGATCGGTCTGCAAGAATCCCTGGACGCGCCTCCGCCGCCCCCGCCCTCGCGTGCGCCTGTGTTGACCGGCAATATTTTTTCAGAGGGAGGCTGGTTGCAGGATGGTCTACAGCTCGAGCATCGGCCCGAACAGGAAGGCATGGCGCGAGCCGTCGCCGAAGCGCTCAAGTCCGACGAATCGCTGATTTTCGAAGCGGGCACTGGAGTCGGCAAGTCACTCGCCTACTTGATCCCCGGACTCATCCACGCCGTCGATCAAGGGCGACAAATGATCGTGTCAACCCACACGATCGCGCTGCAAGAACAGCTCGACAGCAAAGACCTCCCGCTCTGTCGCCGGGTCTTCGCGATTCACCCTGAACTCGAGCCGTATTCGAAATTCAAAAGTGCGGTGCTCGTGGGCAAAGCGAACTACCTTTGCACTACGCGACTCGCGACCGCACTGCGCGATAAACACGAACTCTTCCCGACCGCGGAGCACGCTGAATTACAGCGCGTCGCCGCGTGGGCGGAAACCTCGCGCGAAGGCTTGCGCCACGAACTAAATCCACCGGTGTCAGCCGATGTTTGGGAGCTGGTGAACGCTGATTCTTCGAGTTGCTCGCGCAAATACTGCGACTGCGAAAAGTGTTTCTATCAAAAAGCGCGCGCCCGCCTTCGCCTTGCCCAGGTAATCATTGTCAATCATTCGCTGCTTTTCACGCACCTCAACGCAGGTGGCGCAGCCGAAAAAGGCGGCTCACGCGGGGTGTTGTTTCCCGAAGATTTTGTCGTACTCGACGAAGCGCACACGGTGCCGGAAGTCGCCACCGAACACTTCGGTTTGCGATTGAGCAGCTACGGCACAGACCGGTTGTTGAAATATCTCTTCAACCCGAAGACCAAACGCGGCCTACTCCAAAAACACGGCGGCGCGATCGAACGCCAACTCGTCGTCGATGCGCTCGAAGCGGCAGAGCAATTTTTTGCATTTCTTGCAGAAAAAATTTTGGCCAACCAATCAGTCGTGCGCATGCGCGCGCCGGATTTCGCCGAGCCTTGGCTCGACGGGCCTTTGCTTGCATTGATCAAAGCGGTTCGCACGCTGGCTGACAAATTCGACGAGGGCCGCGAGCGCGAAGAACTTCTCGAACAGTGCGCGAAGTTGAAAACCTATCAGACTACGCTGCGCCAGTTTCTAGATTTGGCGGATGACAAGTTTGTCTACTGGTTGGAAAAATCTGGAAGGCGCCAAAATATCGTGACGCTGCGGAGCGCGCCAATTGATGTGGCGCCGTATTTGCGTGAGGAGCTTTTGGGCAAAGGGACGTCGGTAATCATGACCAGCGCGACCCTTGCGATCGCGGGCGAGCTCTCACCTTTTCAGCAGAGAATCGGCGGCGAAGATGTGCGCGCGGAGGCGGTAAATTCGCCCTTTGATTTCGAACGCAACATGCGCGTGTTCGTCGCGGCGGACGTGCCGCTCCCCTCACCCAAAGAAGCCAAGCTCGCGATCAATGTGCTGAGCGATTACGTTTCATTTTGCACGCGACGCGTGCTCGGCGGATCGCTCGTGCTGTTCACGAGCTACGCGGATATGAAACTAGTCGCCAGCGCGGTCGCTCCGATCTACGATGACGAAGGCCGACCATTTCTGATGCAGGGCGAAGGACTCTCGCGAACCGAGCTAGCCAATAAAATGCGCGAGCTCGGCAACGCTGTGCTTTTCGGAACGGAAAGTTTTTGGACCGGGATCGACGTTCCCGGTACAGCGCTTTCACAAGTTGTCGTGACCCGACTTCCTTTTGAGGTGCCCACTCATCCGATTTTGGAAGCACGCGCCGAGTGGATTCGCGATCGCGGTGGTAATCCATTTTCCGAACTCACGCTGCCCGATTCGTTGATCAAATTTCGGCAAGGTGTTGGTCGACTAATTCGTACTGCTACGGACCGTGGAATTATTACGATCCTGGACTCGCGCATTCTTGCCAAAACCTACGGGCGCCAGTTTATCGAAAGCCTGCCCCAGCGTGAGTTTCGTCGGATGACGATCCCTTCACGCGAAGAAACTTTTATTCCTTTTGCTTGAGCTCGCTGCAGGCGAACCCATCATTACGCAAATTACATGCATTTCAGAAACGCCGCATTGACAGACATCGGGAAGATTCGTCGCACCAACGAGGACCGCGTCCTCCGCGACGAAGCGCTCGATCTTTACGGCGTGGCCGATGGCATCGGCGGCCTTCCCGGCGGCGCTGAGGCGGCGCAATGCGCGATCGACGCGGTGCATTATGCGGTTAAAAATGCCGATGCGGATCCTGACCTCGCGCAAATCACCATCGAGGCTAACTCAGCGGTGGCGCAACTCGGTCAACGTTTCAGTCCGCACTTCGGCATTGGCACGACGTTAACCTGGGGACTTTTTCGTCGCGGCCAGCTTCGCCTAGCGCACGTCGGTGATTCGCGCTGCTATCTTTTGCGCGACGGCGATTTGGAATGCTTGACGATTGATCACTCGGTCGAAAATGAAGCGCGCGCCCGCCGCGCGCGCGGAGAACTGATTTGGATCAACGAGCAGCACCGCAACGCGCTTACCCGCTGCGTGGGCCAAAATGCGCCACTCGATGTCGACGTATCCGTACGGGACTTACAAGTTGGCGACCGTTATCTTTTTTGCAGCGACGGCATCACGCGGATGATTCGGGAAACTGAGCTCGCTGATTTTCTGGCGATGAAGGCCGAGCCCTCTAAAATTCTGCGCGAACTCGTCGACACCGCGAATTTGCGCGGCGGTTTGGACAACTTGACCTGCGTGCTCGTGGTGGTCGATTCATTGAAATGACCGTTCCGCCGAAACGCTCGGCAACGTTTGCGGCGCTGGTCGCCCGTCAGCCCGAGAACGAACTCTTCCACTTCAGCCTCGCGCAGGCCTTGGTCGCGGAAGGCAGTCCGGCCGAAGCGGTCGCTCCGTTTCTTTACTGCGTGCAGAAAAAAGCGGACTGGATGATGCCGCGCATTCTGCTCGGCAAAATTTATTTGCAACTCGACCGACGCAACGACGCGCGTATCCAGTTTACGGATGCGTTGAACCTGGCGATCGAGCAATCACACGAAGATCCCGAGCGCGAACTCCGAGCGTTACTTGCGGAATTGGGTTGAGCAAAGTTGAATCGAGTTGACTTGGATCGCCTCGAGCGGAGCTGAGCCAGGCCGGGGCCGGATCAAACCGCGTACTGCGGCGCATTTTCCCAACGCGCGTTCCAGCGGACGTCCAAACGCGACGACCAGGTCGTGGGAGCCGGGTGCGTCCAGTGTCCGCCTGAGAAAAGTTTTTCCACATGAGCAACCTCGCTCTGCTCTTCCATCGCTACCGTCTGCGTGGGCTTGCCGACGCTTGAGCGAACGGCCAATGACAGCGAGCAAACGGCGAGAGTGAGGGCGGCGAAGAGCGGGATATTCTTCATGGAAAGCAAAATGTGATGCGCTTAGTGATATTGACATCTTTTTGCATTACAAGCTCTTTTTCATTTAATTTGCAATTAACGAGCGGGCCGTAAAATGCAGCTATCGTATTTTTATTCTATTGTCTGATAATAAGTTGCGACTGCATCGTCCGAACGCCCGAATTGCCAGGCCGTAAAAAATTTGTAAGCAAGTGTGTCATACCGAAAGTTTCCTGACCTTTTCGCGACACTGAAACGTTGCACGTTCTCACTGGCCACACGCTGGGCATGTGCTCAACGTCGATGCAGCGCATGCGAGTTATCCTCACTTCGCACGGATCTACCGGCGACATCTTCCCTATCATCGGTTTGGGCGTCGCCATGCAGCGAGCGGGACATCAAGTGCGGTTCGCGACGATCCCTCATTACCGCGCGGAGATTGAGGCCGCCGGTTTGGAATTTTATCCGCTCTGTCCAAATTGGGAGCAGGCCGATCTGAGTTACTGGATGGGACGTCTGCAAAAAATCCGCAGCCCCATTTATCAACTACGCGAAATCTACGTCGGCGCCAAAGCATACATCCCGGAAATGATCGCGCGCATGGATCAGGCGCTCGCGAGTGCCGATCTTTTGGTATCGTCCTATTTATTTCCGATGAACAAAGCGATCGCCGATCGCCGCGGCGTCCCATTCGCGACCTACGCTTTCGCCCATCACGTGGTGCCTTCTCCTGATTATCCGCCGGAGAATTTTCCTTCGCCGGCCTGGCTACCCAAGCGGGCGCGCAACGCGTGGAATCTTTGGCTGTGGAAGATGGGCAACACCATCGTCGATCGCGTCATTAATAACACTCTCCGCACGCCTTTGCGCGACGCGCAGTTGCCGAAAGTCCGCCATTTTTTCTCCGAGCCGGCCGATCGCGTAATCGTCGGTGTATCCAAAACCTTGATGCGACCGTCCCACGCGCGCATCGACCCGCGTTTTCGGTTTACCGGCTATTGCCGCTGGCAGGCGCCATCGGACCCAGCTTTGGAAATTGAGTTGACCGAATTCTGTGCCGGCGAACGCGTCCCCGTGCTGACCTTTGGCAGTATGACTTACGAAAGTCCCGGCGAATTCATGGAGCGCCTCGTGCGCGCATGGCCACGCGATCGCAAGATTATCGTTCAACGTGGCTGGGCGCAGTTTCCCGCTCTGGCTGAAGATGGTCATATCAAAGTGATCGGCAAAGTTTCCCACGACCAACTTTTCCGTTTTGCGTCCGTGATTATTCACCACGGCGGCGCTGGGACAACCGCGAGTGCGTTGCACGCGGGTCGTCCACAGATTGTCGTGCCGCATATCGGTGACCAAAACTTTTTTGGCAGCGAAGTAGAGCGGCTTGCATGCGGTTTCCGCATCGGGCGTAAGCGCTGGCCAGAGACGCTACAAAACGCCGTTGATCGGGTACGGGCGACGCCGGAAATGAGCAAGAATGCCGAACGCGTGGCCGGGATTCTGGCCGCAGAAAATGGTCCGCAGCGCGCGATCGAAGAGCTCGAAGATTTCGTCGCCAACGCACGCACTTCAGTCGCCGTTCGCGCCTAATCTTTCTTCTTGCCGTAGTAGAGGAAGCATTCGTAAATCCGCCTCGCCCGAACGCCAGAGTAGCTCAGTGGTAGAGCAGAGGACTCATAAGCCTTTGGTCGCCGGTTCAATCCCGGCCTCTGGCACCACTCGAAAATAGTCGGCCGCTGAGAAATCGCGCCGGATTTTTCGAAATCGTTTCAGAAAAAGCCACGCGTTCGGTTAGATGTAATTTGGAGATTTTTCTCTATTAAAACGAATTCTCCCTCGTGTCGTGAACGCGGGTAGCACAAAAAGTTATTTCCCACTTCAATGCTCTACCTCGCCCGTCTCGCCGTAACCGGCGTTTTCTACTGCGGACTTGCCGCGTCCGCCTTTGCCCAAACCGCCGCTGTCAAACCAAAGCCAGATGCTCAATTCGGCAATTGGCTTTATAAAACGCCCGATGCCTCGTGGAAAAAATCCGAGGCGAATGGCAATTTGGTTTTCTCGATTCCAGCGCCCCCGGGCGATTATTGCACGCTGACTCTCTTCGCCGACGCGCAAGCGCAGGGTGACTTTGCCACACAATTTAACAACACCGTCGCGGCTGACCAAAAAGCAAAAGACACGGTCAAGATCGAAGCCGACTCGGGCGCGAAACCCAGCAAGGCCGCGGAAGGTTTCGACGTGCTCACGCGGAGCCTTCGCTCAGAAACCTCTGCGCTTCATACCCTGCATATGTATATAGGCGGGCACAGCGGAGATCGCTTCGACCTGGCCGCTTTTCAGACCACCAGTGAAGCGATGTGGAAACGCTTCGGTGCACCAGCGAGTCAGTTTCTCATGAGCCTGAAGTTGGCTAATTCACTTCCGCCCGGGGAGGTCGCTCAACTACTCGGCACCGCTACGCAAGAAGCGCCGCCCGCGTTGCCTGGTTTCGATGATACTCCGGTCGCCGGTCCTGCGACTCTAGCCCCGACCGCACAGTCCGCAGCCGGGCCGCAGACAGCTCCCGCGCCAATAGCCGCTCCAGTCGCCCAAACAGTCACGCATCAACCGGCAATCCCTTTGAATAAATCCGGCATCGTCGTGAACAACGCCGTGATCCAGCACAACGGAAAGCCAGTCGATGGAATCAAACTATCACAGCACGATACAGAAATATATACTCCTTCGATCGCAGTGGCGCCGAATGGCACGATCCACATCGCCTTTGTCGAAAAACACCGCACCACCTATGCTCTCGCCGTTTATCATCGCTCCAGCAGCGACGGCGGGAAAACGTGGACTGAGGCAAAAAATCTTTCCGAAGATATGCCCAATATTCAGGTTGGGCTGTGCTACGCACTAGCGGATGCCCAGGGTCGGGTCTATATAATCTGGAGAGCCGGTTTGGCTGTTAATTTCCCAGCCACTGCCGCTCAGGGCGGCGCGGGCATGTCTAATATAGTTTACCGCGTCCTAGAAAATGGGCATTGGAGCAAAATTAAACCGGTCAGCCCCACAGGCTCTGCCGCGACCCAAGACGACGGAGCCCTGGCCTATTTTGCGACCGTCGACGCTGCCGGCCATGTTCAGGTCATCTGGAATGCCATTCCGGACAAATGGCATCCCGAACTCACGACCACGAGTGGTACCTATCACCAACACAATTCGGGCGTGGGCAATGGATTGGTTTTCCAAGCGACTATAGACGGCGGCAACGTTGGGGCTCCGCGGGAAATTTTTCTCACACCGGTGCACGGCGACTCGAAAACGTACGATGCGGCCTGCGATGGTTTGGACTCCCTCAATGGTTATGCCGATTCCGCCGGCGCCGCTCATTTTATTGCCGCGGTTTCGCGCAATCGCGACAGCAGTTTACGCAATAAATCCATGTTTGAACTGATCGAAAACGGAAAGATCGGCCCATCGGTCGACCTGCCGGATCTGTCCTATCACGGGTGGTACGACGTACCGATTTTGTTGGTTGATGCAGAAGGGAAACGCCATCTACTCGCGCTGTATCCAGCGGGTGAACACCCGAGTATTCGCGACTATCTACTCGGAAGCGATGATGAGCCGACCATCATTCGGCAGTCAGCCGGCGTCAAAGGCACGGTCGATGGTTTTGAGGCCTATCAAGGCCCGAACGGTCACATGATAGCTATCATGCAGATGAACGACACCGGCGACCGCGCGAATGGAGAAACTTATGTTTCCACGAGCGACGGTCACGGCTGGAGCACGCCGGTTAACGTAACCAATAATTTCGGCCGCCGTTCGTTCGCGAGCAAACAAACCAGTGTCGCATCAAATGTAGCGATTGAGAAAAGCTATTATCCTGGCCGCGCCGCGGCTGCCTATGATCACGACGGGCATTTGCTCCTGTTGATGATTAATAATGAATACGGCTTATTCTCGAGTTCTGCCTTTGGCGTCGAACTTGCCGGCGGCAGCTCGAGCACACCGACGCTGCAATTTCTTCGGTTCTAAAAGACTGTGCGCGGCGCCCGGTTATCTCCGCGCTGTCGGCGCCGTTTTATTATTGGTATACTGATCTGTCTATGCCTGGCGGCGGCGGCGTTACTCTTCGCGCCGCCGTTTCAAAATTGGCTGCTCAGGCGCGCCGTGGCTTACGCGCACAGGCCATGGCAGTTGAGCTTCGACCGACTCGGCGTCGGCCCGACTGGTTTGCGTGCGACCGGCATGAATTTCTCCATGCCTGGGGTCAGCGCGACTTCGGAGCCTTTGACGATTCAATTGGCTCCGGTTCGATTGCTGAGTCGGCGCGAACTGAGCATCGAGCGCGTCGAGGCCCAGAAAATTCGCGTAGTACTTACGCCCGAAGAAATCGAGCACAACGCGAATCAGCCCTTCGAAGGCGTGCTTCGACTTTTGCAGATCCCACTTCGCTGGGAGTTGGACGCCGCTCATCTGGATGGTGAAATCATCGTGCGCGAAGGCGGTGCCTCCCGCGTCACGGGACATTTCAGTTTGCGCGGAGGTGGTCTCGGACCATCCGCGGTGGGAAGTTTTTCTTACGAACTGACCGCGAACTCGCTGATCTTGCCGGTCGGACCCGGTCACGAATTTGCCAGTCGCGGAACGATCCGCGTCGCGCAAACCCAGACGCACGGAGTCGGCCGCGTTGAACTAGATGGCGATCTTCGGTTACCCGCCTACGGTCCATTTACGCTTCCGGTCGGCTCCGTGCACGCAACCATCGAGGCAACGTCGGGCGGAGAAATTTACCACGCGCAGATTGCCTTCGACCAGGCTGCAACGCTCGAACTCGCGGCTGACGTCGACGCGGCGCGACATCTTTGCTCCGGTAAAATTATGGTTCACGCGAACCAAGATGTGCTCACTCCACTGCTCCACGAGCGCGTTCCGCACTTGACCGTAGATGGTGCGGCGACTGTGACGTACGATCTTTCGCGTGGCGATTGGCAATTGGCGTTGCAAGAAACGCTCGCGGCAAGCGAACTCGAAAACGCCGCCGCTTCTCTGCTCGGACTTAAAGGCGCGACCTTCGCCGGAAAAGTTTCTCTCCGTGCCGAAAAGCAAAATGCAGTGGTTAAG
>FTDT01000117.1_pt1 | contig 12294 bp, 9 predicted proteins | sample 1640021 | NCBI WGS metagenome assembly FTDT01 (sample SAMEA3914869, study PRJEB12502) | metagenome | biome: forest; material: soil | place: USA | collected 2012-03-12 | depth 0.1 m | reverse complement strand
TCATCCGCATACCATCTTCGCCGCGACTCGTTTTCTGCGCCCCCTCGATCCCGAGGTACATGGCCACGGCCAGGAACATCGCGATCACGATCCAAAGACCGTATTGCAGCAGCGACGTCATCTCTTGAGGGATCGAGAACACCGTCGGAACCATTGGTATCCCGAGTTTCGCGTAAAGGCCCACGCCGTTGAACGCAGCCTGCACGGCCCAGGGAACTCCCGCGATGAGAAAACCGCTTTTGATTTCAGCAAAGGCGTCCTCACCGCGCACCCACTGTTTGAAGCCATTTCCAATTTTGATCATCGCGGTCACTGTGCAAGCGGCGAGCACCGTGATGATGGCGAAGCTGATTATATTGCTGAATTGTGAAGGCAGCTCGATCGCGAGCAAAGATTGAGAGGGATACAACGAACTCATTTCTGAACTCAGTACGAAGTTAAATCTTTTGTCAATGTTTTATTATTTCGACTGAGTCTGCCGTCCACTTCCTGTCGCAAATTTTCGATTTTTCGTTGCGACACGAAGGCTTCATCCGCGGGTAAAACCCGTTGCTCACTTTAGAGATTCAGGATTCCGACCGAGTGAGGCGTCTGATGAAACTCGCGCCATGGGCGATACTCGTAGATCGACTGTGCGCGCGCATTTAGGCTTTCCGGAAAAGGCGTGCCGGCTCAGGCGCGGAGTGCGGTGACTCGGGCGGTGCGTCTTTGACCTGCGAATTTATTCGCCCGCAAAGTTTGTATGTTCGCCTCGTTTCACTGCATTCAGGTCGCCGGACTCCATGCCTGAGCCGTTGCGACAAAGCAATCGGCCGCGGTTTTACTCAACCTGTCCTAATGCAGACCTGCCACTGAGCGCGCAATGCATCATGACCTGACCGCACTTCAATTCTAGCAATGGTCTGCCTATCCTTTAACGGCTCCAGCAGTGATTCCGCTGATCAAATGACGCTGCAAAAATAAATAAACGGCGAGGATGGGCAGCGTCACGATGATGATGCCCGCGAAAAGGCTGCCGTAATCATTTTGATACTGCGCGGTCAGAGCGAGGTTGGCCAATCCAAGAGGCAAGGTCCGCACCTCGGTCGTCGCCGACCCAGATGTGAGCATAAAAGCGAAAAAATATTCCTTCCAGATCCCAATGAATTGAAAAATCGCCACCGTGATTAGCCCGGGGCGGGCCACCGGCAGCATCACGTGGCAAAATGCTTTCGCTTCGTCGCAGCCATCGATGACAGCCGCTTCATAAAGCGCGCGCGGCAACGTCCGAAAGAACGCCGTCAAAATGAAAATCGCAAAGGGCAAACCATTCGCCACGTAGACCAGGATCAGACCCACCCGCGAATTCAACAGCCCGAGCGAACGCAGCTCGAAGAAAAGCGGGACCACACTGAGCTGCAGCGGTATCATTAACCCGCCGATGAATAAAGCGTAGGTCCATCGAGTGAGCGCGCGACGGCTTCGAGTCAGCGCATAGGCGGACATTGACCCGAGCATCAGTATTGCGATTACGGATACGCCAGTGACTACGACGCTATTGAGAAAATATTTTCCGAGAAACGCTTCCCGCCACGCGCGTCGATAATTGTCCCACTGTAATTCGTGCAGTGACGGAAGTGAAAATGCGTCGGCAAATATCGCCGGGCCGGGCTTGAGCGACGTGTAGGCGACCCAAACCATCGGGAAAACCGTCCAAACCAAGTAAATACCGAGCGCCACATACACAAGGCCACGTCCCAAGGAAAACCGCCCGCCTCTCGGGCCAACCACGCGCTTTGAAGTTTGGGAACTCCTGCTCATTCGGCGACCTCCTCGCTGCCAAAGCCGCGCAGGACCCAGAGTGAAACTAGTAACACGAGTACAAACATCACCACCGCGATGGCGGTCGCCTGCCCGACCTGAAACTCGCGAAACATTGTCGACACCATCAGCGTGCTGAGCACGTGGCTGTCGCTGGCTGGATCTTGAGAGGTCAATAGCCAGATCAACTCGAACGCGTTCAGGCCGGTGATCACCAGAAAAATTGCCGAAGTCGCCAACACGCCCCGGATCATCGGTAACGTGATCGTGAAAAATTGGCGGGCGCGCGAAGCTCCTTCCAGCTCCGCCGCCTCATACAAGTCGGGGCTGATCCCCTGCATCGCCGCTAGATACAGCACAAGATTAAAACCGCACGCCATCCAAAGATAGATTGGGACGAGCGCCCAGTAGAGATGGTTCTGCGCGAGCCACGCGTATCCATGAAACGAATTCAGCCAGTCGCTGTGCAGAGCAGCACCGAGCACATTCAAGACGCGGTTCACGAGGCCGCCATGCGGATCGTAAGCATTCATCCAAAGGAGGGTCGCCGCGACGCCGCCGAGCAAATTGGGAAACAAAAACACCGCGCGGAAAATGGTTTTTCCCCAAACGCCGCGATGCAACATCGACGCTAGAAACAACGAAACCGGCACGATCAACAGCGTGGGCACGGTCATCACAAACAGGTTGTTTCGCAGCGAAAACCAAAATCCATCGCTCTCGAAAAGGAGCCACTTGAAATTAAACCAGCCCGCCCAGGTCCGTGGCGTGAAACCATCCCAGTGAAAAAATGCCCACGTCACGGCCACCAGCGAAGGGCCGAGGACTAGGGTCGCTAAAAGCAGCAAACTCGGTCCGACAAAAAGACCGTAGAATCCGGCTGCTTTAAACGTTCGTGCTGAATCCGGTCGCGTAGTGGCGTACGCACTACGTGTCGTCGCGGCTAATTTGGGTGAGGAACTTAATATTAGCGACTCATCGCTCGCGTTAGATTCAAGGCCGGCATCGACACGGTCCGCGGGAACTGAGGGTATTTTTTCAGCGGATTGCTCATCAGAACCAGACCTGCGCGCGGCCGTCTTGTCACGCGCGCTAGTCCGCAGTGTTTGCCAAACGAGTGCGGCCACCGCGGAGGTGAGGCCGATCAATAAAAGGGCCGCGGCTAACGGGTGTTTGTAGTCAACGCGGTCAGGATTTTCCGCCCGCTGACGCTGCGTTTGGGCGCCACGTTCCAAAGTTTCCGCAAATTGATCCGGCGTGCTTGCACCGGTCATCAGGCGAAAGCGCGCATCGGTCATCTCTTGATTAAAAAGCGCGCGAAACGCCGCCGAGGCGGGCGGCGCCGAGTCAAATGAGGCGGGTGCCCGCAGCATCATCGCTGTGATCTGCTGCATTGGGCTGGACTGATAATCGCTGGGCCGAACCACCTTCAGCGCGACGGGGGCCTCGAGTTCGCGCGCAAAAGCCTGCGCACTCGCACGTGAGGTAAGATAACGGAAAAAATCGATCGTCGCCTGTTCGCGCTCTGGATGACCGCTGGAGAAAAGAAAATAATAACCGGCCTGCGCCTGCACTGTATTCGGATCGGTAATACCGTCGGCAAATACGGGCAAATTGAAGACGCCCACATGAAAATCTGCCGGGATAACTCCGCGCGTTTCGCTAACGAACCACGCGCTGGTCACCATCGCAGCTTTCCGCTGCAAAAACGCCTGATCGGCCGCGGTGTGAGTCATGCCTTGCCAGCCGGGCATGAAGTAATTGGTCGAAAGATGCTGCACGACCTCGGCCGCCCGCGCAAATCGAGGATCGCTGCGGGTGCCGGGTTGAAGTTCGTTATATGCCCGGAAGCCGTCGGCGCCGACCAAGTTATAATGCGCGGCTCGTAAAAACGCGTCTCCGTAACGCAAATACACGCCGGGAAAAGCAAACGGCGCGATGCCCTCGGCCTTCATCGCGTCGCACAATGCGTAAAGTTCGCTCCACGTTTTCGGCGGCAACCAATGGCGCCGTGCAAATAAGTCCTGATCGTAGAAAATAGCCCAGACGCCGTAAGCGAAGGGTATTCCATAGATGTGCGGCCCGCGTCTCCATCTTTCCAATACACCAGGCAAGAATGTGTCGCCCCACGTTTGATCACCTTCCCAGTTTTTTTGACTCAACGCGGGCGCGAGATCGCGGATTTTTCCCGTCGCAATTAGCGTATCGTACAAAAGCACGGCGTCGGTCGCATCCGGAACATCGCCGGCCATCACGCGAATACGGACTTTCTCGTCAATGCGCGCATCACCCGTCAGGCGCACGCGAACATCGGGGCGCAGCGCCTCAAAATTTCGCGCCGCTTCGTTGAAAAAATCCATTCCGTAGCTCGCGGCCAGCACCGGAATGTCGATCTCCGTAACCGCGCTCGCGGTCGCTTTTTGATCCGGTTGTGCAGCCGCGAGGCGGGACTGCAATGCCGACAAAGCTACAAAAAAGGCGAACCAGACCCGGAGGGCGGCACGCCTTTTTTCCCTGCCGAGAGAAGGTTGAGTGCGGGGCGGGCACGGCAGCATTTCACTGGGATGAATTTGGGTCCCAGTGAACGCAAGCGTGCCGAAGGCTCAAGGAGCCGCGGGCGTCGTTGGAACCGCCGGCACTGTGGCCGCGGATGCGTTGCTCGCCGTTGCGGCCGGGCGCGACCATACGGCGCGCATGATATTTTCCGCATTGGCTTTTTCGACGTCGTTCAACTTGCCGTCGCCGTCTTTATCGAAACGAGCGATGAACCGCGGCTTCGTTTCCAGATCGGCCAGCGCGGCGGTTTGTTCGGAAGCGTCGAGCACGCCATCCCCATTTTTATCATAGCGTTTGAGCAAGTGGGCTTCCATGCGAGTCGCGCGCTCAGCGCGTTTCTCCTGCATGGCGGCCCGCATCGCAGCGCGTTCACCGGCGTCGAGCTTGCCGTCTCCGTTTTTATCAAAGCGCTTGAGGATTTCAGCTCGGCGGGCAGCGCGCTGATCGGTCGGCGCCGAGTTATCGGTAGTTCCGCCGGCATCCGTTGAGGCCGACGAAGAAACCGCGGCTGGATTAACGGCGGAGGCCGATGCGTCATCGGCGCGGACGAATGGAGCGAGAAATAGCGTTGCTGCGGCAAAGGCGGGAATTATGCGTTTCATAGGTTTTATTGTCTTATTGCTGGTGACGCCCACCGTGCGCGCCGGTTACCACCTCCCATCTGTCGATGTATCAGCTAACATTTTCTGAACAGAGCATGCGCGAGCTGAACAAGCTGGATAAGCTCGCTCAGCTCGGTGCCGTGGAGCCGATTAGTAATTTAAAACCTTCCGATCTGGCCTCGCCGCGTGAACCGTTGGGCCGTTTCAATCGAGCGGGCCGCACGCTCTATCGCCTGCGTGCAGGAGAATTTCGTTTTTATTTCGAGGTGAATGGCGAAACCATCTTTACGCACTACATTCTCCACCGGAACTCGCTCGAAGACTTTCTGCTGCGGAACAAGTTACCTGTTTCCGAAACCCAACTCGTCGAGCAAGATTCTAAATTTTGGAAATACCTGGAAAGTCTCACGAAGTGATGCCCCCGTCCGACCTCGATCCGCGCGAAGACCCTTACAACGTTAAGCGCGCAAGCCGCATCTATTTTCTTCCGAATCTGATGACCGCGGGAAATCTTTTCTGCGGCTTCATGTCCACAATTCAATGCATCCAGGCGCGGCTGGCCGAGACAAACGGCGGCATCTACGCAGACAGTACGCGCGAGGATCATTATCGATATGCGGTTTATCTTATCTTGGGCGCGGCCGGATTCGACGCGCTCGATGGACGGTTAGCGCGGCTGGGCGGCCGTGAATCTCTTTTCGGTGCAGAGTTCGACTCACTCGCTGACGTGATTTCGTTCGGCATCGCACCGGGGTTGATGATGTTTTTCTTTATCCTTTCGCCAACACAGGGGTTTCCTTGGTTTCGCGACATCGGTTGGTGCGTCGGCTTCATTTATTTGCTCTGTGCAGCGATGCGGCTCGCTCGCTTCAACGTGATCACGAATCCGCTGCTCAGGCGGGTGAAAGACTCGAACCGCGACTTTGTAGGTCTTCCTGTTCCAGCAGCGGCGGCGACGGTGGCGGCGACGATGCTATTTTTGCTGCAGCTGGCTCAAGCGGATAAATCGCTTCACAACGCTGCCTTGGTGCTTCCGTTTCTAATGTTGATGATCGCCCTGTTGATGATGAGTACAGTGCGTTATCCGAGCGGGAAAAATCTCAACATGCAGACCCAGACGCGCATCCGGCCGTTCATCGGACTGCTCGTCCTCATATCATTAGTGGTCTTCTACAAGGAGGTAGGTTTCCTAGTGATTTGTTTAACCTATGTGCTCTTCGGATTGATCCGACATTGGCGTCGCCGGAACAGCGGTTCGAAGACCACTCCACCCTTCTGAGTATCTGTGTGAGCAAGTCACCAACAACACTCCAACAACTCAGACCTTGCGCATAACTACCGGTTTGTTCGGAGCCACCGCGAAATTGTTCACGGCGTTTTTCGCTCCGTTTTGAGAGGAGAAATTCAGAGTTATGCCTGTTTTTCACCGCACATAATACTACTGATAACATTCCTTATTGAAGTGCTTAGTATTTATCCTTTGTTAGCTTCTCGGTTCTGCCCCTTTTTCCGTCTGACCCATGAAATTCAAAATCAACCGTGATCATTTCAGCAATGGGCTTGCTCAAGTCCTCAACGTCGTTGGCTCCAAAGCCACGATGCCGATCCTGAGCAATGTGCTGATCGAAGCCGAGAAGGACCACATCACGCTGACGACGACCAATCTCGACCTCGGCATCCGCTGCAAAATCAAAGCAGAGGTTAAAGAATCGGGTTCCGTGACGCTGCCGGTGAAACGTTTGGCCACGATCGTGCGCGAGTTGCCAAATGTGGATGTCGCTTTCGATGCTTCGCCGAATCACCAGGTGAAATTGACCTCAGGCGGTTCAAATTTCCGCATTATGGGCATCGGCAAGGAAGAGTTTCCGCCGCTGCCGGAGTTCGGTGAAGAAAAGTCATTCACGCTCGAGCAAAGCGAACTGACATCGATGCTCAAGAGCGTGGCATACGCGCAGTCGAGTGATGAAACGCGTTACATCCTCAACGGCGTTTATTTCAGTTTCAAAGACGGAAAACTTTCGCTTGTGGCCACCGATGGGCGACGTCTCGCGCTGATCAGCAAGGAGCTCGAGGTGCCCGCGTCGAGCGCCGGAAATATTATTTTGCCGGCGAAAACGGTAAGCGAGTTGCTCCGCATGTTGGACAAAGGCGAGAAACTGAAAATCTCGTTCAACGATCGCCGCGCTGCATTTCAGATCAATACCGACCGTGATACGAGTGGCTTGATCGACAGCATTTACCTCTACTCGAAAGTGGTGGAGGGCAATTATCCGAATTTCAATCAGGTTATCCCGAAGGAAACTCATCAGCGCATAAAATTGGAGCGCGAGTTGTTTCAACAGTGCGTGCATCGCGCGGCACTTGTTTGCAGCGAGAAATCGAATTCGGTGAAGATCAAGCTCACCAGCAATCTACTTGAGATTACAGCGCAGAGTCCCGATTTCGGTGAGGCTCATGAGTCGATGGCGATCGCTTACAGCGGCCCGGACTTGCAGGTCGCGTTTAACCCGCAGTTCATTCTCGATCCCCTCCGCGCATTGACCAAGGACGAAGTGTTCTTTGAGGTAAAAGATGAAGTCAGTCCCGGCGTGTTTAAAACGCTCGAAAGCTTCATCTGCGTGATCATGCCAGTACGCTTGAGCTAAACGCGGAGTTATTTCATCTTGTCGTGAGCGCGAAGACGCACTGTCTTCGTCCGCCCCGCCTCGATGGACATCTCCTACGTCATAGTTGCAGCAATGTTTTTATCGCTGATTTTGCATCAGCTGAATTTGCGCGCAGCGTCGCCAGTATTGGCGATTTTCAACCGATGGTTACGCTGGGGAATTTTTGCGACGGGTGGCGCGAAGATCGCGCTGCAGTTCGGTTGGGTTGATCGTCCATTCTGGGTGGTATCGGTCGCGTTTTTACTGATCTGGTTTTTGTGCGAAACGCTTTATAACTGGCTCGCCATTCAGGCGCTGAGCGTAAGTCCCCTGCCTCTATTTCCGCGTTTCGCGCTCAATTCTTCCGGCGAAGAGTGGCCGACCGCACCGCGACTTTTGAAGATCCGCGATTGGTTGCGGTCGAATGATTTTAAATTGGTGCAATCCTTGAAAGCCGAAGTGGGCCCGAGTGTGTTTTTGCGCGTTTCGGTTTACCAGGACGCTATGGCTAAGCAGCGCGTGCAAGTGACGTTTTTACCTCAGGCTAATGGAGCGATTTCGGTCTGCTTCAGCATTTCGTCGGAGTCCGTCAGCGGGTTCCGCTACGTCACAGATAACCTTTATTTGCCGTTTGGAGGGTTTTATCCGGAGAACTGGCTGGTGGAGCGGAATCCATGGAAACGTTCGCTGGGCGCGTTGCTGAAGCGGCACACGAAGCGTCTGGAAAAGGCCAAGGAGATGGTTGTGCCGTGGTCGACAGACCCGTTGAACGATTTGAATTCTCAGCAGCGCGATCTGGAGCGAATCAACACCGAACTCGGCTTTCTTCTGCCGCATGCGGATCGCGAGGATTACGGGAAGATGTCTTACGAGGGACGTTACCGCGTTTGGAAAGAAATTTGGCTGCTCAACTATTTCGGTCGCAGCACCCGTTACGAGTGACGCAGAGCGGTTCGACGGATCGAAGTCTGCCAGGACTGCCGCGGGCGAGGTTGAAACATGGATCTTAACTCGGAGACGATCGCGGCGCTTTCAACGCCGGCTGGCACGGCAGCTCTGGCGGTGATTCGGGCGAGCGGGCCTGCTTGTGCAGAGCTTGCGCGAAAGATTTTTGGGACGGAGCTGCGTCATGGAAAAGCGCGTCACGCGGACTATCACGACCAGGAGGGCCGTTTGGTCGACGACGTGGTGGCGCTATTTTTCCAAGGGCCTAGGTCTTACACCGCCGAAGACACCTTGGAGATTTCTGCGCACGGCAACCCGTTGATCGCGCAACAAATTTTGGAGGATTTGCTCGCACGGGGCTGCCGCGGAGCGGAACCGGGTGAATTTACCCGGCGCGCGTTCATGAATGGGCGGATCGATTTGAGCCAGGCGGAAGCCGTCATCGATGTGATTGGTGCGCGTAGTGCCCGCGCGCTCGAGGCGGCGAATCAACAGTTGCGCGGCAGCTTGGGGCGACACATGGCGAAACTGACGGAGGGATTATTGATGATTTTGGCGCGGATTGAGGCGTACATAGATTTTCCCGACGAAGATTTGCCGGCAGAAGATCGATCTATCGTGATCGCTGCGCTGGAAGAAACACTGCGCGGGACAAAACGCCTGTTAGCGACGGAGCACTTTGGAGAATTGCTGCGCGATGGAATCAAAACGGTCATCGTCGGCGCGCCGAATGCAGGGAAAAGTTCATTGCTCAACGCATTGGTCGGTAAAGAGCGCGCGCTGGTCAGCGCGGAGCCGGGAACGACCCGCGATTTCATTGAAGAGCGAATCATGCTCGGCGCGCATTGTATTCGATTAATCGATACAGCGGGATTGCGTGAAGCGGAAGGTGCACTTGAACGCATGGGTATCTCCAAAACGGTGGAGCGCGCCGCAGAGGCGGATCTTTTTCTTTGGGTCGTCGATGCAACCACGGTGAACGTCGAGAAACCATTGAGTTGGCCAATTGAGTTGGGAAGGCCTCCGGCCCCGGGAAAAATCGTCCTCGTGCTGAACAAAGTGGATCTGTTAGCGAATGATTTTTCGCCGGAGCATCAAACGACGGCGACGATGACTGCGATCGCTCGGAGAGAAGGCAACAGCCTCTCCCCTACCCTAGCCGACGGCGCTGGGTTGGAGACCGAAGGTTTTCGTGAGATCCGCGCAGTTCGCGTATCCGCGGTTTCAGGGAGTGGAATTGACGCGCTGGGTGCGGCGGTTTCGGCGGCGGCGGAACGTTACAGCGTAGTCCAAGGAGAGGAAACGATCGCGATCAACGCGCGGCATGCGGATGCGTTGCGACGAGCCGAGGCCTCGCTCGCTCAGGCAAGTGAGACACTGCGGACGCAGGGAGCGATTGAATTGATCTCGAGTGATATCCGCGAGGGTCTCAATGCCCTCGGTGAAATCGCTGGGCGGGTGGACAACGACCGGATGCTCGACCACCTTTTTGCCACCTTTTGCATCGGCAAGTGATTCGCACTTGTGCTGACCGGCAGAACGCGCTAAGCTGTTGACTGATAATCGCTTAATACATTGATCTACAACAGCTTACCCTTTGACGTCATCGTTTGCGGAGCCGGTCATGCTGGCTGCGAGGCCGCCCTCGCGGCTTCGCGAATGGGCGCTTCGACGTTGTTGATTACCGGGAATATTGATACGATTGCTCAGATGAGCTGCAATCCGGCGATCGGAGGGCAAGCGAAGGGGCAGATCGTCCGAGAGATTGACGCGCTGGGCGGGGAAATGGGCATTAACACAGATGTTACCGGGATCCAGTTTCGGCTCTTGAATGAGTCCAAAGGGGCCGCCGTTCAATCACCCCGCGCGCAATGCGATAAGAAGGCTTATCAATTCCGGATGAAGCATACCCTGGAATTGCAGCCGAACCTACAGATTTTTCAGGCCACGGCGACGGGACTGATCTTTAAAGATGGGGCCGTGGCGGGCATCAGAACCAACCTCGATATCGAATTCTACGGCCGCACCGTAGTGGTCACCACCGGCACTTTTTTGCGGGGGTTGATGCACATCGGCCAAAACAAAAATGAGGGCGGACGGCTGGGAGACTTTAGTGCCAAGAGTTTATCGGCCAGCTTTCTAGAAGCGGGCATTGAGCTGCGTCGACTCAAGACCGGCACTCCACCCCGACTATTGGGTCGGAGTATAAACTTCGGAGCGATGGAGGCGCAATGCGGCGACGCCGAGCCTACATTTTTCGCCTTTCACGACACCCGAGCCGATGACGAGTTGTTCCACGTGGAACAAACCGGTGAGAAGCGTCTAGGCTGGAAGCCTGGCTTTGAACAGGTGCCCTGTTGGATGACTTACACAACGCCACGCACAGCAGAGATCGTCAGGGCTAATTTAACACGCTCTGCGATGTACTCGGGTGAAATCGAGGGAGTCGGCCCAAGATATTGCCCGAGTATTGAGGATAAGTTCGTCCGCTTCGCTGATAAACCCCGCCACCTTCTTTTTCTCGAGCCTGAGGGTCGAAACACCAACGAATATTACGTCAACGGCCTTTCTACCTCCCTGCCCTTCGACGTCCAGGTTGAAATGATTCACAGCGTTCCAGGACTTGAAAACGCCCAGCTGCTGCGCCCGGCCTATGCGGTCGAATACGATTTCGCCCCGCCTACCCAACTTTATCCGTCGCTTGAATCGCGCAAGGTGGTTAATCTTTTCTTTGCTGGCCAGATCAACGGAACGTCGGGCTATGAAGAAGCTGCTGGTCAGGGTTTATTAGCTGGCACCAATGCGGCCTGTAAGGTTCAGGGCCGTAATCCGTTGGTTCTCCGGCGCCATGAGGCTTATTTGGGGGTTTTGGTCGACGATCTTGTGACCAAAGGCACCAATGAACCGTATCGCATGTTCACCAGCCGGGCTGAACATCGTTTGCTGTTGAACCATGGCAGCGCAGAATTGCGGCTTGGCGCTCACGCCGGAATCTACGGTCTAATTTCTTCGGGGCGCGCCGACCGCATTGAGCAAAAACGAAAGCTAATTGTAGATTGGATCGAAAAACTCGAAACGACACGCACGGGAGCTGCCGGTAGTTTGGGCGACGTCGTCCGTCGTTCAACGACCGGAAACGGCCCGCCGCCCCGATTTCCCGACGAATTTTTAAACCTCTCGGCGCATGTCCGCGATGAAGTTTTATATCGAGTCAGTTACCATGGGTACCTTCAGCGCGAAGAGCGTCAGATTGGAAAGCTCAACGAGGTAGAGCGGGTAAAAATTCCTCAGGACTTCGATTTTCAATCCGTCCGTGGACTGCGCAATGAATGTCTGCAGAAGCTACAGACGCTGCGACCCATCAGCTTAGGGCAGGCGAGTCGGATCAGCGGGGTTACGCCGGCTGACTTAAATGTCTTGATGGTCGCGCTGGAGGCAGTTCGACGCAGAAATAGCGAGTCGGCCAATTAGGTTGCAGAGTGGGGTAGAGGCACCTCAGAGTTGGACAGGCTCTCGAAATAGACTCGCTTACGGCAGCCCTTCCGTTTCTGTAACATTTGTGAAACGCCCGGGTAAAACGCTCGGCATGACCCAATCTGATAACCTAGTTGTAACGGCATGAGTGAGCCGAAAGCAAAGAAAGTATTAGTCGTCGACGATGAGGTTGATGTCACCGAGCTGGTTGCTTATCACCTGCGCTCGAAAGGTTTTCAGGTGCAGACACTGAATAACCCGAGCGCCAGCAT
>FTDT01000147.1_pt1 | contig 12338 bp, 8 predicted proteins | sample 1640021 | NCBI WGS metagenome assembly FTDT01 (sample SAMEA3914869, study PRJEB12502) | metagenome | biome: forest; material: soil | place: USA | collected 2012-03-12 | depth 0.1 m | reverse complement strand
GGACTCTGCTGTATTCACAAAGACGTTACGTCGACGGTCACCGCGCAGCGCGCGTTGGAGACGGCGAATCAGCAATTAGTTGAGGCGACACGTCAGGCCGGCATGGCCGAAGTCGCCACCGGTGTGCTCCACAATGTGGGGAACGTGCTCACGAGCATCAACGTAACCGCTAATCTTTTGTCGGACCGCTTGCGCGATTCCAAAATAGCTAGTCTCGCTAAGGTCGCCGCGCTCATGCGGGAAAATGCCGCCGACCTGCCGGGTTTTTTCGCGAGGGATGCGCGCGCCGCAAAGCTGACGAGTTATCTCGAAACGCTTTCTCAGAATTTAGAAAAAGAACGTCAGGAAAGTATCAACGAATTGGCTACATTGCTGAAGAGCGTGAGCCACGTGAAAGATATCATCTGGATGCAGCAGAGCTACGCCTCCGTTTCCGGCATCGTCGAGCCCCTCCCCGCCCCCGAGACGATCGAAGACGCGCTCAAGCTCAGCAACAACGCGCTCCAGCGGCACAACGTCCAAGTCACGCGCGATTTCGGGACGACGCCACCGGCACGCGCGGAGCGCCACAAGGTGCTGCAGATTTTGGTCAATTTGATCAGCAACGCGAAGCGCGCGATGGACGCGAAAGAACCTTCGCAGCGTAAACTTATCGTGCGCACAGAACACGGCGCGGGGGACACGGTGATCATTCGCGTGATCGATAATGGTATTGGCATACCTCCGGAAAACTTAGCGAAGATTTTCTCTCACGGTTTCACCACGCGTAAAGATGGTCACGGTTTTGGCCTTCACTCAAGCGCAGCAGCGGCCAAACAAATGGGCGGCACACTCGAAGTGAAAAGCGATGGCGCCGGACGTGGCGCAACATTCACGTTAACCCTACCCTCGTGGACAAACCCCAATCTTGGGGCACTACCCACGCAAGGCGCGTAAGTTCCGACATGAAGTGCGGTGACTTGTCACCACGTCATAAGACGAAAGCCATTTCGCCTTCCAGCATCGCTGCTCACGATCGTTCAAGATTTGCGGGCGAATAAATTCGCCAGTCGAAGGCGGCGACAAGTCGCGCACTCCATGACGGAAAGTCGCTCGCGAAACTTTATGCTTCGATCGGTACGGTAGCACCAGCAGCGTTTGCCCCGCCCGCGGAGGCGCTTGCAGCGCTCGCAGCTTGCTCAACCAGTACAGTGCGGTGACAGAAGTCGCCAAATTTTTCACCGGTGCTGCGCTCGAGAGCGTAACGCTTAATCAATGGCGTGAGGTAAGTGATGATGTCTTCGCTAGTCGACGATGGCAGGACTAGTGTGTTCAAGCGCGTGCCGTCGTATCTGGCGCCCAAATACAGCGCGTATTTGTTTGGCGCTTTGCCAACCAAGCCAATTTCCGCGAGGAAGGGCCGCGCGCAACCGTTGGGGCACCCCGTGACGCGCAAGCTGATCGCTTCGTGATGGAGACCTGCCTCTTCGATCACGGTCTCGAGACGGTCGAGGAAGCCCGGAAGCATACGCTCACTTTCGGCCAGCGCAAGCCCACAGGTGGGCAGCGCCACACATGAAAGCGCGTTCAAACGCAGACCGGTCTGCTGTTGCGTGTCGTTGAGATTATACTTCTTGAGAATGCCTTCGATCACCGGCTTCTGCTCGTCGGTGATTCCGGAAATGCTCAAATTTTGCGAAGGCGTCAGACGAAAATCGCCTTGGTGCACCTGCGCGATTTCGCGCAGGGCGGAACGCAATTTCCAATCGGCAGTGTCTTTAATGCGGCCCGATAAAATGAACAGCATGCAGTACCACTTGCCATCCGCTCCACGGCGCCAGCCGTAGTCATCGGCAATGGTTGTGAACTGGAAAGAACGGGCCGGTTCGAACTGAAAGCCAGCGCGACGCTCGACCTCCGCCTTGAACCATTCGATGCCGCGATCTTGAATCGTGTACTTCAGGCGCGCGTGCTTGCGGTTCGTGCGATCGCCAAAATCGCGCTGCGCGGTGATAACCGCAAAGCCGGTCGCGTTGACTTTTTCCGGCGTGATAAAACCGACCAGATCGCCCAGGCGCGGAAATGTGTCAGCGTTGCCGTGACTCATGCCCATGCCGCCGCCCATCGTCACGTTGTAGCCGACAACTTTGCCGTTTTCGACGATCGCGATAAAACCGAGGTCTTGCGAATAAACGTCGATGTCGTTCGACGGCGGAACGGCGAAGCCGACTTTAAATTTACGCGGCAAATAAGTTGGGCCGTACATCGGCTCGACTTCTGGCTTGGGCTCGCCACCCGCGACGAGTTCTTCCTCGATCCAAATCTCGTGATAAGCGCGCGTTTTCGGCAACGCGAATTCGCTGAAGGCCTTGGCCGCATTGTAAACTTCGAGGTGGGTTGGGTCGCACTCCGGATTCGCCGGCGCCATCACGTTACGGTTCACATCGCCACATGCTGCGATTGAGTCGAGCGCGACCTTGTTGAGGTTGCGGACGAGCGTCTTCAGATTGCCCTTCAACACGCCGTGAAACTGGAACGTTTCGCGTGTAGTTAGGCGTAAACTTCCATTGGCGCAGTCGTCGGAAATCTTATCCAACATGAGATACTGCTGAGGCGTAAGGCGACCGCCGGGCAAGCGGACGCGTAACATAAAAGAGAACGCCTTTTCTTGCTTGAGCTTGACGCGTTCTTTGCGGAGGTCGCGGTCGTCCTGAAGATAGAGCCCATGGAACTTCGTCAGCTGCGAGTTCTCTTCTTTAATCGCGCCTGTCGACTTATCTTCCAAATCCTGGGAAATCGTCCCGCGCAAGAAATTGGAGGCAAGTTTGATGCCTTCATTGGCGCTGAGTGGCTTTGCGGCGGGCTGTTCTGAGCTCATGAAAAGAGTAAAACGTGCCCCCAGTGACTGGGCCGAGCAAGCGATTTCGGGTCCGGCTGACTAACGAAAAGCAAGCCTTTTCGCCCTCCAAATTCGCGATCAGCTGCCCGAGGAATTCGTGAAGAACGTGTTACGAAACTGCCGTCAGGACCACCTCAACTTTACCATTTCCCTAAAAATACTTAGAATACAGAAGCCGTTGAATATGATTATATCTCCAGCAAAGTGAGCCATTCAGCGCTTCCACTCTTGAACCCAATCACCTCAACCTTCCAATTTCACGAGCAGTTCGCTGATCGCAGAACCGAGGCTGCGTACTTTGAGAAAATCTTCGGACTGTTCCAACGGGGTACCCAGACGCCGCTGAACGTCTGATAGCTCATCGATTAACCGATGCAGTGAGCAACGGTCGGCAATCTGCGCGTCGGGCCAATCGGCCCAAGCGGCAGCTGCGCCTTCTGAATCACTATACAAAGCAGCACACATGAGGGGTAGTGACGAACAAAACGCTCGCCGGGTTTCAAGCGACCAGCGGGCTCACTTGGAGTCAACTAGCAGAGGCCAAAATCACATTCTTTTGACTCATTTCAAACCGCGCCGCTGCATTTTTTACCCTAACCCGCCACCGGGTGTACGCCCGCCCACTGGAGAGATGGCGTCGTACGCGCTCGTGAGGCATCTAAGAGGACTCGCACGCGTAATTCCCGGTCATTGTTGCCTTCGGGATCGACGAGCACTTGTGCGATTTCCCAGACATTTCCATTTTCTTCCCAATGGGTGTGCTTCGCGGAACGCCCTTCCGGATCGAGCTGAAAACGTCCGCGCTCGGCAAAATATTTTTCAAAGGCCGTTTCAATCTCACGCACAAGATTATCGTTGCTCGACGGCAGCGGAACGTCACCGGTCGTGCCGCTCAAATCGGCCCCATCAAAGCGCTCCGCGACTGCAGTCCACTCGCGCGCAGCCGCGTCCTGCAACACGCTCAGAATCGCAGTGCGCACCAAACGTTTGAAGCCAGCTTGATCGCGCGTGATGTCGAAATTCGTCGGCTTCGCAGGGCGGTCCGAATTTTCCGATGCGATAAAATTTGGATTCCGCAGCCGCTCCCATTCTTCCACCAAACTGGAATCGATGGCTCGGATTAATTCCCCGAAATACAATTCCATTTCCAAAATTGGCTCCGTCTTAAAGACATCAGGGACAGTCTGCGAAAGCACTTTCCAGACTTGCGAGAGATGGCGAAGCAGCAGGCCTTCCGAGCGTTGCAATTCGTAACCGCGAATGTAGTCCGCAAACGAATAATAGTTTTCATACATCTCTCGCGCGATCGATTTGGGCCTCACGTTTTCATTGCCCACCCATGGGTGCGCCGCCGCAAATTGGTTGAACGTATCGTAGATGAATTCGCGCAGCGGTTTCGGATGCTCGATCGTCTCCAGTTTTTCGATACGTTCGTCGTACGGCACGTCGGCCGCCCGCATCTCGGCCATTTTCTCGCTCTTGAGCCGATTGATTTGACTGCGCAAAATCGCGTCAGGATCTTCCACGATTGACTCGCAGAGCGTGAGTACGTTGAACGCGTAGTCCGGAGCGCTCTGGTCGAGTAAGGGCAACGTATCGATGAGGTAGAGCGATAGAGCTTGGTGCAGCGAAAAGTCGTCTTGCAGCGCTATGTTCACCCGCAGTTTTCGTCCGGACGGTTGCGGCGGAATCCACTCGACAATTTTGCGCTCCAACAGCGCGCGAAACAGTTGAAACCCCTTTTTTCGCAGAAGCTTTTTCTTGTGCGGCGTCTCGTGCGAGTCTTGGACGAGCTCGCGGGTCGCTTTGCAACCATCGGCATCGCGGCCCAAGAGAAGCAGCAACATGCCGTGAGTAAGTTCGAATCGTGAAATCAGCGGCTCCGACGGCGCGGACAAAAGTTTTTCGAAGGTCTTGGCGTCCCAGCCGACGCTGCCTTCCGGTGCGCGCTGTTTGACGAGCTTGCGCATCTTTTTCGGATCGCCAGCGGCCTTCTCTTCCGCGCGCTTGTTTTCAATCACGTAGTCGGGCGCCTGCACGACTACGTAGCCCTTGTCATCATAGCCGCGGCGCCCGGCTCGACCGGCCACTTGGCGGAAATCACGCACGTTGAGGATGGCGGCTTTTTTGCCGTCGTATTTCCAAAGCTGAGTAAACAGAACCGTGCGAATAGGCACATTGATGCCGACGCCCAGCGTGTCGGTTCCACAAATAAGTTTCAGCAATCCGCGCTGGGCTAATTTTTCCACCAGGATGCGGTACTTCGGAAGAAGCCCGGCGTGATGCACGCCGATGCCACTGCGCAACCAGCGCCTCACATCTTTGCCGAAAGGACTGTTGAACTTAATCGTTTCGAGCTCAGTCGCGAGCTGCGCCTTTTCTTCCTTTGAGCACAACGCCAAGCTCATCAAATCCTGCGCTGCTTCCGAGGCCGACCGCTGCGTGAAATACACGAGGTAAATCGGCGAGCGCTTCATCTGCACAAGCTCGCTGACCTTTTCTGCGAGCGGCGTCTCTGAGTACTCGAACTGAAGCGGTACCGGACGACGATCGCTGCGCACCGTCACGCTGCGTGCGCCAGTGACGCGCTGCAAATCGCGTTCAAAAAATTCCGTATTCGCTAGTGTCGCCGACATCAGCAGAAAACGGGCTCGTGAAAGCGTTAGTAAAGGCACCTGCCACGCGTATCCACGCTCTGGATCCGAATAGTAGTGAAACTCGTCCATCACGACTGAGGTGACATTGCTGGCGGCGCCTTCGGCCAGAGCGATGTTGGCCAAAATTTCCGCCGTGCAGCACAAGATCGGCGCGCGCGGATTCACGCTGGCATCGCCCGTCATCATACCGACGTTCTCGGGGCCAAAATCGCGGCAGAGCGAAAGAAACTTTTCGTTCACCAACGCTTTGATCGGACACGTGTAGACCGACCGCTGGCCTAGACAGAGCGCTTGAAACTGAAAGGCGAGCGCGACCAGCGACTTGCCTGATCCGGTCGGCGTATTCAGAATTACATTACTTCCGCCCAGCAGTTCGAGGATCGCTTCTTCCTGCTCCGGATATAACTCCAACCCGCGAGCGACCATTACCTCGAGAAATCGTTCGAGAATCGAATCGCTGGTCGCAGGCGTGCGCAAAGGCGCGAGAGGCCGGATCGGTATATCAGTTGGCGAAGGATGCTGAACCTCGTTGCTCAAGCGGCAGAGCCGATGGTTAGCGCGTCGTGAGCACAAACCAAAACGTTGCAGCCTGCGGGTTCACCATCCTGACACTTTGCAAAAAGCAATCGAATCACCCAGTAAGAAAGGACCGCACAGCGCTGTGGCCTCTGTTTATCAACTGCTTACGACTACGGCCGGGCGATGGCACGGTGTGAGCAAAGCAAGTTACGCTTATGAAAACCCAAAATCTCGCCACAGCTTTCTGGTCTCTCGCGCTCGCGGCGGCGCTGGCGACCCCCGCTCTTGCGCAAGACTCAGCGTCCCGTGCGCGAGTCGATGCTTCGTCGACGCCAACCTCAATGGCACCCGCCACGACGCCTACCGCGGACACAACCTCCACTGCGGTCGGCCCAGCGGCCATCTCTCCTGCGTCGGCGGCTTCAACGGGCGCTATTCTTCCAGCTCCAGATCGTACTTCGTCCGCCGGCGGTACGATTTCCGGCAGTCTCGATGTGAGCCATGCGGTGGCTACGATTGAGGGTGTAGATTCCACCAATCGTGATAAACTCTTGAATGAGATCGCCGGTCGCGAAGGCGCAGTTCATCAGCAGGTCAGCTCGCTGAAAAATAAATCGAGCGATGTGAAACCGGACGTGCGCGACGCAATCAATTCTGCTTGGAACGATTATCAGAAAGCGAAAGTTCGTCTCGATCAGTCGATCGAAGCGTCGCGGAGTCGGACCGGCGCAAATTGGGAAAATTTCCGCGCTGAACTTGCCGCCGACTATGCGTTTTACGCTTCAGCAGTGGCCGGCCTCGAAGTCGCGCTGCCCAACTAATTACCGGAAGCCGCGAACTCGTGAGCTCGCGTCCTCTAGCCTCGCCGTCGTCTTCACTCGAAGACGCGGCGAGTCCGTTTATAGACAATGGTGCGCAACTTCGCATCGGAATTTCGGGTTGGACCTACAAACCCTGGCGCGGAACGTTCTATCCGCCGAAGTGGCCACAGAAAAAAGAACTCGCTTACGCGTCGCGCGAGGTGAATTCGATCGAGATCAACGGCTCGTTTTATTCGCTGCAACGGCCCACGAGTTACCAACAGTGGTACGTGCAGACGCCGGACAATTTTTTATTTTCCGTCAAAGGCGGACGCTTCATCACTCACCTAAAACGTCTCCAAAATGTGGAGACACCGCTGGCCAACTTTTTCGCGTCGGGCGTGCTTTGCCTCCGCGAAAAGCTCGGCCCCATTCTTTGGCAATTACCGCCACATTTTCTTTATCACGAAGAAAAGCTAAGGAAGTTTTTCAACTTGCTTCCGCGGACCACGCGAGAGGCTGCTGACCTGGCCACCCATCACGACGAACGATTAAATGGCCGGGCTTGGACAGAAGCGGAGGCAGATTGCCCAATCCGCTACGCGCTAGAGATACGCCACGAATCATTTCGCACACCCGAGTTCGTCGCGTTGCTGCGCGAGCATCGCATCGGACTGGTCATCGCCGATACCGCCGGAAAATGGCCTTTCTTCGAAGATACGACTACGGACGTGGTCTATATCCGTTTGCACGGCGACGAGGAGCTTTACGTCAGCGGTTATACCGACGACGCGCTCGAGAAATGGCGCACAAAAATCTCTGCCTGGGCGCATGGTAAAAGTCCACGCGAAGCCCAAACCATCGCACCCAGGGAAAAGTCACCCCCGCCCAAGCGCGATGTTTTTGTATATTTCGATAACGACGTAAAAGTACGCGCACCGTTCGATGCGATGTCGCTCGCCCACAAGCTCGGCGTCGGACCAAAGCCTCCGATGGGGCTCGATCCCAAAACAATCGCCGAGGTTGCCCGAACGGTTTGGCCGACGATGGTTCGAGCTTCCGGAGATCGCCGGTGGTCGCTCGGAAGAACTAAACGTCCTCGCGCAGCGAGTAAGGGACGGACAGCTGGTAAACCCCGCGAAATTCCCGAGTGAGCAATTGATCGATCTGCTCGCTGGTTAACACAAGCACACGATCGTGAGCGGCGCGGTTGAACATATCTGGATAGGTCACCTCCACTTCTACCTTACATGCGCGAGTCGCATCACCGACCACACGCAAGGTTCCGCGGACGCCAGCCGCTGGGTTGTGGCGGTCAAGTTCGGAACTTACTAAGATAGATTTTCCGTCCAGAACGCTAAGAGTAGTTCGATCAAGGGTCGTCATAATAACGCTTTCGTTCTGACGGCTCGAGTCCGGTTCCGTCGCAATTAAACTTTCATCTTTCGACCGACCGAGCGCGGGTATATCAACCCCGTCCCTACCTCGGTTGACCACCGATGGCGGGTCCATCTGATCGCCCGATGTCGCCGCTTCCGATCGTGAGTTACCCTGGTCCCATGAATTCCGAAACCGCACCAACGATCAGCAGTCACGCGATCGAGAAATTTCAATCCCTCGTTAAAGATATCAAGATGGCGATGCTCACGACGATCGCACCCGACGGTTCGCTGCGCAGCCGGCCCATGGCCACCCTTTCTACCGAGTTCGATGGAGATCTTTGGTTCTTCACCTCTGACGATTCGCCCAAGGTCGATGAAATCGTCGATGATCAACACGTCGGACTAGCTTACGCTTCCTTCGACAAACAGGAATACGTGAGCGTCTCTGGAACCGCCGGCATTGTTCGCGACCCAGATCGTGCCCGCCAACTTTGGACGCCGGCCGCGAAGGCGTGGTTTCCCGAAGGACCAGAAGATCCGCATCTTGTGCTTTTGCGCGTGCGCGTGACCTCGATTGAATATTGGGACGCGCCGGCGAGCAAGATGGTCGTGATGTATGGCCTGGCCAAAGCGATTCTGACCGGTGACCGCCCGAAAAATCTCGGAGAACACAAGAAGATCAATATCGGTCGCAAATCCGAGCTGATGTGAACCTTGCCGTGTAGTGGACTTTCCACTACGAGGAAGAATCAACCGCGACGTGACTCTGTTCAGCCCAGCGTTTGAGCGCTCGGCCAGTCAGGGAGCGGGTTTCGCTTAACAGTCCGTCGCGGGCTCCGGCATAAACGATCTCGCCGCCCGCGCTGCCGCCACCAGGACCGAGATCGATGATCCAATCGGCGAGGTTAATCACGTCGAGGTTATGCTCGATCACGATCACGGTATTACCGGCATCGCGTAACTTAAAAAGCAGGTCCATCAAGTTCTGAATATCCGTCCAGTGTAAACCCGTAGTCGGTTCGTCGAGTATATACAGTGTCGAGCCCTGTTGACGTTTACTCAGCTCGAGAGAGAGCTTGAGCCGTTGCGCTTCGCCTCCGGAAAGGGTCGTGGCGGATTGCCCCAGTGTGAGGTAGCCGAGGCCAACCGCATTGAGCGTCTCAAGTTTTTCCATGACGCGCGGAATGTTTCTGAAAAGCTGCATCGCTTCGCGCACTGTCATGTCGAGCACGTCAGCGATGCTCTTGCCGTGGAAAAGTATCTCGAGCGTTTCGCGATTGAAGCGGCGCCCACCGCAGCTAGGACACGGCGCATAGGCGTCGGCCATGAACTGCATATCCAATTTGATCACGCCGTCTCCCTGACACCGTTCGCAACGACCGCCGCGCACATTAAAAGAAAAACGACTCGCCTTGTAACCGCGAACTTTCGCGAGCGGCACTTGCGCAAAAAGGTCGCGTAACAAATCGAGAAGCTTCGTGAACGTCGCGGGATTTGAGCGCGGGCTGCGACCAATGGGCTCTTGATCGACCTGCACCAGCTTGTCGAAAAAATCGAGATTCTCGATGTGGCGATGTTTTCCCGGGAGCGCTTTAGCGCCGTTGAGTTTTCGCGCCGCGGCGGCCGCGAGAATATCATTCACGAGTGTGCTCTTGCCGGAACCAGAGACGCCGGTCACGCACGTCAACAGACCGACGGGAAAACGCGCATCGACGTCCCGCAGATTATGTTCTCGGGCTTGGCGCACGGTGAGCCACGCGCCGTCGGGTTCTTTCGTTTTCGCTTCTTTAATCACGGCCAATTTGCGCGCGAGGTAAGGTCCGGTGCGCGAGCGGCTGAGCGGCTCGCGCATGCACGCCTCGGGCGTACCTTGAAAAAGTAAATGGCCGCCTTCTACGCCGGCCTCAGGCCCCATTTCAATCAGCTCATCGGCGATACGCATAGTGTCTTCGTCGTGTTCGACGACGAGGACAGTGTTGCCGCGATCGCGCAGTTCACGGAGCGTTTCCAGCAATTTTTGATTATCGTGCGGATGCAAGCCGATGCTCGGCTCATCGAGGACGTAGATCACGCCCATTAGCCCCATACCGAGTTGCGTCGCCAAGCGCACGCGTTGGCCTTCTCCTCCGGAAAGCGTTTGATAGTCGCGATCGAGCGTGAGGTAACCGAGCCCCGTTTCACTGAGAAAATGCACGCGCTGCTGAATCCCGATCGTCACGTCTTTAACTGCTTCCTGCGGATGCTCGGCGACAATTTGCGCCGCGAAGGCCTGTGCCTCCGAAACATCCAAGGCGAAGAACTGTGGTATTGTCTTACCGGATACTAGCACCGCCGAGCTCCGGGCGTTCAGCCGCGAACCATGGCATTCCGGACATTCGCCGCTGACCATGAAGGTGGTTAACCGCGCCTGAAATCCCTCGCTATCGGTCTCGCGCCAGCTCTCGTCGAGCTCTGCGAGCACGCCACGAAAGATCGATGCTTTGGCTTCGCGCATGCGTCGCAGTTTAAACGCGAAGAGTCGCTCGCCGCCGCCAAAAAGAAGAACTTGGCGAGTTGCTTCTGGCAGATCTTTCCACGGCACGTTCGCATCGAAAGGCACCTGCTCGGCGAGCTGCTTGAGAATCGCGTTATGTTTGATGATTAAATTTTTCCCGCCCAGCCGCCACGGTTTGATCGCGCCTTCGCGTACCGACTTGTTCGGATCGGGAATTACGAGTTCGGGCACAAACCGCAGCTTTCGCCCCAGGCCGCCACAGGTCGGACATGCGCCTTCCGAGTGGTTGAAAGAAAAATGCCGCGGGGTTAATTTTTCGAAGACATCGCCGCAAATTTCGCAGGCAAGCGATTGGCTCAACTGAATTTCTCGCGAGGGCGCGTCCGCCGTTTTTTGCGCGAGCACGATCGCCCGATCGCGGCCTTCGCGAAAGGCTAACTCGAGCGAATCCGCGAGACGACTGCGCTGATCCGCGGTGGCCACGAGCCGATCCACGACCAATTCAACCGTCACATTGGCGGTGCCAGTTGGCGCAATTTTTGGATCATCGAGATTCTTGATTTCCCCGTCGATGCGCACGCGTTGAAACCCGCGCTGCCGCAGCCGCGGTAGTTCTTCTCTCAATACACTGGGCTTCGCCGTCATGAACGGCGCGAGCAAGATGAGCCGTTCTCCTGGCGCTTCCGCGAGAAGGCGCGCAACATTGTCGTCGAGCGAGCGCTGCACCACACGTCCACCGTCTTTGGGACAAAACTGTTCTCCCTTTAACGCCCAAAGAAGCCGCGCGTAATCAGCGATCTCGGTGATGGTTGCAATCGTGCTCCGCGGGGAGGTCCCACCAGTGCGTTGTTCAATCGCCAGCACCGGCGACAGACCATGAATGAAATCGACATCCGGACGCTTCAGCTGCTCCAGCACTTGCCGGGCCTGCGTGCTGAGCGACTCCATGTACTTGCGGTAGCCTTCCGCGTAAATGGTATCAAAGGCCAGCGATGATTTTCCAGAGCCGCTCGGTCCCGTGATGACGACGAGCTTCCCGCGCGGAATGCGAACCTCGAGATTTTTGAGATTATGTTCGCGAGCACCTTTGACGTGGATATGCGTGGCGGCCTGCATGGACAAACGCGCAGCATCGCCGACATGCGCGCGCACGTCAAATGTCGCTCAAGCGCGGCTCCCCGGCGCGCCACAGATTTCGCGCTCCAAAAATTAACGTCAGGGCTGAGCCGCGACTTGGCGGCGACTAATATCTTGCGCGATGGTTTGGACACGCTCTGCGTAGGAGCGACTGCCCGCACCGATATGTCCGCGGATGGCTGCTTCTAAACCCGCATTCCAAGCCAAGGCGATATGATATGCGGTCGGATCGATACCATTGCGGCGCAGACCTTGCTTAATCCACTCGTAATGCTTCACCGCCACGCGGTCGGATTCGTCCCGATCCAGCGCGGTACGAAATGATTTCGTTGTATACTGCTTCCAGGTAGTGCGACGAAACTGATATGGACCCAATTCGCCGTGCGGTCCAAAGCGAGAACTATTGGTGGGATTCTCGACCATGTGAATCGCCTGCAGCGTTTCCCATCGATCGGTGGGGTCGGCTTTCGC
>FTDT01000276.1_pt1 | contig 12385 bp, 6 predicted proteins | sample 1640021 | NCBI WGS metagenome assembly FTDT01 (sample SAMEA3914869, study PRJEB12502) | metagenome | biome: forest; material: soil | place: USA | collected 2012-03-12 | depth 0.1 m | reverse complement strand
GAACTCGAAAACGCCGCCGCTTCTCTGCTCGGACTTAAAGGCGCGACCTTCGCCGGAAAAGTTTCTCTCCGTGCCGAAAAGCAAAATGCAGTGGTTAAGCTGGAAACGTTCGACGCGGCCGTAGACGAAGCCTCTGGCGCGCGTCTCAAGGTCAACATCCCGAAAGCCTGGGCGCTCTCGTCATGGATCCCCCAGCTTACGAGGTCGAACACACCGGCGTCACTTAACGCTTCGGAGCCCGGCATGAGTAACGCAGCTTCTGCGGACAAACTCGGCGTTCATATCGAACTCACCCGCGCGCCGTTGCGATGGCTGAGCGGTTTCGCGTCGAGCGCGGGCGTTGAGGTGGACTCGGGCCTGTGCGACGGAGGTTGGGATCTCGAGCTCGACCACGACCGGCGTATTCAGATCGGTAGTACAGAGCCTACGATCGTGAGCGCGCTGCGTCTCCGCCACGTTAAGCTCGGGGCGCTGCCGGAATTACAGCTCGCTTTTCGTCCGAGCTTGTTGATTTCGAAAGACGAGATCGCTGCGAGTTTGCAGGAAATCGAAATCACCTCGCCAAACGGCGACCGAATTCGCGGAGGCATTTCTGCACAGCAAAAGGGAACGTCCCCCCAAATCATTTCTGAAGGAAATCTCAGCGCGTCAATCCCCTCGGTCCTGGCGAACGCAAAGGGAGCCTTACCTGTTTTGCTGACCACCGACTGGAAAATAATTTGGGCGGGCGGAGTACTCGGGCTCGAGCGCTTTGCCTTTCGCATGGAGCCCATCCCGTCGCCGCCGGGTTCTGTTATAACCGAGACTCCCCTCCACGCCGCCGCGCCCCTGGTGTTAGCGCTGCAACGACCCTTTGCACTTCGTCGAGCAGACGGTGTTTTCAAAATCGAAGAGGCTGCCAGCCAGCCAAAGTCTACCGCGGTCGCAGGTTCAATCGCCAGCAAGGGTCAACCCTCTAAATTGTTAACATTAACCTTCGATCATGCGCCACTGAGTTGGGCTACACCCGACCTCGCCGGCGCCGTGTCGGGGCAAGTCGACTTGCTCGATGGTAGTGGCGCCCTCTTCGCCCAGCTCAATGTGGAGACATCGTTCAAGCCGCCAGGCGGTGGCCTGGCTCAGCCAGTCGCAGCGGCGCTTAGCGCCCATTTTCATCCGATGACCACGCGTATTTTGGCCGCGGATACGTTTTCGTTGCGGTTAGCGGGACCTGGCGAGGACGCCACGCTGACCGCGCCGCAACCGTTTATTTTTGGTCTCTCAAACTCAGGTTCCTTTGTTTGCAGCACGCTGCAACCGCTGAAGTTACACCTGGATCAACTCGCGCTGAAATCGGTCCAGCCATGGTTTCCGAGCTTTACATTGAGCGGCAAACTGACGTCGGTCGATCTGTTGCTGGCGGCGCGGGGCAATCACTACACGGTGGAAGCGCCAGCGCCATTTCAGATCGAACATCTGGCGATCAACACTGTTGGAGCGACGAAACCTCTTTTCGAGGACGCTGCGATCACCTTTTCGCCTCACTTGGATCTTCTTTTTTTGTGTGAGACGAGGCCCAAATTTCAATTCGCCTACCAAGGGCAAATCGGCGCCAGCCGCATCGCCGTCTCTGAAGGGATGCACCCGGTGTTGACTGCAGATGGGACCGTCGGATTCAAAGGCAATGAACGTAGGATCCTCGTGGATACCGTTGATTTCAACGGCCTAGCTCATCTCGGAGCGGTACCGCGAGTCAATCACCCTGGCTTGCCCGCCGCGGGCGAACTATCCGTGCAAGCGAAAGGTGATTTGCTGGGAGACCGCCCCCTCCAAGTTCAAATCTCACTTGCCGATCTCCCCCTCGACCATCGCATATTGCCGCGACTCACCTTCGCGTTAGAAGGAAATGTTTCCTCAGATCTCGTACTGAAAGGACAGACGCGCCTCGACGTGGCTACCGTCCCCGTCCCCAGCGATCTGCGCTTTGACGCACGACTCAACCTAGTCGACGGCAACTTGAACATCGCCTCCGGCTTGCATAGCCAGTTTCTCGACTTGTCCGCGCTGGAAGACTTCCCTCGCGCCTTCGCACAACAGCCGTCTTCCGGCGGATTCGCCGCGAGCTCGGCTAAGTACGCGGAGCATCTGCCCGTGCCACCCCGTAGTGGAAATCTGGTTACAAACACGACAACGAACGCGAGCACCCTGCCATTCTGGGGAGAACTTCGCGGTTCGTTCGATCTCGATCTGGCCCACGTTCAGTTCGCGCCGTATCACATCGATGGGCTGCGCGGCCGGCTCGTGGCCGATGATCGCACGTTGCGGCTGGAAGGGTTAACGGGCGAGATGTTCGCTGGGCGCTGGGACGGCGATGTCTCGATCGCACACGATCCAGCGCGAGCCGACGGCGAACACGACTTAACCGCAAACTTCGATATCGTGCAGTTCGATTCAGCACGAGTCGTCCAAACCGTTTTTCCCAACCAGCTCGCCTCAGTCGATGCGAAGATTGACGTGCATGCGCGAGTGCTAAGCCACGGCCACTCTTTCAATGGACTCGTCAACCAAAGCCGGGTCGACTTTTCCGTCGCGGGTGAACACGGCATCATGCACCTGACTGTGCCAAGGGCGGACATGCTCTCGAGCGCGGCGGTTTTTGGCGGAACTATCCTATTGTCACCGGAGTTGCGCGCGCTGGGCCGGCTAATTAAAAAACTAGCGGAGATGCCGATGGATCATCTCAGCATCACGGGAGCGCGAGACAGCGCAGGAAAAATATCTCTGCAAGAATTCGTTTTCGATTCGCCGCAGCTGAGACTTCGCGGTCGTGGCCACGTGGCCGAAGTTGCGGGTGAACCACTGATGAATCGTCCTCTCCAGCTTTCCCTCGAACTCGCTGCGAAAGACGAAATCGCCGTCATCTTGAATGGCATGCAACTATTGACGAAAACGACTGAGGCCGATGGTTACCGCGCCTTGCGCAAAACCATCACGATCGCCGGCCGTACTGGATCACCGGATACAACGCCGCTTTACGATCTCTTGGCTCAGGCCGTCACAGATTCTCATGGCACCTGGGGTCTTTTGATGCGGCGGTTGCAGGACGACGTGAAAAAACCGCGACATTAAGCGTTTCGCAAAGAATCCGCTTCGCGGTGTCGCGACGGAAAGTTGTTAATTGGCGAGAGGCCCTTGTTATCCGGCAGCTCGCCCCAATGAGGTTTCTTCCCATGCCGCTTTTGATGTCCATGGCGGCGCATGTACCTATTACCTAAATTCTATTCCTCGCTGCTGCGTGCACTCGCTGTGCTATCCCTCGCCGTAGCTATGGGAGCACCGCCCTCTCTGCACGCGCAGGGATGCGTTGTTGCGCACGGCACCGGACTTCCGGAGACGTTGGACCAAGCCGACGCTCCGAAATCCTGGGACTTTTCAGTCTCTTATCGTTGGTTCCAGTCGGATCGCCACTATGTCGGCATTGCCGAACAGAAGCAGCGTGAGACCGCTGGCGATCAGGTGATCAACCGCTCTAACTTCACTGACCTCACGCTGAACTACGCGGCTTCGTCGCGCTTCAATGTTGAAGTGACCGTCCCATTCGTGGTGCACGATCGCTCACAGGTCGTGAAAAATTCGAATGCCGTGATTCTCGACCGCTTTCACACCCAAGCGACCGGCTTGGCGGACGTCAGCGTAGTTGGAAACTATTGGGTCATCGACCCGGTGACGCACCCGAGTGGCAACTTCCAAGTCGGCGCGGGTTTGTCGCTGCCTACGGGAAAAGACAATGTCAGCGACACGTTTGAAACCTACGATAAAGCGTCGAACAAAATCGTCGCGGTTCAACACGCCGTTGACCAATCGATTCAACCAGGCTCCGGTGGCTACGGCATTATTCTCAGTCTATATGGTTACCACGCGATTGGCGCGGGCTTCACTGGCTACGTTAGCGGCCAGTATACCATCACGCCGCAAGACACCAATGGCGTGCTGACCTCCAACACTGGCAACACCGTGATGTCTATTCCCGACACCTACCTCGCTCGCCTCGGTGTCGAATACGCGATCGCGCCAATCCAGGGCCTGTCGCTTAGCCTCGGTCTTCGTGATGAAGGCGTAATGGTTTATGACCTCGTTGGCCACAGCAACGGTTTCCGCCGTCCCGGTTACTCGATGGATATCGAACCCGGCATTATCTATAATCACAATCGTTGGGCGGTGCGCTTCTATATTCCTTACGCGATCCAGCGCGATCGTTTGCAGAGCGTGCCAGATAAACAGAAAACTCGCGCAACGGGTGTTTATTCGCAAGGCGACGCGGCTTTTGCGGATTACGAAATTATCTCGAGCATCAACTTCCGCTTTTGATTTTGTTTAGTTAACAGCACTCAGTCACTCGACGGCGGCGATTCTTTCGCCGCTGTTTTCTTATAAACAACCGAGAAGTGCCTACAACTCAGTCTCGATGAAACCGCAACGTCCCACGGTCACGCCTCCTGTTGTCACCGCTTCTAGTAGGGACGCGTGGCTGACGACGTTCTTGGCGATTTCCGGTGTCGTCGCACTTGTCTATGAGGTCATTTGGCAGCGCCAATTCGCCCTCATCTTCGGTTCCTCTGCGCCCGCTGCTGCCGCGGTGCTAAGTGCATATTTCACCGGGCTGGGCCTCGGAGCTTGGTGGATTGGGCGGCGCGTCCATCGCTGGCACCGGCCTCTACGAACGTACGCGATTCTCGAAGTATCGATCGGCGTAGGAGCTTTGGCGGTCAGTCCTTTTCTGAACGTCTTCGAAAATATTTATCCCAACCTTTTTCAGTATTTCGAAGGCCACCGTGGGTTACTTCTCTCAATCAGAGCGCTCGCTGCGCTGGTCGCGTTGCTTCTGCCGACATTTTGTATGGGCGGCACGCTGCCGCTGCTCGGCACGCTCGTCGACCACGGCCAGAGGCACCTTGGACTCACCGCGGGTTGGCTTTATTTCGCCAACACGGCAGGGGCAGCCCTCGGAGCACTCGCGGTTCCTTTTATATTATTACCAAGTTTCGGCATGCTGCACACCGTGTGGGGCTCTTCGGTGCTGAATATGCTCCTCGCCGTAGGTGCTTGGTTTTTGGATACGAAAGAACGTCGCCTGCTCGCCTTGGCGCCCGGGTCCGCGCTCCCTTCAGCGGAAGTAGTTAAATCACGCCGTCGCAAAGCAGCCCCGCCGCCAATCGTCCTGCCTTTCGCCACCGGCTGGCTCGCTTTCATTTCCGGTTTCGCGACCTTCGCATTGCAGATTTTATGGAATCGCGCCTTTGCGCAGATTCATGAGAACTCGATGTACTCTTTCGCAGTGGTCGTGGCTGTGACCATTATCGCGCTGGCCGTGGGTGCGCAATTAGCTCGCCTTGGCTTGAAGCGTCACTTTTCACCGCCACGTTTTCTCGCTACCGCTTGGATGATCGGGGGTGCAATCATCATGATTTCACCGTGGTTGTTCATTGCGTTTTCGGATGGTTTTGCCTATCTGAACCATGGTTCCGGATGGTATGCTCAAGCTGGGCATTTGACGGCGCTGGCGATCAGCCTGCTGCTCATTCCCATGGCCCTGGTCGGAATTGGCTTTCCGACCCTGATGGAAGCCGCCGGGCGGAGCAGCGATGCCGATTCGGGCCGCGCGCTCGGGCGAGTTTTTTCCATCAACGTGGTGGGCTCAATCATCGGATCGGTTGTATCGGGTTTTTGGTTACCTCACTGGCTGGGTCTCTGGAACAGTCTGATTGGCTTAGGACTCGTGCTCATTGCGACGGGCATGATCGTCCAAAGCCGCGTTCAAGCAACGTCCTCGTATTCATTTCTTCCCTACGCCGTCGGCACCGCGACGATCGGCGGCCTTTGCTTGATTTCGCGTCTCGATTTGACGCGGGTCAGTGTGGAAACCGCCGCAAGTGAAAAGCAAGTCGCGGTTGCGGAAGGCGCCTATGGTATTACCGCGGTGGTGGAGCGTCCCGGCTCGCGCCGATTGAAGCTTAACAATCACTATGGGCTCGGCGGCACGGCTTCAACCGGAGACGAGCGCATGCAGGCTCATATCCCGTTGCTCCTGCATCCGGCGCCGCATCGCGTCGCCTTTCTCGGTCTCGGCACCGGAATCACCGCGGGGGGCGCGCTTTTGCATCCCGTTGAAAAAATCACGATCATCGAGCTCGTTCCCGAGGTGATCGACGCAGCGCGAGTGTATTTTCGAGAGGCCAATCAAGCCGTGGTCGAGGACCCGCGCACCCAAATCATAACAGACGACGCCCGCCATGCACTGCGCAGCCGGAGCGAAAAATACGACGTGATCGTGGGCGATCTGGTCGTCCCTTGGCGTCAAGGCGAAGGCTCGTTGTTTACGCGCGAGCAATTCGAAGCCGCGCGCAACGCCCTCTCGCCGCACGGAATTTTTTGCCAGTGGCTGCCGCTGTTTCAACTATCCGAAACCGAAGTTCAGATCATCACTCGCACTTTTCTCCAGGTGTTTCCGCACCCTCAAGTGTGGCGGGGCGATTTTTCGCCGACGGAGCCAGCAATCGCGCTGATCGCCTCGAACGACGACATCCGCTTTGACGCGACGGCACTTCGTCTCCGTCTCCAGCTTATGCCGTCCGACCGGACAAATCCACAACTGCAATCCGCGGAAAATTTCTGGATGAATTATATAGGCGAAATTGATGCCACCGTCCTCAGCGACTCGGAGCATCGTTTGAACGTCGACGATCGCCCTTGGGTCGAAATTCTCGGACCACTGCTACACACGGGCGGAGAAGAAGGAAATATATTTACCGGACGTGCGCTGCATCAGTGGGAACGGTCCATCACTCAGCGTTCGCAAGTCCAGTTGGCGGCACTTCCTCATGCAGAAGCGGCGGCGGTTCGCGCGGGCGACACGTTGGCGGAGATGACGCTGTGTATCTACGAACAAAATACAGCAGGCGCTCAAGCCGCTCAGGCAAAGTTGCGCGAGCTCCTGCCCGAAAATGCCTTTCGCCAGCTCTTTTGAGCGAGCAGACACGTCGGCGGCGCGCAAAAACAAATTTCCGCTGTTACTGCACTTTTTTTCTGTGTAGGATACAAATCCTGCAATGAACGATCACGCGACGAATCCTGCTTCGCTTTCCCCGAAAGAGGAAAAGCCGACGTCGGAAACGATCTCGGACCCACTCGACGCGGTCGGTCCTTCGCCTGCGACCAAGGCAATGCTGACGAGTATCAGCAAGATGGAGGAACGCTTTCGTCTCGCCGCGGCCAATCCGACAATCACGTTATACGAACAAGATCGGGATCTGAGGTACTCGTGGCTCTACCCTCTTCATCAAGAGCACTCGCATGCTCTCGGGAAAAGCGACGAAGAACTCAGCCGGCCAGATAACAGCAACGCCGAGCTCGTCGCGTTTAAGCGCGAGGTAATCAGCAGCGGGCGCGAACAACGACGCGAATTTAAACTGAAGATTCCTGCGGGTGTTCGCTATTATGATTTATTCGTTTCGCCACGGCGGAACGAGTTAGGAGAAGTTATCGGCGTAGGCGGAGCCGCCTTTGATATTACGCAGCGCAAGCAAATCGAAGAAGAGCTGCGCCTGCTCTATCGTTTCATGGCCGCGGTCAACAGCGCCGCCGCGCCGCAGGAAATATATGAAGCGTCCCTCGATGCGCTCTGTCTCTCTCAAAACACGGAGCGCAGTGCGATCTTGCTCTGGGATGAATCTAGCGTGATGCGCTTTGTCGCTTCGCGCGGACTTTCTGAAAGCTATCGATTGGCCGTCGAAGGACATTCGCCGTGGACCAAAGACGAGCGCAACGCCAAGCCCATTTGTATCGAAAATGTCGCTACCTCTGACCTGACTTCAGAACTCCGCGCGACCATCGCGCGCGAAGGAATCGGCGCAGTGGCCTTCGTGCCATTGCAAAGCGAGGGCCGGTTGCTCGGAAAGTTCATGGTCTACTACTCCGAACCTCATCGGTTCACGGCGCAGCAGATCGAAATTTGTGAAACGATCGCGCAGCAAGTCGGGGTCGCCATCGAACGTCAGCGCGCCGCCCAAGCGTTAGAAGCTCTCGTCGCCGCGCGGACGGCATCGCTGCAGGAAGCGATACACCAAATGGAGGAGTTTTCCTACACCGTGTCTCACGATTTGCGTTCGCCGCTTCGCGCAATGATCGCCTACTCGGAAACGCTGCTCGAAGATCATCACGAGAAGCTGGACGGAGAAATCACCGAATTTCTTCAACGAATTTTGAAGAGTGCGCATCGTATGGACGTGCTGGTGCGAGACACTCTCGCCTATTCGCGCGTGGCGCGCCGCGATTTGTCGCTCACGATAATCCCTCTCGATCAGCTGATCCGCGAAGTGCTCTCTTCGCTCGATCACCTCACGTTGGAGAACTGCCGCATCCACGTGGCCACTCCGCTCGGTTTCGTCATCGGTCACGACGCACTTCTCGTGCAAGCGGTTGCGAATCTCGTTTCCAACGCGATTAAGTTCGTCCCGCCCAATGTGCGGCCGGAAATCTCCATCTCCTCCGCCACCACAGGGGATCGAGTTCGGCTATTGATTGCTGACAACGGAATCGGAATTCTACCGCAATATCAGTCGCGCCTTTTTCATATTTTCGAACGCCTGAATCCAAATGCTGGATACGAAGGAACCGGCATCGGCTTAGCCATCGTGCGCAAGGCGGTTGAACGGATGGCCGGCAAAGTTGGCGTCATCTCGGACGGAAAATCGGGCAGTACGTTTTGGATCGAACTACCGGCCACGCGCAGATGAGTTCTGCCAACGCGATGCGCCGCGTTTTAACGACTCGGGCGCGAGCGGGGGAAGTTTAAAAAAACCGTCAATATTGGCTTGCGACTCGGCGGAGGCCTGCGCGAATTGTGGCCCGTGCATCACACGTCCACCACGATCGCTCCGGTCGAGAAATCTTCCGCCGTGTCCGGTTACGAGATCCTCACCGTGCTCGTTGGTTATCGGTCCGAAAACTACCAAGGCGACCGCGGCAAAATTCGCAACCGCCGTTGGAAGGCTCAGTTGCACGCGTGGTTGCACGGCGAAGACTGGTTCGTTCGCGAGGTGCGCGAGACCTTGTTAATCGCTCCTCGCCGCTCGGCGCATTGAGAAATTTCGTACGCGCAGCTCGGCGCGGCACTTAGAAATCACGCGCTTCTTAGGCGGCGGCGTCACATTCGTTCGTGGCCCGATCGATCACTTTCTGAAGTTGTTCTGGGCGCAACGGTTTCGGAATATAGTCGTCCATTCCAGAATCGAGACAGCGCTCGCGATCACCCGCCATCGCGTTGGCGGTCATGGCCACAATAAGCTGACGCGCCCGGCCCGGCCAGACTCCCGCTTTTTCTGACTGTCGGATCTGCCGCGTCGTCTCAAAACCATCGAGCTCGGGCATCTGGCAATCCATCAGAACTATATCAAAGCCTTCTTTGGCCAAATGACCAAGGGCCTCGCGGCCGTCGTTGGCTAGCGTGATGCGGGCTCTGAACTTCTTCAACATAAGGGTCGCTACGCGCTGATTCACAGGGTTATCCTCAACCAGAAGGACCCTCAATCCGTTCGCTGGCACTTCGATCGGTGGCACCGATGCAACCTTAGCCGGCGGCGGGGTCGGATCGAGCAAGCGCTGTAACGTCGATGCTAACTGACGGGTGCGCAATGGACGAAACAGAAACGCATTCACGCCTTCGGTCGGCTGACCTCGCGCCGCCAAACGTTCCGTTTGGTTGGTCAACAAAACTACGGGCCGATTTCGCCACGCAGGCAAGTTCGCCAGTTGCCGCGCGAGGTGCGGCCCAGTCGCTGCCGTGTTGGTGAGGCAAATCAGCGCCGCAGCGATCGATTCGCCGACCGGACTTTGGGCAATCGCGAGTGCCGTATGTGCATCGGTTGCCTCCACAACTTCCGCTGACCACGCGTTCAACTGGCGTCGCAGGCGCAGGCGGCTCGCCTCGTTCGGCTCAACCAGCAACAAACGTTTCCCGCGCATATTCGCAGGAGATTCGATCTGCGTCGGCGTATCCGAAACTTGGATCAGCGTGCTCGAAAACCAAAATGTCGAACCTGCTCCGAGTACGCTGCGCACTCCGATGCTGCCGCCCATCAACTCGACCAGGCCACGTGAAATCGCCAGGCCTAAACCGGTGCCGCCAAATTTGCGCGTGGTCGACGAGTCGGCCTGCGTGAATGGACGAAACAACAGCGCCTGCGCTTCCGCGGAAAGTCCGATGCCGGAATCACGCACCTCGATGAGGTATTCGGTTTTGCCTCCGAGATCGCGCGTCGCCACGACGACCACCACGACTTCACCCGTCGCAGTGAATTTCACCGCGTTGCCGATCAAATTCATCAGCACCTGGCGCAAGCGATATGGATCGCCGCGCACCAGAGTAATCATCTCCGCCGGCACGTCGGCGGCCACGTTGAGCCCTTTGCCCGCGGCAGCCACTGCGTGAAGCTCGACGGCATCTTCGATCAGCTCGCGCAAATCGAATTCCATTTCTTCCAATTGCACTCGGCCAGCTTCGATCTTCGAAAAATCCAAAATATCGTTCAGCACCGTGAGCAGCCCTTCGCCGCTCACCCGAATCAGAGTGGAAAGTTCGCGCTGCTCTGGCGTCAGTTGTGAATCGAGCAGTAAACTTGCCGTCGCCAATACGCCATTCATCGGGGTGCGGATCTCGTGACTCATCGCCGCAAGAAAAGCGCTCTTCGAGCGATTGGCCGCTTCGGCCGATTCTTTGGCGCGTTGCAGTTCCGTTTCGGCGCGCTCGCGCTCGGTGATCTCGTGTTGTAGAACGGTGACCTGAGCGGCGAGTTGCTGCTTGGCCGCGCTCAACGCTTCCTCATGCTCGCCAACTTCGTCGAGCATGTGATTGAACGCGCTCGTCAGTTCGCCGATCTCGTCGTCGGAGATGCGTTCGACTCGGAGACTATAGTCTTTGTTCACTGCGACGTCGCGAGCCGTCCGCGCAAGCGCAGAGAGCGGCCCGGTGATGGTCGTTTGTAATTTAGAAACCAATACGTAAGCCAAACCTACGGCGACGATCAGAATTCCCACGGACACGGCCGTGCCGACGGCGATCAAACGCTGCAACACGCCATTGAGGTTCGCGGTCAATTCCAGTCGGCCCAGCTTTTCGTTCCCTTGCAAAACAGGCGTCGCCACGAAGACTTGCGCTCGTCGCACCAAAAGTTGTTTCACGGATCTCGCTTCCTTCTCGAGCGAATGATCGGGACTGGCAGTAAATTGAACTCGAGCAAATTCAGCGCCTGTCGCGTCGATCAGTCGGGCCTGTTCAATGCCGTCGCATCGCTGCAGTGCGCTAAGCGCCACGTTGGCCGCGTCGCGATCTGCAAAGGCGAGCGGGCCGGCAGCGTTCGCGGAGACGATTTGAGCGAGCGCGGTCAGATCTGAGACCGCGGCGTCGCGGGCGATCTTCACCTGAAAGCCGAGAAAAGCGCCGAGTGCGATGATGAGCGCGATCGTCGCCGCGCACAGCGTGATGCCGGTGAGCTTGCGCTTAATGGGAAGGTGTCTGAACCAATTTGCGATCATCGATTTTCGTGGACGAGGCGCGCGATGCTGGCGAGGCGCCCACTGAGCTTGACGCCGGCGCGCTGCGCGCCGGCTAAATTAATTTCACAGTGCACGGCATCGCCGGTGAGGACGAAGCCGATTACGCCGCCCTGCTCGGCAAAACCAGCGGTCTCTCCCACGACCACAATGGGGAGGCCCTCGAGCGTTTTTCGAATCTGAGCCACGTCTAGCCCGGAGGATCGCGTAACAAAAATTTGGTTACACGTGGTGGCGTCGGCTTCCAGCGAGATCAAACGTCGCACCACGATCGCGCGCCCATTCGGCATGGTTTTACCGTTCACGCTCTCGCGAACTATATTATAGGCGAAGCCGTCGGGATCGACGACACCAAGGACAAAGCTTGCGTTCGGCGTGGCCGGAGGCGGCCACTCGATGAACTTAGTGAAGTTATAAAGATACGCCGCCTTGATCCGATACTCTAACCCCATGTCGCTCGCGGCTGCAGCGCGACCTACGGGCGCGCCTAAGGCGATCAGCGCCGCCAAATAAAACCAGCGCTGACGGTAAACCTTCGCGATCTGCGAAAATAGGTTCATGGTCAAAACCTCCATTGAACCCGCGTATAAAAGTCGCGGCGCACTTCGACGTTAGGTAAAATATTTCCAGTGATCACTTCGCTGTGATCCGGATCATTGAGGTTCTGCACTCCGAAGATCACCTCGAGGTCGGGACGCGGACGCCAGAGTAACTGCACATCCAGTCGCAGATAGCCCGGAAGATTCGCGCGTGGATTTTTGCCAACGCCATAGAGCGTGCTCGAAAATTCCCATTCATT
>FTDT01000046.1_pt1 | contig 12389 bp, 8 predicted proteins | sample 1640021 | NCBI WGS metagenome assembly FTDT01 (sample SAMEA3914869, study PRJEB12502) | metagenome | biome: forest; material: soil | place: USA | collected 2012-03-12 | depth 0.1 m | reverse complement strand
ACACCGTCACTACCGTCTTACTTTCCTTCTGGTGTTTCACGTCCGTCAGCGCCACCAGCAGATCGTTTTTCGAGAGGCTTCCAATCAACTTTCGCGAGCCGTCCGGCGCGAGCACGGGGATGCGTTCGATCGGGGTCTTCGCAAAAACGGCCAACGCATCCGCGAGCGCGGCTTCGGGTGAAATCGTGGGGAATTCTTCGCGCAAAATATCCGTGGCCAAAACGCTCGTCGCGATATCCGGCTGACCGAGAAAGGCCTTGATGTCGTGCAACGAAACCACGCCCAAAAATCGTCCCTGCGCGTCGATCACATAGAGATTATTGATGCGTGTACTGATAAAAGCATTACAGATTTCCTGAAAGGATGCTCCGGGTGAAACCACCGGCGGATTCGGCCGCACGAGATGGCCGAGATTAATTTCCGGCATGCGGTTTTCTGGCTCGAGTTCGGCTTTGCGGCGGAGAAATTCCGCATAAAGCGATTCCCCCATCTGACTTTTCGCAGCGAAATACGCCACCGTGCTCGCGAGCATCAGTGGCAAAATAATATCATAGCTCAGCGTCATCTCGAACAGCATGATGATTGCCATCACCGGCGCGTGACTCGCGGCAGCGAGAAACGCCCCCATGCCCACGAGAGCGAAGGCTTGCGGATCCAACGACGGCCAGATCGCATGCGCGCCCGCTCCAAAAAGATAACCGAAGCTCGCCCCCATAAAAAGTGTTGGCGTGAACACACCACCAGGCACACCTGAGCCAAAGCTGGAGGCAGTCGCGAGCCATTTGAAGAACACGAGCAGCCCGAGCGATTCCCAGACAATTTGTCCCTTGAGAATCGCTAGCGTCACGCTGTAGCCGTTGCCGCATACGGTGGGAAAACGTATTGCGAGAAGCCCTACAATCGCTCCACCCAAAGTCAGTTTCACCAGCAGCGGCAGCTTCAGGCGATTAAAACCTTTTTCCGCAAAGCGCAGTGTCTGCAGAAAAAGCGGCGCGAGCGATCCGCAGATTAAACCAAGCAAAATATACGGCGGAATCTCCCAAGCAGAGTTGAAGGTGAATTCAGGAACTTTATAAAGGTTAGTCGGATCGCGCAAAGTGCGCACGACCAATGCCGCTGCGACAGCCGCCACGACCAATGGCCCCAGGCTCTCCATCGCGATCGTACCGAGAACAATTTCCGCTACGAAAAACGCCCCACCAATCGGCGCATTGTACGCCGACGCGATGCCGGCCGCGGCGCCGCACGCCACCAATAAGCGCAGGCTCGTGACGGGCAATTTCCGCCACCGCCCTGTCAGCGATGCCGCCATCGAGGAGAGTTGCACCATCGGACCTTCGCGGCCGATTGATGCACCCGCCGCGATTCCACAGAGCGCGGCCAGGCTTTTGATGATGCTCGTGCGAAACGAAATCCGTCCATCACCCAACGCGATCGCCTCCATGTAGTCAGTCGTGCTCCGTCCGCGCGCGATGCGTTTGCCCAGCAATAAAATGACTCCGGTCATGAATCCACCCAGCGTGGGCACCGCCAAGCGCTGCCAGGTGTTCAGATGAGCGAACGACTCAACGATGCCGGCGGGCGAACCGGTCAGCACGTAGTGTAATCCGGATACGAGCTCGCGAAACGCGATCGAGGTAAGCCCGCCAAGCACGCCCACAATACCGGCCCAAAAAAGCGTGATCTGCCATTCGCTCGGCGCGAAATGTTCTGCCAGCCAGACGCGAACTTTGACGAGCCGGACCAATCCGCGCGTCAGAGCTTCAACGGGAGCCGCAGATTGAAACCGCTTAAGCGAGTCGTTCACACGATCAGTGACTCAACGCGTTTTCGAATTCGTCCTGAGTCTTCGCCGTCAACAACCGCGTACGCACCGACGGATCGCGCAACCGCGCCGCCAACGCCGCCACGAGTTGCAGGTACTCGCCAGGCTGTTCCTTCGGAGTCAACACCATGAAAATCAGTTTCACGGCTGGATGCTGCGCGTCAAACGCAACTCCTGCCGGATGCCTTCCGGCGAGAAAAATAATTCGTTTCACCGCGGCCGTTCGCGCATGCGGCAGCGCGATGTCCGCCGACAACGCCAGCGGGCCAGCGGCATGTCGTGCCAATAAATCGTTCCAGGCTCGATCGCGATCCGCCATCGCGGAAGATTCGGCAGCGCGAGCAAACATTTCCGCCAACACCGGTTCAACTTCGCGGCTACTCAAATCGAGCAAGGCGGCATCGAGAGCGGGAAGTTGCAAGAGTGGCATAAGCGAAATGAGGACATCATCGGCAGTGAGGAGCCTTTACTTAGAACAAGCCAAACCGCCGCAGTTGCGATGCAAAGTGTAAAAAACACCGCGTGCGCTTTTTCCGCAACCACTTCGGACAGAAGATCGTGTTTACCCCGACAAGCCTTTGGGGGTGTCTCCGTCAACGCACCAGCCAGGCCGTCACTGGGGTGTGCAGATCCAGCGGCTTCGCCGAACACTCCGTCGTGCACGTCTGACGCTCCTTCGGAGCCAGTAAGACCTGCACGAGTCCAAGGCTCATAATAACCGCAAGAGGCAAGAGACGTTTCCAAGAAATACGCACACGAAAAGCAGACACCGCGGTGCTCGCGACCGCAAGCTACTCTAAAGATAGCATACCGCCCCACTGTTGAAAAATGGAAAACGGGCTTCAGGTACGGTTGCACGCCGCTTCGGGTAAACTGGGCATAATGATATTCGGGATTTGTGTTCGGGGAACGAGCGGTGTGCGCTTTCCTTCCCCATGCTGCGCGAAAAGTTTTTATTGATCGGCATTTGGGCACTGGGAGCCGCCGCTCTGTTTGCCCAAAGCCCCGCGGGTCCCGCAGTAGTTGCCACGGCTGCAGCTGCTCCAGACAACACCGCCTCGGCGCCCGCGTTCGATGACCATCAAAACATGATGGATCAGCTCGGGCTGAAAGCGATTCGGCCCGGTCCGAATTCGAAAGATGAAGCGACCTTCGACGAAGCGCGCTCGAATCCATTCAAGGACACGCTGCCCGACGTCCTGAAAATGAAGGACGGAACGCCCGTCACCACGATCGCATTGTGGCAAAAACGCCGTGCCGAAATCGCTGAAGACTTTGAACGCGAAATCTACGGTCGCATCCCTGCTGATGTGCCCGGCGTAACGTGGGAAATTACCTCCACGACCCACGGTGTGAGCAACGGAATCGCCACAATCACGCGCACGCTCGTCGGCCACGTCGACAATCACGCGTATCCAAAAATCAACGTCGCGATCGACGCACACTTCACCGTACCCGAGCACGCAACGAGTCCAGTCCCCCTCATGATCGCCTTCGGATGGGATCCTCGCTGGAAATTTCCGAAACCGAAGCCGAAGCACAACTGGGGTCCGCCCTGGGGCGATCAAGCGATTGCCAAGGGCTGGGGTTACGGCGAGATCATCCCGACCAGTTTCCAGCCAGACAATGATCATCTCACGACAGAAGGGATCATCGCGTTGACTAACCAAGGTCGTCCTCGCAAGCCAGATGACTGGGGCGCGTTGCGCGCATGGCAATGGGGCGTAAGCCGTTTAATAGACTTTTTCGAAGCGCATCCAGAAACGATGGTCGACGCAAAAAAAGTCGGCATCGAAGGTCTCTCGCGTTTTGGCAAAGCCGCGTTGGTGACGGAAGCATTTGAACCGCGCATCGCCGTTGGACTGATTGGCTCCTCGGGCGAAGGTGGCGCGAAATTATATCGTCACGTTTTTGGCGAGGCGGTGGAAAATCTCGCGGGCGGCGAATACTATTGGATGGCGGGAAATTTCATTAAATATGGCGCATCTGAGCCGTTAAAAACCACCGCTGATTTACCGATCGATTCACACGAGCTGATCGCGATGTGCGCGCCGCGCCCGTGTTTTCTCAGTCAAGGCGTCGTCGAGGAAGGCGACGGCAAATGGATCGATGGTCACGGTATTTTCATGGCTGGCGTGCTGGCGGGGCCGGTCTACCGCCTCTACGGCGCGCGCGACCTCGGCACGGCGGGAGATTATTTGACGGATCAAATGCCGCCCGTGAAGCAGCTGATCGGAGGAGAACTGGCCTGGCGTCAACACGAAGGCGGCCACGACGTAACACCGAATTGGCCTGCGTTTTTCGATTGGGTCGGGGCGTATATCAAAGCCCCGCCGACGCCGAAAAGCTAACCCGCCGGGAGCGCGAACCTCCTGTCCGCCTTCTATTGATACGCGAGCGCAGGTCGCGCTCCATTTATAAATGGGAGAAGCTTCGCGCGTGTTATGTGGGTAGCGGACAAGGTGTCCGCGCCTCCAGCGGAGGCTAGCTCAGAAGTCTAGCCAGTTCTGCCCGCACCTCCGCCAGCACCGTCTCCCAATCCGCTACCCGAGGCTGCCGAAAGAGGCGCATCGTTGGATACCACGGGCTATCATTCCTATCGAGCATCCAACGCCAATCCGGCGCAAAGGGCAGCAGCACCCAGACTGGTTTTCCCAGCGCACCGGCGAGATGTGCGACCGACGTGTCCACGGCGATCACCAGATCGAGTCCGGAAATCACCGCGGCGGTTTCGGCCAAGTCGTGGAGGCAGTCGCGAAAATCAGTGATTTCAAGTTTTTCATTTTCGCGGGGCGTTGGTTCCACACTCGTCGTGCTGCGGTTAAGACTTGCGTCCGCCTCGCTGTCGTCAAAGCGGATCGACTTGGCAAAGGTGATATCCGCCGTCGGCACCTCCTTTTGCAGACTCACATAGCAAACGTGTCCCGGTGACAAAGCCTGCACAAACTTCGCCCACGGAATCGAACGTCGGGCGTCGTTTGAATGAGTCTGATTTCCCGCCCAAACCAATCCAACGCGCAGTCCGCGCGGTAACGTGTCGAGCCGCCAGCGCGTATCTTCGCGAGGCGTGGGCGCTCGCAAGTACGGAACTGCATTCGGAATCGTTTCAATCTGGGTGCCCGCAGCGAGCGCCAGGCTCGGAACGGTCGTGACTTCGTCGCAGTAGGGCAACGTCGCCGATTCTTGGATACAGCGGATCTCGGCCCTGTCGCCGAACGAAATTGAAAACAAGCGCTCCAGTGCGGCCGGGGCTTCGAGATAAAGCTTCGCGGGATTCTGCGCGGCGACCCAATTCACATAGCGGACAAATTGAATCATGTCGCCGAGTCCTTGCTCGTTCGCGAGCCAGATCGTCTTGCCGACGAGGGGGCTTTGCCCAAGCCAGAGTTCCTCGCGCGTGCTCGCGGGCCGCGTCGCACCCGCGGCCCAGCGGCTTTGATAATTTTGCCAACCGTGTTTGAGATTTCCATTGAGCAGTTGCGCAAGCCCGAGAAACGTTCGCACCTTTGCTTGTTGCACCGCGATCGTCGGCTCTGGCTTTGCCGACCCGATCTCCAGAGCGTGCTCGTAAGTCGCGATCGCTTCACGGACATCGTTTCGTTCGAGCAGCGCCGTTCCTAAATTGCTAAGGGCGTTGAGATGGTCCGGTCGCAGTGCCAATGCGCGGCGATATTGCGTAATCGCGTCGGAATCGTTTCCGACCAGATGAAAAACGGCGCCGAGGTCGTTGTGCGCATCGGCGTGTTGCGGATCGATCTGCAGCGCGGCTGCGAAGGCCGCTGCGGCGTCGGCGTAACGTCCCTCGCGTTTGAAAACCTGGCCCCATGCGCAGTAGCGCCGCACTTCGTCGGCTGCAGACGCGGCCGGATCTCCGGGGGTCGTATCCATTTTGCGGAGACTGAACGTCGCGCGGCACGCTGTCCACGGAAACTCCACGCGGATTACATAGCTGCCCGCGTTCTCGCGAACGCGGCTAATTGCAGAGCGGCCCGACCATCTAGTTCCGCATTTTAAGAAACGCAGGCACGGTAGAAGGAACGCCAGCTCACTCTCCGCTCTGCAGCTTTCAGTCTTTCACCCCTTGCTTTTAAAACCCTTCAGGCTGCACTCTTTAGCTTTCAGCCCTTTAGCCTTTTCCACCCACTGCGTTAATCCGGCCAAAGATTCCGTCCTCCTCGTTTTTCGGGCCGGCTGTGAAGTACAGTGCGTTCGCGTCGCCGAGAATAAAACCGTTTCCGAAGGCCAATGCCCAGATGCCATCGATAACGATTTTCTGGTGCGCGCCATCTTCGAGGTAGCCCAGAAATTTTCCGGTCGCCGGATCGAACGCCACGATTGTTCCGTCGCCGAAATTCGCGACTAAAACATCGTTGGCAAAAGCACCAAAGGTCGCCGGTGCAATCGCCACGCCCCAGGGAGCGTTGAGCGATTTCTCGTCCTGATAATCGCGGATCAGCGCGCCGTCTTCGCCGTATTCAACGAGATGACCCAAGCCACGCCCGACGATCTGCTCCTGCCCTTCATCGCTGCCCGGATCGAATTGTGTGTACGTGACGAAGAGATGTCCGCGCAGGCTGACCACGTTGAACGGATGCAATTTTCCCACCGACAGCGGAGTCTGAAAATGATAGTCGGCCGTGACATCTTTCCACTGATGATCGAAAACCAAAATCGCGTTGTTGCGCATGTCCGCCGCGAAAAGATGGTTGCCGCCTGAACGTTTGAAAACATCCGACGATCCCGCGTTGTTGGTCAGCGCGACACCGGTGAAAACGCAATTGGTTTTGAACGGCAGTTTTGCGGCGCGCTTGGAGTAGTCGATGATCACCGGGGCACGGTCCATCGACAGCGCCGTGGCCGAACTCCACGCATTGATACAACCGTCTTCAGTCACGAAAACGAATTTCGCCGCGCCGCGATAGCCGCCCGAAATCACCTGCGCAGGATTTGATTTTAAATTATGAGCCGGTCCCTCGACATGAAATTCCTCGGGTTGACCGGGCAAATCACTGGCTGCGTTGTAGGCCTGTCCGGTGACGAATGCATAGCCGTGATCGGTGAACGCCGGCTCATCAAGCGTGACGATCTTCAACTGATCCTGATGGAGTGGATTGTTAGGTACATCGCCGATGAACTCGGATGAGGTTCCTGACCGCGCGTTGGAAATCCATAGATGCCCCCCTGCACCTGGCGGACGCAGCGCCAAGCCCCAGGCATTCAACATCTGTGAGTCGATCAGCTGCGGATGATACTCCGCGCGGTTCGCGACCAGATTAGTTTGCTGATACGCATTTTCGGTCCCCCACGCCATGTGGGGCGTGGACACCAAGAGCAATCCCACCAGCCAAGAACCCCCGGCGGCGAAAGACCGGGAAAAATGAGAAGCGAAACGACCTGAGCGACACATAGTTTAAAACAAGCAAAGAAGACTGACTTAGCGAAATGAAAAAATGGAAAGACGGCGCGGACAAAGTCTGCGCCGTCTTTCGTGACTCACCCTAAAGGTTAGGGCTGGCCGCTCGTGGAGATCACGCGCAGGCTGTCCGTGATGCCGCCGGAAGCGGGCACCGTGAACTGCAGTGTAACTGTCGCGGAGGCCCCCGCAGCCAAGCCAGCCGGAGCCGCCACTACGTAAGGGCTACCCGTCGGAGCATTGTTCAGCGTGTTGCCGATCTTGTTCGCGAGCGCGGTGTTGCTCGAAAGATTGTCGACCGCGAGATAGATTGGACCGGAGATCGCGCCGGAAAGAATATTCGTGACCGTGACGGTCTGGGTGACCGTGTTCGTGCGGCGATTGACGACATAACCGCTCGGGGCAATCTTCGTGGTCGGGATGCTGGCCGGAATCACGCCCGGAATGAAGAGGTCCGAAAGATCAACGGTCGTGCCGGTGCCGAAGCCGACGCCGGTCGCGCCGCTCGACGAGTTCGATGCATTGGCGGCATCATTGAGATAACCGGTCGCTGTGTGAGCGGTGACCTGGAAGATTTTCTGCAGCGTGTTCAGATCCGTCGAGTGGGTCATGTTCAAGTTGCTCGCATAAGCGTTACCCTTCGCCAGCGGCGAAATGATGATTTCTTCGAGGGTGTGGGTAAAGTCATCGCGATTGGTGCCTTCGGTTTCGTCGGTCCAGATCACAATCACGCCATTATCTTGATAGGCCTTCGACGCCATGATTTTTGGGACAATGATCGAGAGAAAATTGTCGCCTTGAGCGATCTGCGAGAGATCACCCGTGTAGTGCGTTCCTTGATACGTGAAGCCACCCGTCAACGCCGTATGCATGTCGTTGAACTGGTCTGGCGTGATCACGGTAAAACGCGCCACAGTGTTGTTGTCTAAGTCGGCCTGGAACTGCTCGAGCGGCGCGTAATTATGCGCAAATGGATTGGTCGTCGAATTGTTCGCAGTGTCGACCGTGCTGCCATTGGTGTCGGTATAGAAAAGGCTGCCGTCGTGTTTGCAGGCAAAATTCCACTGGTGGCTGCCGTTGTAAGGATTGACGTAGGCATCGTTTTTACCACTGAAGCTCTGCAGCGGAACAGTCCATTGATCTTCCGGCAAAACTTGCGAGGTCAGCGGGCCGCCGAGGTTGGCATTGCCGCCTGTGGTATTCACATGGTCGATACCTTCTTGGTACGAGCGCCAGGAGATGCCTGCGGCTTGAACAAGGCCGGTGATGTGCTGGCCGGACAATTGCGTGTTCGCCGCCAAATAATTGGCGATGAACTGAACCTGTTTGGTCGAACCGTACGGATCGTTGTCGTTGAACACACCGTAATTATCGCCGGATTCCATCCAGAGATAATTCGGCTCGGAAGGATGAATGTTCGGATTTGCGCCGGACGGCGTCGCGAGCACGTTGTGGTAAGACGTGACGTACGAAACTTGCGCTGCGTTCGCATTGCCCGGAGTGATCAAGCTGTTGATATAAGGCGCAGCGGAGTTGCCGACGAGCGGAGCACCGCCGGTCAAATCGGAACCCGAGGTGAAATTCCGATTTTCCAAAAGGATGTAGAAAACATTACCAACTTTCTGGGCGTAGGCAGCAGAGCCGAGCGCAAGGCTGGAGGCCACGGCGCTGACGAGCAGAGATTTTTTCAGCAAACGAGAGGTGACTGGGAGGGAGTTCATGGATGAGTGGTCCTCGTCGCCACGCGTCAAACGCGGCCAACGAGTGAGCTCCACTTTGCCGGGGAAAAGCGACGACCTCGCGACGCCTCTACGACAATTTTGTAACAACTTCGTGACGCGCCAAAGCCCGCGCCAAATCCGGAGGCGCCCCGCTTTCAGGCCGCACTGACTTTAGCGAACTGCGTTCGATAAAGCTGCGCGTAAAGGCCGCCCGCTGCCAAGAGGTCGTGATGTCGCCCGCGCTGTACGATTCGCCCTTTTTCCAACACTAAAATTTGATCGGCAGACTGCACGGTCGACAATCGATGCGCAATCACCAGCGAGGTTCGCCCGGCCAACGCCGTACGAAAAGCGTCCTGAATAGCGCGCTCTGACTCTGAGTCGAGATGGGCGGTCGCCTCGTCGAGAATCACAAACGGCGGCGCCTTCAGCAGCAATCGGGCGATTGCCACGCGCTGACGTTCCCCGCCCGACAAACGATGCCCGCGCTCGCCGATCACCGTGTCGAGTCCCTCGGGCAACGCTTCGACGACGGATAAAATCTGCGCGTCACGCAGCGCTGCGTTCAACTCCGCCTCGGTGGCCTGCGGCTTCGCATAGAGTAGATTGGCGCGCAATGTATCGTGAAAAAGATGCGCGTCCTGCATCACGACGCCGACCGCCGCGTGTATCGAATTTATGGTGACATCCCGCAAATCGCGGTCGTTGATGCGCACCGCGCCGCTGCGGGGATCGTAAAGGCGCGCGGCAAGTTGCGCCAAGGTGCTTTTGCCCGCGCCCGAACGGCCCACCAACGCAACCATCTGGCCCGGCTGCGCAACGAAACTGATGTCGTGCAAAATTGTTCGCTCCGAAAACGGCGCCAGCACTGCGACCGATTCAAGCGATGCCAAAGACACCTCTTGCGGCGTCGGATATTGAAAGGTTACCTCCGTGAACTCCACCTTGACCGGACCGGCAGCGAGCGGTTGCGCGCCGGCCTTTTCGGCGATCAACGGTTTCAAATCGAGCACTTCAAAAACTCGCTCAAATGAAACCAAGGTGGTCAATACATCGACCTGCAAATTGCCCAGCGCCGTGAGCGGCCCGTATAAGCGGAGCAAATACGAAACCAACGCGATCAGCGTGCCCACATCGATGGCGTGTTCTGCCGCCAGCGTTCCACCCCACCCATAGACCACCGCGACCGCCAGAGCGGCCATCAGGCCGAGCCCAATATAGAGCAGTCGCGCGCAATTAGAGGCGCGAAAACGCGTCTCGCGCAAGCGCTTCGCGCTGTCGGCGAACAACGCCAGATCTTCCTCGGGCCGTCCAAAGAGTTTCGCAAGCAAGGCGCCGCCGACGTTGAAGCGCTCGATCATCAGATTGTTCATTTCCGCGGTGCGATCGTAGGCCTCGCGGGTAAGCCGGCGCATTTTACCGCCGACCCAACGCGCCGGCAAAACGAAGGCGGGGATCAGCAGTAAACTCGCGAGCGTCAGTCGCCAGGACAACACGAACATCGTCGTCAATACCAACGTGACGGTGAGCAAATTTCCGACCGCCGTGGAAAGAATATCGGTGAACGCGTCGTTGACCCCAGAAACATCGCTGTTCAATCGACTGACCAATGCACCTGTGCGGGTGCGACTGAAAAACGCCACCGACATCTCTTGCACGTGCGCGAAAACTTTTTTGCGCAGGTCGAAAACAATCCCGAGTCCAATCCTCGTCGCCATCGTTCGTTGAACAAACGTCAGGGCCGAGTCGACCACGGCCACCGCCGCGGCGGTCAGCGCGAGTTGCAAAACTAGACGTGTATTGCCAGTGAGAATACCGCGGTTGATCAGTTGACGATAGATCAGCGGATTGATCAGCCCCGCTGCAGAATCAAGGGCAACGAAAAAAAGGAACACACTAAGCACACCATAATAAGGCCGGCCAAACTGGATCACCCTCCGTATCGTTCCAGGCGCCATGCGATGCTGCAGGACCGAATCGTCTTTTGTAAACCCGCTTGCGCCTCTCATGATTTCGTTTTCTTCAGTTCGTACCGTGGCTCATCGGTGGCGATAAACAAGTCCGCGGGTGCCGACCGGAGAAGAATCTTCCCGCGCTCGATCAGCAACGCTTCATCACCGAGGGCAATCGCCTCTTCCGGCGCGTGCGTCACATAGACCATTGGCATATGAAGTTCATCGCGAATCCGCGCGAGATAAGGCAGCACGCGCGCCTTCAGCGAAAAATCCAAATTCGCCAGCGGCTCATCGAGAAGCAGTAGTTTCGGCGCAGCCAGCAGAGCACGGCCGAGCGCGACACGTTGCTTCTCGCCGCCGGAAATCGTGCGCACAGGCCGATTAAGCAACTCCCCGATTTCCAGCACCGCGATCACCCGCTCAAAACTCAGCTCGCCACCAGATGCGTTGCGATGACGAAGTCCGTAGCGCAAATTTCCCTCCACTGATAGATGCGGAAACAGCGCCCCATCTTGCGGAACGTACCCAATTTTCCGATACTGCGGCGGCACGAACACGCCCGCGGCGACATCGACGAGCACAGTCTCGCCCAGCTTGATCCGCCCTTGCTGCGGCCGGCGGAGGCCCGCGATCACCTCAAGCAAAGATGTTTTCCCTGCGCCCGAGGCGCCGAAGAGCACGGTCACGCGTCGCGTGAAGGAACCAGTGAACGCGATTTCGAACTCGTTGAGCATCAAACGTAGATCGAAAAACTCTAAATTCATGCGGAGGGACGGCGCAGAAAATATTCGCTGAGCAGCACAGCGCCGAAGGCGAGAGCCACGGAAATCGCAAGCAATCCGAGCGCCTCCTGATCGCGCCCGAGTTCGACCCAGTGGTAGATGGAAAGGGAGAGTGTCGCGGTTTTGCCCGGTATATAACCCGCCACCATGATGGTCGCGCCGAATTCCCCGAGCGCACGCGCGAAGGCCAGTACGGCTCCGGACGTCACACCGCGTCCAGCGAGCGGAAGCGTGATTGTGAAAAACACGCGCCAAGGTCCGGCCCCGAGAGTGCGCGCGACGTGCTCGAGGCGCACCGGCACGCCTTCGAACGCGATTCGCGCCGATCGCACCAAAAGTGGAAACGACATCACCGCTGTCGCGATCAACACTGCGCGCCAACTGAAGACAATATCCGCACCGAAAATTTGCGCAAAGGTCGCTCCAAGCCAACCGCGACGGCCCAACAGTTTGAGGAGAATTAATCCTGTTGCCACCGGCGGCATGACCAGCGGGAGCGAGACAAGCGTTTCAATCAACGCACGTCCTCGGCGCGGATGCCGCGCCAGCCACCACGCCAGCGCGGTCCCGAAGGGCAAAATCACGAGCGTGCTCGCCAGCGCGATGGCGAACGTGAACCACGTGATTGCCCAAACCTCAGAGCCCATCGCGGCAGCATGAGGAGCCCTCGCCGCCAGTCGCAAGCCGGGGCTT
>FTDT01000174.1_pt1 | contig 12394 bp, 9 predicted proteins | sample 1640021 | NCBI WGS metagenome assembly FTDT01 (sample SAMEA3914869, study PRJEB12502) | metagenome | biome: forest; material: soil | place: USA | collected 2012-03-12 | depth 0.1 m | reverse complement strand
TCAATTTCGTCTTAAACGGCGGCGACAGTCGCCGCATTTCAGGTAGGACTCCGTGTAGAGCCCCGTCCGCTCGCGATGTTATGCGTCGACGGAATTGGACCGTGGCGACGTCAAATTCTTAGCTCGGATTCTTCTTACTCTCGTCCACCGGCTTCGACTTCAGCGTGTCGACGACGCCTTTGAAGCGTTGGCGGTTGCTCTCGGACGCTTCCATCAGTGCTTCGTGGGCGGACAAAATAATATCGGAGGCGGCCTGTTGAGACGTGTTTGACTCGATAGAAATCGGGGTGTCGGGAATCGGGCAGGGATCGTGACTGATGTTGAAAAGCGCGAGCAGCCCCATCTCGTGCATTTGTGAGACCACGCGTTTAACCGGCTGATGTACCACGGTCTCGCTGGCGTGTTGCAGCAGCAGGCCGAGAATCGTCGAGTCCATCGCTTCACAGTCAGCGATGTCGAGGTGGATGGGGTCGTGTGAACGGTCTTTGCCCAGCGTAATAATCTCTCGCATCGCTGATGCCAGCGGCCAAGTTGCAATCCCGCTCAGGTGAATAACGCAAGTGGTGTCATGCCAGCCGGCCGTCAAAGACCCTTTTGTATTCACCGAAGCATGACGGAGCTTTTCCGGCATAACGATGCGCACCGAGTCGGCGACGTTCGGCTCGTTGCTAACGGGTACGTTTTCCGACGTCGGGATTTGCGCGGCGATTCTCGAGACGACAATAAAGGTGACGTCGTCAGCGCGGGCGGCACCAGCGAGATGCCGTTCGAGCGCTGACTCTAGGTCGTGGCCGGTTTCATTCGCCGCGCTCAGCCGATGATGCTGCGCGACCTCTTGAAGACGCTCGACACCGAATTCCTTGCCTTCGCCATTACGCGCTTCGGAAATACCGTCGGAATAAAGTACCAGCACATCGCCGACCTGAAGCTGAATTTCTTTTTCCTCAAACCGCGTCGCTGCTTGTGAACCAAGCACGCAGCCAGTGGCCAGCTCGATCGGCCGTGGCTCTGCGGTCGCCAAAATCGGTGCGGGGTGTCCCGCGCTGGCCATGCGCACCGAACCGGACGCAGGATCCAAAACGGCGTAGATCATCGAAACAAAAATCGGAGGATCGAACGATTCTTCGAGCAGCGCGGCGTTGAGATATTCTAGCACCGGGCCGGGGCTTTGGAAAAATTGCGCACTGTCTTTCTCGCGCAGCCGGGCGCGAAGCAGTTCGCGAAACGTGACAGTCACCATCGCGGCACTCACGCCATGGCCAGCAACGTCGACCAAATAAACCGCGAGATGATCTTCGCCGAGCGGCACTGTCCCAAAAAAATCTCCGCCCAATTGTTCGCACGGAGCATAATAGCCGAAGAGATCGAAGCCATTCAGGCGCGGAAACGACGAGGGCAAAAATTTTCGTTGAACCCGCTGTGCGCGCGCCAAATCCGATTCAAGAATTTCTTCCTGCAGGCGCAGTTGGCCGAATGCCTCATGCAGTCGTTGCAGGCTGTATTCGAGCTTGGCGTTTTGCTGTTTCAGATTTTCCAACAAGGCGTCGCGTTCGTTTACGAGCCGGCTGCTCTCGGCGGCCCGATCGACCACCATCGTGAGTGATGCGAGATCGGGAATTGGTTTATCGATAAAATCGAAAACGCCGATTTTCAACGCCGACAAAATATCGCGCCGCGTGCCGAGCCCCGACATCAGAATGCAAACCGAATGGGGCTGGAGCGCTTTAACTCGGCGAATCAGTTCAAGTCCGTCCATGCCCGGCATCGAAATATCCGAAAGGACTAAGTCGTAGAGCCGATCTTCGACGAGACGGAGCGCCTCGATGCCATTGCTGGCGGTGTCGCACTGATCACGCCGCTGCCGAAAGAATTCTTTCAGCACGTGGAGAATCAAGTCCTCATCATCGACGATCAAAATGCGTAAATCAGCCATAGCGGGTAAGAGTTGAACGCAGCGCCTAGCGCGCAAAACAAAGTGGATTCGAACCGCGGAACGGCGCAAGCAAAGCGGTCGTGAAAACTTCCCGAACACCGACCGGGGAAAATCCCCTGAAGCAGACACGCCGCGTGATCGGGCGCGGCTCATCAATCACGTTAGAGACAGCTCTTCGCACGGTCTCCCGGGCGATCCAATTTTTCACTACACGGCGTCAACCGCTAGATCTCGTTGAGACGGATACACGCGGCTTCCTGACCGGGTCCGGCTGGAAACATCGGAGGGAAAGCCGCTTTGCAAGCTTCGATTGCGTACGGACAGCGCGGGTGAAACGTGCAGCCGCGCGGGGGATTGATGGGCGAGGGCGGATCGCCCGGTAATACGATCCGTTGACGAATTCGCTCGTTGACGGGATCGGGCCGCGGAATCGCGCTGATCAATGCCCGGGTATAAGGGTGGCGCGGATGTTCGATCACGCCGACCGCGGGCCCGAGTTCGACAATTTTCCCCAAGTACATCACCGCGACTCGATCGGAGATATGTTTCACCACCGAAAGATCGTGGGCGATGAAAATCAGGCTGAGGTTCATTTCGCGGCAAAGGCCGGAAAGCAGATTGAGGATTTGTCCCTGGATCGAAACGTCGAGTGCGGAAACAGGCTCGTCGGCAATGATCACTTTGGGGTTCAACGCCAAAGCGCGAGCGATCGCGATGCGCTGACGTTGCCCGCCGGAAAATTCATGCGGATATTTTTTCATGAACCGCGGCGCGAGGCCAACGGTGTTCATTAGCTCAGCCACGCGTGCCGGGGCCTGCGTAGCGCTGCACACGCCGTGCACGAGCAACGGTTCACAGATCGTGTCGAAAACCGTTTTACGCGGATTGAGCGACGCGTAGGGATCCTGGAAAACCATCTGTAAATCACGGCGTATGTCGCGCACGTCACTGGTGGATCCTTCCGTCAAATTCTTTCCCTCGAGAATCACCGCTCCCGAAGTCGTTGGCAGCAGCTGCATGATCGTGCGCGCGAGCGTCGATTTACCGCAGCCAGATTCGCCGACGAGTCCGAGCACCTCGCCGCGTTCGATGTTGAGCGTCACTCCGTCGACGGCTTTGACGGCACCCACTTGTTTGCGAAACAGAAACCCACTGTAGACCGGGAAGTGGGTTTTGACGTCGCGCAGTTCGATAATCGGATCGGGCATAGGAGCGGCGGAAAATTAGTTTATTTCGCCGAGCTGCGCGCGCAAACACGCGTGCGCGTGATCGGGTTCGCCCGCGACGGGTTCGAGAGCCGGAATGATCCGGAAGCATTTCTCCGCCGCGTAATCGCAGCGAGGCGCGAAAGGACAACCCGCGATCGGTTTGGAAAGATCAGGCGGCATGCCTTTAATTGTGTAGAGCTCGCCGCCCTTCGGCTGCAGTGCGGGGATCGAACGTTGCAGCGCCCGCGTGTAGGGATGCTTGGGATTTTGAAAAATCGTTTTGGTGTCCGCCGTCTCCACGATGCGTCCTGCGTACATGACTTGCACGCGATCGCAGAGACCAGAGACCACGGCGAGATCGTGTGTGATGAAGATCACCGCCATGCCGATTTCCTGTTGCAGCTTGCGAATCAATTCGAGGATCTGCGCTTGCACTGTGACGTCGAGCGCGGTGGTCGGCTCGTCCGCGATCAGCAATTCGGGCCGCGTGATCAATGCCATCGCGATCATCACCCGCTGACGCATGCCGCCCGAAAATTCGTGCGGATAATAGTTAATTCGTTTTTCGGCGTCGTTAATCCCAACCGCATTGAGCATCGCGATACCGCGGCTGATTGCGTCCTTGTGTGAAATGGATTCGTGAATACGCAGAGGCTCGATCAGCTGCTCGGAAACGCGCAGGTACGGATTGAGCGACGTCATCGGATCCTGAAAAATCATCGCGATCCGTTTGCCGCGAATGCTGCGCGACTGTTTCGGCGTGCAATGCAAGAGGTCGACGCCGTCGAAGAGCGCGGTGCCGCTTTCAATTTTTCCCGGTGGTTGCGGGATCAGCCCCATCAGCGAGTAGCAAGTCACTGATTTTCCCGAGCCCGACTCGCCGACGATGCCGAGAGTCTCGCCGCGCTCCACGTGGAAGTTAACTCCATCCACTGCCCGGTAGACGCCGTTGCGCGTGTGAAACGAAGTGCGAAGGTCGGTAACAGTCAGGATGGCCACAGCAGTTGGTAGGTGCGGAGAAGCTAAATGTGTGCGAGCTGAGGTAAAAGGCGGAGAATAGTCTCGATTACTATTTCTGGCAAAAGGTCCGCAAGATTTCCACCCCCCGTGGGAGCGCAACCCGGCGGCTGCAAAATTTCGACGGGCGCATGAAAAACCGGTTTCGTGCGCACCGGATTAGTCGGGCCGAAAAGGGCGACGACAGGCAGACCCAATGCGTTGGCAAGGTGCATGCCGCCGGTGTCGTTGGAAATGAGCAAAGCAGAGCGGCGAAGCTGATCGGCGAAGGCCAGCAAATCGGTTTTGCCCGCCAGATCAGAAACGTTAGCAGTCGACAGGCCGGAGCAAATTTGGTCCGTGATCACTCGGTCATTTTGCGTGCCGAGCAGGACGAAGCTCGCGTGCGGGAAAGTTTGTGCGAGCCGTTCGATTAACGTCCGCCAATGAGCCACGGGCCAGCGTTTGGCCGGCGTGTTTTCGGAACCGGCGATCAGTGCGAAGATAAGTGTGCGTTGCGACGAGGCGTTCGTCGGGTGATTTTCGGAGGACAATGAGACTGACTGTGAAGACGTGGAGTTCTCCTTGATGGAAACGCTAGCCTGACGGTGTGACGGGAGACTCAAATCTTCTCGAAACGCGAGCGGTGCCAAGTCGAGTTCGCCCACCAAACCGAAACGCCGGAAGAACGCTTCCCACGTGGTCAACTGATGCCGCGTTCGTTCGCCATCGCTGACGGGTACATCATAAGCGTGCGTCAAAAGTGGACGGCGCGTACCAGGCCGCACGACCCCGAAGCGTTGCGGGCAACAGGTGAGCCACGCTTCCAGGTCGCCGCGGAATGAATTGGTGAAAAGGACGTACACATCGGGAAATTCTCCGCGCAGTTTTCTAAAAAAACGAAAGTAGCTGAAGCCTCGCCGAGGCAGTGCGATGACGCGATCGACCAGGCCAGTGGCCTCCAAAAAAGGCGCGAAGGCACCCTTGCCGATAACTGTAATTTGCGCATCGGGACGGGAGCGGCGGAGGGCGCGGAGCAAAGGCAAAGCCATGACGACATCGCCGAGCCAATTCGGAAGGCGAATCCAAAAACGCGTGCGACGTTGTGGAGCGAGCGCGCCCCGTTCGGCGAGATCGCGTTCGAGCAGATTGCGTTTCGCGAGGAGTTGAAAACGACGGCTGGGGACGTCTTGATTTCGCCAGCGGTCATGGCTCCAGAGCCAGGAGGCGCAGACGTTGTCATCTTCGGCGAGCGCATTTTCGAATGCGCGGTTGAGTGCGAGGGTCACGCCGGCGGCAGTCCCGTCATGCGTGATGGAATGACCGACAAAACGCATGCGCCAAAAGCCGCGGCGCACCGAGAAAAATAACGCCACGGTTGCGCCATATTTTTCCGCGAGGATCCCGGCGAGTTCCGTCGTCGAGCAAACCCGGCCGAAAAGCGTGGTTAGCGCGCCTTGGTCGCCGGCGTTTTGATCGATCAGCAGACCGACGGTGGCATTGCGCTTGAGCAACTTGAATGCCTCTTGCAGTCCGGTTTTGCGCGAGAGCAATTTTAGCCCGAAACGCTCTCGCGTTTTCTTCACCCAGGCGTCGGCAGAGGCATTGTTGAGTGGCCGAAAGATCACGCCGATTTCTTTAAAGGACGAATCGAAGAGCGGAGGTGCCCAGGTCAGGCACTCCCAATACGCCATGTGCAGTGTGGCGATGACCTTCGGTCCTGAGGCGGCCCGCGGCGTCGTGACCAACGGGTAATCGATGCCCTCGATGACGGTGCCGATGCGCGCTTCGGAAAAATAGGGTGACGCGAGCGACAGCAGGGCAGTTTCGACGAGCCGACGGCTGACCTCGCGCGCGATTTGTCGATGCCAGCCGGGACTTCGCTCGGGGAACGCGTGGTGTAAATTTGAATACAGCAGCCGACGCCGCCGTGGCAGCGTCCCGATGATGGCTGGTCCGGCAGCGCGCGAGATCCACGCCAGCAAAGGCTCCGGGGTATGAGCAATCAGCCAGCCGCTGGTTTGAAGGAGAAGTTTGATCACGCGAAGGCAACCCGATCAAAGGGCGGACGGACCTGGCCGAAAAGAAGAATTTTGGATAGGGCGGTCAGGTGCCGTTTTGCCGATCAGTCCCGGCCGATAGCTTAACGGTAGGGACTACTTAGCGACGAGACGGGCATTTCAAGCGACTAGAAATGGAGCGGCTTGAGCAACGTTCACGCATCGTCGCCATTCGATTTTAAATCCGATCGTTTCAAGATCCCGCTTTCCAGGCGCGTTCTATTGCGACCCAAACGTCTTCGACTGAAATCAGCCCCATCGCTCGCGGATCGTGCACCCGGAAATGCCAGTCGACTTTCTTCGCGTCGCTGGGATCGCGCCCGGCGATTTCGCGGACGGCTTCAGGGTAACGGTTTACCGTGTAACCAAGTTGTCGATACGGACCCGAAAGTTCAGGCCGCGCGACTGCGTAAAGGCCTACGACGGGCACGTTCGCGGCGCGGGCGATGTGCACGGCAGCGGTGTCGGGAGAGATCACAACCGCGGCGCGAGCTAGTATTAACTGCAGCTGCGCGAGATTGGTTTGTCCGGTCAAATCGAGAGCAGCAGGCGCAGCAGCCCGCAACGCGGCCACGGCAGCGCGTTCCTCGGTGGAACTTCCTCCGACGAGCACTACGTTGAAGTCGGGCCGAGCGGAAAGAAGTGCTCCGAGTTTGCCGTAATATTCGGCGGGCCAGCAACGCTCGGGTTTGCTCGCGCCCACTTGAAGGGCGACGTAACGCGCCGCGCCGCTGCGATCTTTTTTAGGTTCGGGCGCGGATACCTTAGCTTCGAATGCGGGCAACGAACGCAGTTGAGCTTGCCACCACTTTTCTTCGGCCGTCAGACCCAGCGCGGGAGGCCATGCCGGTGTTTTTACGGCGGGCACGCCGGCCTTTGCGACGAATTGAAGAAATCCATCGAGCAAGTGTTCATCGCGCGGCTGAATCATTTCGCTGACAAAAACCTGTTGCAGATCGCGCGCGCGACGCGGATCAAAGCCGATTTTGCGGCGTGCTCGGATCGCGCCGTAGAGCAAGTTGACCCGAAAGCTCGCCTGCATCGCAAGGAGCACGTCGTAACTTTCCGCGCGCAGCAATCGGCGCAGGCGAAAGTAGTCCGAGAGGCTGGTCGGTTTTTCGATTGGGATGACCTTAATATTCGGGACGGCGTCGGCGATCGTGCGGAAGCGTTCTTCTATCACCCAAGTGATCTCCGCTTTCGGTGCGAAACGGCGCAGCGCAAAGACGGCTGCTTGGGCGAGCACGACGTCACCCAGTGCAGAGAGGCGAACAATAATAATGCGTTGAGCGGGCAGCAAACTGGTAGCACAGCGGGTTCAGCCATCAGAACGCAACGCTGGAGCCTGCGAAAAAAACTTTATTCCGCGGCCGGGTCCGGCCATATCCAACCTTTCCCATGCTCGATCCCAAGCTCCTCCGCGATTCTCCTGACGTCGTCCGCGCTGCCATTGCCAAGAAGCACCTGGAGGTGGACCTCGATAGCGTGCTCGCACTCGATTCGACGTGGCGGGGATTGCTGCAAGAGGTGGAGCAGCTGCGGAGCGCACAGAAGTCGGCGAACACCGAGATGGCCAAGCTGCCGAAAGGCTCGCCCGAATTTCAGGCCAAAGTGGCTGAGATGAAATCGGTTTCTGCGCAGGCTAAGGACAGAGAAATTCAGCTTAAAGAGCTCGAGGAAAAGTTGCGGCAGGCGATGTTGACGATTCCGAATCTGCCACACGCCAGCGTACCGGAGGGGCGCACGCCCGAGGACAATGTCACGTATTCGACTTTTGGTGACGTCAATGGGGCTTCGCCCGCCGCGCGCGCGCATTGGGAAATTCCCGGTTTCGATAAACTCTTCGACTTTGCACGCGGCGCGAAAGTCACCGGCGCCGGGTTTCCGTTTTATGTGGGAGATGGCGCACGGCTTGTGCGCGCGTTGCTCCATTTCTTTTTGGACGAAGCGTCCAAGGCGGGCTACATCGAAGTGAATCCGCCGATCCTCGTTAATGCGGCCAGCGCGACGGCGACCGGGCAGCTGCCCGACAAAGAAGGCCAAATGTACGAGACGGTACCGGACAAACTTTACGCGGTGCCGACCGCCGAGGTGCCGCTGACCAATTTCTTCCGTGACGAAATTTTGGAAGAAGCCGCCCTGCCAGTTTTGCGCGCCGCATACACGCCTTGTTTCCGCCGCGAGGCGGGAAGTTACGGCAAAGATGTTCGCGGGCTAAACCGTTTGCACCAGTTCGATAAGGTTGAACTGCTCAAATGGGTGCACCCATCGAGCAGCTACGAAGAATTGGATAAACTGCGCGACCACGCTGAGAGCTTGCTGCGCAAACTGGAGTTGCCTTACCGCGTGCTGCTGATGTGCGGCGGTGACCTCGGTTTTTCGCAGACAAAAAAATACGATTTGGAAGTTTGGTCGGCGGGACAAAAGCGCTGGCTGGAGGTTTCGAGCTGCAGCAACTTCGAAGCGTTTCAAGCGCGGCGCGCACAAATCCGTTTTCGCTCAAAAGACAGCGGTAAGCCCGAACTCGTCCACACGATTAATGGCTCGGGTCTCGCCGTCCCGCGCGTGCTCGCGGCGCTTTTAGAAAATAATCTCCAGCCCGACGGTCGCGTGAAAATCCCTGCCACGCTCATACCGTATTTCGGAAAGGAATACTTAGCGTTTAATTAATCGGAGCGGGAGTTCCTCGCTCCTGACGGGGGCTTTGGCAATTATTCTTTTAATTTAGAATCTACCACGATCGTGACCGGTCCGTCGTTGGTCAGACTCACCTTCATATCCGCGCCGAATTCGCCTCGCGCGACGGGATGACCCAGCGCGTCCGCGAGTTGTTCGAGAAACTTTTCATAGAGTGGGCGTGCGAGCTCCGGCTTCGCCGCATCGTTAAACGATGGCCGAGCGCCTTTGCGCGTGCTTGCGAAAAGCGTGAACTGGCTGATCGCGAGAATCCCACCGCCGATGTCCCGCACAGACCGGTTCATGTGTCCGGCCTCGTCCGGGAAAATCCGCATCGCTGCAATTTTCCTGGCCAGCCAAGCCCCATCTTCCTCCGTATCCACAGGAGCAATACCCACGAGCAGAAGTAATCCGTGGGCGATCTTGCCGATAACTTGGCCGGAAATCTCCACCTGCGCGGTGGAGACTCGCTGCAAAACCACGCGCATCAGGTCAACCTACCATCGGCACGTGCGGCTCGACTTCCGCTTCATAGTCGATCCCGCTTACACCGAAGCCGAACAGTTTCAGGAATTCGCGGCGATAACCTACGATGTCGGTTTTCGCTTCGAGATTTTCCGTCGTCACGGTGGGCCAGAGTTGGCGAACTTCGCTCTGCACGTCTGGTTTCATTTCCAAATCGTCGATGCGCACGCGGCCGGCGTCGTCGAAGTGGAGGGCCGCGCCATTGTACATCTGCGTCGCGAAAAGCCGTTGAATCTGCTCGATGCAGCCCTCGTGCGTGCCCTTCGCCTTCATGATCTTGTAGAGCATCGAAATATATAGCGGGACCACCGGGATGGCCGAGCTCGCTTGCGTCACGAGGGCCTTGTTCACGGAGATGAAAGCGCGACCATAGCCGTGAGCTTTCAATTGAGCGTCGATCTTCTTGCTGGAGCGCTCCAGATCATTTTTGGCGAGTCCAATCGTGCCATTCTTATAGATCGGCCAAGTCACTTCAGGTCCAATATAAGAATAGGCGACACTGGTCGCGCCGGGCGCCAGGACTTTGGCTTCCTCGAGAGCGTCGATCCACATCTCCCAATCTTCGCCACCCATCACCGCGGTGGTGTCAGCGATCTCGGCGTCGTTGGCCGGCTCGATCGTGATTTCGCTTACAACGCCTTTGTCTGTATCCACCGTCTTGTTACTGAAGGTCGTGCCCACGGGTTTGAGCACCGACTTATGAACGACGCCAGTCTTTGGGTGCGTGCGGCGGGGCGAGGCGAGCGAGTAGACGATCAAGTCGATTTGACCTAAATCTGCTTTGATCGTTTCGATCGCTTGGCGCTTGATCTCGTCGGAGAACGCGTCGCCGTTGATATTTTTCGCATAGAGGCCGGCGGCGTTCGCAGCTTTGGTGAAAGCGATCGTGTTATACCAACCCGGAGTCGCGGTGCGGCCTTCTTCAGAAGGGCGCTCGAAGAAAATTCCCAGCGTGGCGGCGTTTGAACCAAAGGCAGAGGTGATGCGAGAAGCGAGGCCGTAACCGGTGGAGGCACCGATGACCAAGACTTTCTTGGGACCGTTTTTGATCGATCCCTTCGATTTCATGTAATCGATCTGCTCCTGGACGTGGGCCGCACAACCGAGGGGATGTGCCGTCACACAAACAAAGCCGCGAACCTTGGGTTTGATAACCATAGTATGAAATTTGGAAATCGGATCGGAAGCGTCGAGAAATTTACTGCGCATCATCGAAGCGAACGCCGCCGAAAACTCGAACGCGAAGTGCCAGCAGACCAAATCGCCCGCGCGAAAGCGAGCGCGTTGGTAAACTAGTTTTTACGAGTCGAGACTTCGATCACATCGTGAGGCGCGGCCTCTTTTTGACCGGCTGGGCTGATGCGAATGAAGCGCGCATTTGCGCGAAGAGCAGCCAAGTCGCGCGCTCCCACATACCCCATGCCGCTCTGAATGCCGCCCACCAAGCCTCCGAGAACGTCGTCGGCCGAGCCGGAAACTTCCTTCAACGCTTCGATGCCTTCGGCGGTGAGTTTGCGGTTTTGATCATTCTTGTCGTGACCATAACGCGCCGCCGACCCCGCCTTCATTGCCGAGACGCTGCCCATTCCGCGGTATTGTTTATAGACTTTACCATTGATCTCGATGATTTCTCCCGGCGCTTCGCGACAGCCGGCAAGCAAGCCGCCGAGGATAACAGCATCACTCAACGTGAGCGCTTTTACGATATCGCCCGATTTGGTGATGCCGCCGTCGGCGATAATTTTTACGCCCCGCGCTTGCGCGGCTTGGCCTGCGACGTAAAGCGCGGTGAGTTGAGGTATGCCGACACCGGCGACAATTCGCGTGGTGCAAATCGAACCGGGGCCTTGGCCAACTTTGATGGCATCGACGCCGCAGTCCGCCAAATATTCCACGCCACTTCCACTCGTTACGTTACCCGCGATGATCGTGATCGAGGGAAACGCGCTGCGAATCATCTTCACCATTTCGCCAACGCCGGCGGTGTGGCCGTGAGCCGTAGAGACCGCGATTGCGTCGATCGATTCATCCATCAGCGAACCCACGTGCCCGAGGATGCGGTCGCGATCGAGGTCTCCTGAAGATTTTCGCAGCGGAGCGATGGCCGCGCCGACCACGAGACGGAAATTTCCATCGCGCGACGGTTTGCGACGCAATTTCGATTCGCTCATGATGCGTTCCACATCGGAACTGGTGACAAGACCGCGCAAACGATCTTGGTCATCGACGACGAGCATTTTATTAATGCCCACGTTGTGATTGAAAAATGCATCCGCAGCTTTGATTGGATCTTTGGCCGCATTGCGCTCGTGCTCGGTGATCAACTGCGCGCGCGGGGTCATCACTTCGCTAACGCGCTTGGTGCGATAACGCTCTTTGACCATGTTTCCCGAAAGCAGCCCGACAAGTTTTCCGTGTTCCTCGACGATCGGAAAGGTAGAGAACGCAAATTTCTTCTGGTCGATCATGCCGAGAACATCGCCAATCAGCGCGCCCGAGGTGACTGTGATCGGGTCTTGGATGAGACCGTGAATGTGGCGTTTGACCCGGGCGACCTCCTTCACCTGGTCCTTCGCCGGCATATTATAGTGAATCAGTCCGAGGCCGCCGTTGAGGGCCATCGCGATGGCCATGCGCGACTCTGTCACCGTATCCATGTCGGAGGAAATAATCGGAATTTGCAGTCGCAGCGTTTCGGAAAGAGTCGTCGAAGTATCTGCGTCCTTCGGCAAAATATCCGAGTAAAGTGTCGACAGAGAAACGTCGTCAAAGGTGAGGGCGACAGGCAAACTCGCTCTGAAAAACGCGTCCGCAGGCTGGTAGAACTCTGCGTCGATGCTAAGGGCGGGAGAAGTGGCAGCCGTTGTCATTGGTTGCCGTTATCGAAATATGCTCATTTGGCAAAAGCTCAATGCTTTTTTCGTCCAGGCTTGGTTCGTCCCGCCCTGCGGGACGAGTGAAGAGTGATGAATGACGAATGCAGAATGGAGCAGGCC
>FTDT01000263.1_pt1 | contig 12428 bp, 8 predicted proteins | sample 1640021 | NCBI WGS metagenome assembly FTDT01 (sample SAMEA3914869, study PRJEB12502) | metagenome | biome: forest; material: soil | place: USA | collected 2012-03-12 | depth 0.1 m | reverse complement strand
CTCAGTCTAGTCCTTGAAAGAGGGCGCGGTAGCCAAGTGGTAAGGCCGGGGTCTGCAAAACCCCTATGCGTCGGTTCAATTCCGACCCGCGCCTCCAAGTTCTCGCAGCGATTTACCAGTGAGTTACGAATGTCGGAAGGCCCACTGTCAGTGAAAGTGTTAGTAACGGAGGGTTCTTCGAACTCGCTACAACTCTCCGACAACTCTGCTGAAACTCGCCCAGTGCTCGCTGACGCGAGCCTTTGGAACGGCGCTGGAATTTAGGCCTTTCGCCATGAAGCCAAGATTCGTGCTTTTAGAAGGGTAAGATTTTTATGCGAAGACACGCAGACTAACACTGAGACGAGCCTTCGACTAAGGGGCGGAATCAGGAGCGAGCAGCTTGTATCCCTTCTCATGAGTAAATGTTTTGTGTTGTGAGGAACGACTCCCGAAATCGGTTGAATACCGGAAGCAGGATCCAAAGCTGCGCCTTTGCCGTCGCAGCCGGATGAGGCTAGACTTATCTTTACTGTTCTAACGCTCCTGGCTCTTCAGGGATGCCCGGCTGATCTAGAATTTGTACGCTCGTCGCCGGTCCGAAGCGCGCAAAATCGTACATCGCAGAGACGACTTTCTTGTCTTTTGTCACTTCGATGAGCTGGCAACCGGCACCTCCGTCACCTCGCGAACAGAGGACGGTGTTTCCATTGTCAAGGCGGACACAGGATTGACTGCCATGGAAATTATACTTTGCCGGTAAATCAGAAAGTTTTATTTCCCAGACCGTTTTCCCCTCTGGATTCACTTCACGGGTGAGCGCGTCTTGCTCGTCGGTGATGAGCGTATTGCCGTTGTGAAGTCGGATAGCTGCCCAGGGACTACGAATATTATAAGACCAGATTTCATTAAAATTTTGGTCGTATTCGACAACTCGATCCATCTCAAGGTAAGAGATGAGATAAGTGCCTGCAGCAGTATAGCGAACCCTCCGGAATTGGGCGTGGATGCTTTTCGCGTTAGTTGTGCTGATCGCCGGAAGGACATGGTTTACCAGAACTTCGCCGGTCACTTTATTCACGACATAGAGATGAGGGGGCAGGCCGTTTTCAACGAAAAGTATTTTGTCGCGGCCGATAGGTTGAAGGGTGTGCAGCTCGGTGGCGGGAGACGCGTCTCGGTGCCAAACGACTTTTTTATCCGGAGTCACTTCTTCCGCATAGCTCATGCGCGAGTAGAGAATATTTCCATTACTCAGCATCCACGCGTCATCGAGTTCCCACCCCTGGCCAGTTGAATAGGTCCAAATGATTTCTCCATTTCTGACTATAAAGATCTTATTACAACCCTCGCCGATATAGAGCATGGGATGTTCGGCGGCGCCTTTTCCCGGTAGCTCAAGGGCAGTCATTTTTTCAGAGACTTTCCAAGTTGGTGGATCGATTGCTATTTCGTGAGGACCAAAACTAGGAACATTGACATCGGTAAACCGCGGGAAGTTTTCGGCGGCATAAAATTTGGCAGTCTCAGCTCGTAACGACACGTCGGAGTACGCGATCACGGCAAAAAGTGCGGGAGTGGCTAAAACCGCGCGGAAATATATCAGCAGGGAATTTTCGAAGCGAATCATTGTGGGGGACGTTGAATGGGCGGATGGGACACTTAGTTTCCTTACTGAAATGAAAATGGAAACTCGGCTGTTATGTTAACGGTAACGTTATTGATGCTGGTGCGATTTTAAATGCCTTCCGCGCCCACTTAATAATATGCAAGAGAGCCGAGACCGTGTGCATGTACGTGTTGATCGAGCGTCCTCGGAATAGAAACACCGCGTCGTAAAGGTAATCTTTCGGCTAGCGGGTTGGGTTTCCCATGACCTCGTCTGCCATCGCCGGCACGACGAGTTCGGTTACCCTAGGGGTGATCCCCTAGGCAAGTGCCGTCTGTTTCTTCACCAGTTTAGATTGAAAAGCAGCAGTGCGTGCCGCTTTACAGAGCGTTGCCAGATTTGGTATGCTTTTCGTACCGAAATGCAGGAATTTCTGAATGGATTCTGACTCCCTCCCATCCACCCCGGTAAGTAAGGACGTGACCCGTCACAAAGAAACTTCCATGCGCGTGCGCGTGAGGAGCCTCGAAATGCCGCCGGTCAAAGATGGCTTGGTCATCGGTAAATCCGCGGCGATCGGAATAGATGCCATGTTACGGACGCTCAGTATCTTGACCCATGAAGAGTTTGAGCGGCTCCATTTTTCCGATGACATCATCGATGACATCATCGTGAAAACCTCGGTTTTGCGAAAGGCGGGCCGCGAGCGCTTGGTTAAATTCATCGTGACGAACTTGCGACCCATTATGACGGCGACGGAGTTGTTGGTCTTAGACATCTATATTGAGCTCATTATAGAAGATACCGAGTAACTATAGTGACGACTGTAAAACAATTGCTCAGCGAGCGGGTGGTAACTGGCTTTCCTGAGCAACGGTTGTCAGATTTAGCGAATGAAATTGAGGCGATTTCCGCCCAGTATTGTGCGGTGGTGGCGGGAGATAATCTGGAAATAATTGGTTTGGTGAGATTTTCCGAAATCGCCGCTCGGGCGAGTACCTCAAACCGGATACTTTCCGATTTGATGAAAAGTCCGCCCGCTCAGTCGGTCACTGAGGCCGAGCCTACGGACGTAGTCGAAGGTTTGGTGCACACCTTTGGCGTGCAGGAGATCACTGTGGTTGCGAGTTCCGGCAGGTTCGTTGGGCTGATTACTCCAGAGAGCTTTGTAGCCTGGCTGCTCGAAAGTGAGCGAAAACATAAGCAGCTCCTTGAGCATCAGTTTTCAGAGCAGGCTCGGCTGATGGATTTTGTAGAGAAAAAAGTGAGTTCTCGACTTTCCGAGGTTCGCGAAACCCTCAACGAATTTCAAAAACTTTGTTTGTCTCTCTCTCATGATATTCGCTCACCCTTGCGCTCAATCAGGGGCTTTGCAGAGATTCTCGATGCCGACTTCGGAGCTAATCTACCCTTAGAGGCAAGAGAAGTGATTGCTCGGATTCAAAGCTCAGCGAGGAAAGGAGAGCTGTTGGCCCAGAATTTACTCGGTCGTGCACAGGAATCGTTTGGCGACAACGTCGCTTCTGCTTTAGCGATCGATCTGAACGAAGTATTCGCCGACACGTTACTTTTCCTGGATTCGAGCATTCGGGAGAGAAATGCGCGCGTCAGTGCGCGCAGTCCTCTTCACTCCATTAACGGCTACTACGTGGCCGTGCTTCAAGTCTTCATAAATCTGATCGGGAACTCGTTAAAATATGTTCCCCCGGGACGATCGCCTATCGTCGAGGTGTGGTCTGAACGGTCTGAAGAAGGGATTACGCTTTGTATTCAGGACAACGGCGTTGGCATTAGTGACCACCACCGAGAAAACCTTTTTAAACCTTTTCACGAACGTTCATCGCAGTCGTCCGACGGCATTGGGCTGGGACTTAGCATCATGCAGAACGCGGTCAATCAGCTTGGTGGCAGGATTGGACTGAAGTCGGACGAAGGAGAGGGGACGTTATTTAGTGTGGTTTTGCGGCCCTCGGTGAAGGCTGTGCGATCGACGAGTTGAAGACATAATCCGCACGAGCTTGTCGTATGCTCTTCAGCCGACGATTGTTAATCTCGTCCAGTACGACGCGGCATTCAGACGCCGCCGGCGTTTCCAACACTGCCCACTTGGCAGCGCATTGACCGAGGAATGGCGGCGCTCGGGCTAGGGCAAGCGGGGCACTTAGCGTGATTGAAATGCGGCTGCTACCTTCGCCCCGACTCTTCTTTGGGCATCAGAACACTTTTTCCTAACGAGGGCGGGTCTGGTGGTTTACCGTATGGAATATCTCGAGGTGCGAGCGAACTATCCTTAGACTTCGTTGATCAGTTAATAAATATGGTAAAAGGCGAGGATTGTTCTCTTGGGTGATGCCTCTGTGGTTACATTTAAAAGAGTCTATGAGCCCTTTTTCACGACGAAACCGGTTGGAACGGGCACCGGGCTGGGCTTAGCTGTCGTGCACGGCATCATGGCTAGTCATGACGGTGCTATCAATGTATATAGTGAGCCGGAAGAGGGAAGAGGGGAGAGGGTTTCATCTATATTTCCCCGCATTTGCCAGTACGGCGGTTCAGGCCACGGACCTCGGGGAAGTGCCACGCGGCCCTGGCGAAAGGATTTTGTTCGTAGACGACGAAGAGTTGCTCGTCCACTTAGGGCGGAAAACGCTCACTGCGCTGGGGTATATCGTGGAGGGAACGACACAGCCCGCGGCGGCACTGGCGATGGTGCGGGCTGACCCGCAACGTTCGCACTCGTCCTGACAGATCAAACCATGCCCCACGATGACGGGTATTGAACTCGCCCGAGGACTCGTGCAGATTCGACCGAAATTACCAATCATTATTATGACGGGTTACGGTCTGTCTCTGACGAAGGAACGTTTCAGAACGAAGGGTATTCATGCTCTGCTTACCAAACCAACTACCATGCATTCGCTAGGCTCTGCGGTTCACATCGCGATATCGGCTAATCCACCGAATTAGTATGCTTAGAATTCCGCGCTCCTTTGGAATTGGCCCTCAGCTCTTAGTCAATATGTCCTATTTTTATAGATCTATATTCATACGGTTGTCCCCGGTCCAACTCTTCTGCGCATCGCCGCAATGCCCAGCCCGGGCTAAGTCATAGAAAGAGTGCAATGCGCCCGGTCCAAGAGCTGGCACAATTTCCTCCGTATAAATTTATCAATTCCTATGGCCAGAATCCTTTTGATCGACGACGACGATGCTTTTCGGAACGCGTTGCGCTTAACCCTCATTCATCATGGCCACACCGTGACCGAGGCGCGCGATGGTAAAGAAGGAATTAAACTATTCCCGAGCATCTCCGCCGACCTCGTGATCACCGACATTGTCATGCCGGAAAAGGAAGGTCTGGAAGTGTTGATGGAACTGAAAAAGAGTTCGCCGTCAGTTAAGGTCATCGCGATTTCAGGGGGTGGTCACCTGAGCGCCGAGGATTGTTTACGAATCGCTCAGCGAATGGGCGCCGTTAAGGTGCTAAAAAAGCCATTCCTCAGTGCAGACATAATGTCCGCAATTAATGACATTGTGCCGACCAGCTAGCGCCTTTTTAGAGGAAAAAGAAGACTAGCCTATTCACACGTGGCCCGAGTCATTCCGTCGAAACGCAATGGGTGTTTTACTTCTGAGTGTAGATTAAAGACGTCTATCCCGCTGATAGCACCGAACCGAGGGAGACGAATGTCAGAAAGGCTGCAATCAGTGAACGTGCATCAGTTTCCCCTGACGTTGGCTAAAGAGCGGCGGAAACGATTTGGAGGGACGCCGACGTGTTGACGGAAGAGAACGCTGAAACGTTGTGAACTACTGAAGCCGCAGCGCTCTGCGATCATTTCAAGGTTCAAGTCGCTCGAGTGAAGCAGGTCCTTCGCGAACTGGATCCGCATGCGCTGGATTTCTTCGAGCATGGTCCGACCCATGGCGGCGCGAAAGCGTTGCTGCAACGTCGTGCGGGCGACCCCGACCGCGCGAGCAATATCACCGATATAGGGATTGGTCGTCGCGTTGGCCCGGATGTGGCGCAAAGCCTTCACGACGACTTCGTCGCCGATGAAGAGCGTATCCGTCGATTGTCGAGCGTGGAGTCCGACGGGCGCTAGACCTGGGCGCTTAACGTTGCGAGAGCCGCCGCTCAGCAATCGATCGATCTCGGCTCCGGCTTCGTATCCAATTTTCCGTGACGGTAGCTGAATGCTGGAAAGTGGCGTGCGTTCGAACGCGACGAGAAAGTCATCATCTCCGGCCCCGAGCACGGCAACGTCGTCTGGCACACGCCAGCCGAGTTCACGGGCGGCGCGCAGTACGAGTAAGGCAAAGGCGTCGAGTACAGCGAACACACAGAGGGGCGGTTTTTGCCGCGAGAGCCATTGGAGAATGCGTTTATATTCAGGACTGCCGTAGCGAGATTGCATCAGGCGGACGTCGACCGTGCCACCGAACCGACTGACGACTTCGCGAAAGCCAGTAAGTCGCTCCATGGAATACAGCGCATGTTGCTGGCCCCAGAAAGCGAATTGTCTGCACCCGGATGCGCAGAGATGTTCCGCCGCCAGTCGGCCGACGGCGACGTCGTCCTGCGTGATGACCGGCAGCCGAGGAAGCGGCATGGTGTTAGAAACATTGACAACAGGAATAGGGAGCGCCGCGAACTTCGCCTCGATCTCCGGCTTATGGATCGCCGCCACGATGCCTTGGACGGCGTCGCGCTGCACCAACGCAGGGAAGTCGAGCCGTTCATGTTCCAGCCAACGATCGGTTAGATAGAGACGACCTGTATCAAAACCATATTGTCGAATCCCTAGAATCACCTCGCGGAAGTAGGCGAGGGTCGGGTCGATCGCCAATTGTACGCGGTAAGGTGGACCGTTGGGCCGCGTTCTTCGCGCTTTTTGGGGCATGTGCAAAACGACAATGAATTTGTCTTATCTGGCAACGACTAAAATCCGCACTCGCAGTATGGTGAGCACGAAAAGCTTGTCCTAAACTACCTCAATCGCGTTGGCGTCCGCCGCATCGGCGGCTTCTGGGCTGAGCGATGCTCATCGCGCTGAGGACATCATAACCCCGATCCTTCCATGAATCGCTTCTCTTCGCATTCGCGCGCGCTGGCGTTTTTTTCCGCGTGCTGCTGTTTGGTTCCCCATTGGTTACTCGCGCAGGCTGCTCCTAATAGTGACTCGACCGACACTCGCGAAGAACCGCTGCAACTCTCGCCGTTCGTCGTCGAGGGCACCGAAGACCAGGGCTACCAGGCCAAATCGACATTAGCCGGAACGCGAATTCGCACGGAGTTGAAAGACGTTGGATCAGCGATCTCTGTCGTGACGCAAAAGTTTTTGCAGGATACTAATTCCACCAATTCACGCGACTTGCTAGTGCTCACGCCCGGTACGGAAGTGGTGGGCCAGGGTGGAAATTTTGCAGGCGGAACAGATGGTTCGCAGATTGGTTCGCCCTACAATTCGCCGGTCGCGAGCACGCGCGTGCGCGGACTGACCGCCGCGGACAATCTCCGTGATTTCTTTCTCACCGATATCCCCTGGGATGCTTATAATACAGGCCGGGTTGATTTGCAGCGCGGGCCTAACTCGGTGCTATTTGGCATAGGGTCACCCGCCGGTATTATTAATAACAGCACCAATGGCGCCGGTTTCTCTGATAGCAACCGCGTTGAGTTTCGATTCGCAAGTTTCGGCTCGGTCCGAGCAGACGTTGATTTCAATAAGGTCATTCTCGAGAACCAGCTCGCGGTTCGTGTTTCAGCTCTGGACGATGACACGAAGTATAAACAGAAGCCTGCTTTTAATAACGATCATCGGATCTTTGGGGCGCTGCGCTACGATCCTTCGTTTATAAACAAAGGCGGAGCGCATACCTCCATTCGCTTTAACTACGAACAGGGCCGCATCACTGGCCGGCAGCCTGCGATCACGCCGCCAATCGATCTGATTACCCCATGGTTCACGCAAATGGGCAAGGCGACGCTGGCGTGGCAAAACGATATCAACAAAGAAGGCACGGCTAATCCCTGGGTTGGACCGGCCGGGGCGAACCACGTGTATGACCAAATTGCCGAAACATTTCCTAATCCATCTTCATCGACGCCTGGCCTAACCCTTGCGGAAAATCCGCATAATTATCCCGTGGCCGACCCGTCCAAGAATGATCAATCGAATGGACAATATTGGGGCATCGCTGACTACGCTAGCTATACGCAGAGTGCACAATTGCCGGGTTACGCCATCGGACCTTATAAGGACAAGGATCTGACCGACCCGAAAATTTTCGATTTCTACAATCATTTGTTGGAAGGCCCAAACAAGGGAAACTGGGATCATTTTCGCGCCTACAACCTAACGGGTTCGCAGACTTTCTTTGACAATAAAGTCGGCATCGAGGTCGCCTACGACAATCAGTATTCAAAATGGGGTTACACGAATTTTTTCAACGATGGCTCGGCGAACATCACGATCGACATCATGAGCACGTTGATCGATGGCTCGCCCAATCCGAATGTGGGCCGCGCGATGGCGGTCGCCGCGGGCACGGCGGGAAGCGGCGCGACACAGAGTTTTCGTGAATCCGGCCGCGCGACGGCTTATGGCGATTTAGACTTCAAAGACTTTCTCGATCCTAAGTCGGTTTGGACCAAGTTGCTGGGCCGGCACGTGTTCACCGTGAGCCAGGCAACGCAGAAACACTCCCAGGACAGTCAAAGCTGGGTCAACGAGTACACCGATGCGGGCTATGGACCAGACTACTTGGGGAGCAATGGTCCTAATACGGTCGGCAATAACGAGCGGGATGTGAATGTCTTTTCGTACCTGTCGGGCAATCTCAGCGGCAGCTCGCTCGGAAACGTCACGATCGCGCCAATTACCGCGGTGCAAACGCCGCAGAATACCAGCGTGACTCAATGGGATACGACCACGCAAAGCTATCAAACTTACGATGTACCACTCGTGCATCCCGGATCGTCTATCTACACCGATGACACTCGTCCCTATACAAACGCGACGAAGCACAAGGACGTCATCAAATCCACGACGCTCGTCTGGCAGGGATACTTCGCCGAAGGCGATATTGTGCCCATGTTCGGATGGCGGAAAGACACTGCGGAAGCCTATGACGCAGGCCCTCCGGCAAAAGCGGCGGGTCTGGTCACGAACTATACCAGTCCCGACTTTCGTCTCCCGACTGGGCCTGATGACACGTCACTCGGCGGCCGGATGTATAATAAGAACACCGGCCAAACGCATACTTTTAGCTTAGTCTTGCACGTCCCAGATCGCTATATGCAGCGCCTACCGGGCGGGCTGGGTTTTAGTGTTTTTTACGATCAATCGAATAATTTCCAACCTCTTGCCGGGCGTATCGATGTCGTGGGTGACCCGATTCCCTCGCCGACTGGACGAACTAAGGAGTATGGTTTCACCATCAGTGCGCTCCACGACAAACTGACGCTCAAGATCGGGAAGTATAAAACCAGCGTGAACGATGCGACCTTGAGCACGGAAATGAGTCAGGGCTGGGTGCTTGGTTTTAATGAGGCGTGGGGACAGCAGTTTGCTCGCAGCACGATGGGCAAATCATTCGGCATCACTGATGCTAGTTCAAAATACGGCGCAGGCCACTCGCTCGATTGGCAACCGGCGTCAACGGACTTAGTCAATCCAGCCGATCCCAATTCTGCTTATACGCAAGCGTCGATCGACGCCCTATACGATCATGAGCAAGAGGTGAAAGCGCTTTGGCTTGATCCAGCTAATCAGATCCCATTGAAGATGCAGTCGGCGTGGGGCATGTCCGACTATTCGACGGGTGGTGGATCACTCACGAATCCGTTGGTCGCGTTGACTGGCGACACGGTTTCGAAGGGAACAGAAATTGAACTGACGGCTACGCCGATTTCGGGACTCGATTTGTCGATCAACGCGTCGAAGACCGACGCACGTCGTACCGATCTGGCCAAGTCGTTCACCGACTGGATCACGGAACGCACGCCGTTCATGGAAGGTGAGGCGGGTGACCTTCGCTTCTTCGAGCCCTCGGGGGCAAACACCGCGAGGAGCTTCTGGCAGATTATGGAGGGTGGATACAATTTGGCGCTCGCGCTGAATAATGCCTCCGTTCCTGAGCTGCGTCCTTGGAGAGTGAATACAACCGCGAATTATACGTTCCAACGCGGGGCCTTGAAAGGCGCGAGCCTCGGAGGCTCGTTCCGTTGGCAGGACAAACAAGTGACCGGCTTCGCGTTAAACAGTACGCTCGACGGTTACGACGTGAATCATCCGTATTACGGACCCGCTGATCGCGAATTTGATTTCTGGGTCGGCTACGAGTGGCAGTTCACGCGCAAGATCAAATGGCGGACCCAGTTTAATGTGCGGAACGCCTTTGCGAGCAATCGGCTGATCCCAATCACCGTACAACCCGACGGCACTGGTGCGGCCTACCGCATTCCGGAGCCGCGCGTTCTGTCGCTCACCAACACGCTCACGTTTTAATCAAACTTTGCTGTCAGGTCGACCCATCGGTTTGGCCGCCGGTGGGTCATTGTCTATATTATGCAGACGGTCCCCCTTGCTTCACAAAAATGGGAATTTCGAAACGCGGCAGAGTCCGTTTGGTTGCCCGCATCCGTTCCTGGGTGTGTGCATACAGATCTCCTCGCCGTGAAAAAAATCCCGGATCCTTTTTTTGGCACGAATGAACTGGGCTTGCGCTGGATCGAAGATGCCAACTGGGAATATAGAACGACATTTTACGTCTCACCCGAGTTTTTGCTTGAGCAGTGCTGCGACTTGATCGCGGACGGTTTGGATACAGTCGCGGTGGTCACGCTGAACGGCGTAGAGGTCGCGCGCTCCAACAATATGTTCATCGCCCATCGCTGGGACGTGAAGTGGCTGCTTCGTCGCGGCGAGAACGAACTTCGGATTTGGTTCGGCAGCGCGATGCAATACGTTCGTAGTCACCGCACGGAGTTTACGCCGCCGCGCGAATTCTGCGATCCGGTGGGCAATGCCGTTAGAATTCGGAAACAGCCGAGTCAGTTCGGTTGGGACTGGGCACCTCGGTTGGTCGGCGCAGGAATTTGGCGCGATCTTCGACTGGAGGCGCGACCCGCGCGCGAATTGCGCGATGTGCACGTGCGACAAGTTCACCGGTTTGGTGAAGTCCGCCTTCATCTGACTGCTGAATGGGATGGATCAGATCACGACGCAGGATGGACCGCGTCGTGCAGATTCGCGGGAGTGCAGGTAGCTCGAGCTTCGTCTCGCAACCGAGAGATCGTCCTAGCGATTGATAAACCGCAACTCTGGTGGCCAGCGGGACAGGGAGAGCAGCCGCTATACAGTTTGATTTGTGAAGCACGTGGTGCCGCCGGTCAAAATCTGGGACGGATTGAGAAAACGATCGGTCTCCGCACGATTGTACTCGACCGTCATCCCGACGAATGGGGCGAGAGTTTTCAATTCGTGGTCAATGGCCGACCGATTTTTGCAAAAGGCGCCAATTGGGTGCCCGCCCACAGTTTTACTACCCGGCTTTGCCGCGCCGATTACGAACGCGATGTATCTGCGGCCGTCGAGGCGAATATGAACTGCTTGCGACTCTGGGGCGGGGGAATTTACGAGCACGAGGAATTTTATAACCTCTGTGATGAGCTTGGGCTGATGGTGTGGCACGACTTTATGTTCGCCTGTGCCTTGTATCCGGCGGACGACGATTTTGTTGAGAGCATCCGCCAGGAAGCCGTCGGACAGGTCAAGCGCTTGCGTCATCGCGCATGCCTAGCGCTTTGGTGCGGAAATAACGAACTCGCTCAACTGAACGCGAAAGAGCTGAAAGAAGACGCGTCGTTGAGGAACGGATACGAGCGCATTTTCCATCAAGTTATCCCGAACGTGATCAGGGAGCACGATGGCGTGACGAGCTATTGGCCGTCCTCCGAATGGCGCGGGACATTCGAGAGCGGACACGAGCTCGGGGAGAAGTCCGGCGACTCGCATTATTGGGACGTTTGGCATGCGCGTCATCCGGTGAAGGATTACGAGAAATGGGCCTTCCGATTTTGCTCGGAGTTCGGGATGCAGAGCTATTCGTCGCCGGCCACGAATCGAACCTTCTGTGCGGAGGGGGACCGAAACGTCTTCGGTCCGGCGATGGAGAATCATCAGAAAAACCGTTCCGGCAATCAGGTGATTCTCGACTACGTTTCACGGAGATACCGTTTCCCCAAGACACAGGACGATCTGATCTACCTCTCGCAGTTGAACCAGGCTTATTGTATGCAAGTGGGCGTCGAACACTACCGACGCTTGATGCCGCGTTGTATGGGCGCGTTGTATTGGCAACTCAATGATTGCTGGCCCGGAGCATCGTGGAGCTCGATCGAGTTCACCGGACGCTGGAAGGCGCTGCATTTTTTCGCGAAACGATTTTATGCGCCTTTGGCGATTTCGGCGCACGTGGATTTTGATGAAAACATGGCGTTGGGCAATTATCGCGAAAATCGTGTGGGACGGGTCGATCTCTATACCGTTTACGACGGTGAAAAAAATCTTCAGACCCGCCTTGAGTGGCAGCTTTATCATTTCGGCGGCGAGTTAGTTCGCGAAGGCGAGAAAATCGTTGCGCTCTCGCCCAGACAGAGCGCAAAACAAGTCGAAGTTTTCGTCGCGGACGTATTGAAGCGCCACGGTCGGGACGACTTGTACCTGCGCGTGGCGGTTTCTATTGATGGTCAGGAAGTCAGTTCTCAAACCGTTTTTTTCGCTCCGCCGCGGTTTCTAAATCTTCCTCGCGAGCGGCGACTCAGCGTCGACGT
>FTDT01000072.1_pt1 | contig 12482 bp, 10 predicted proteins | sample 1640021 | NCBI WGS metagenome assembly FTDT01 (sample SAMEA3914869, study PRJEB12502) | metagenome | biome: forest; material: soil | place: USA | collected 2012-03-12 | depth 0.1 m | reverse complement strand
TTAGCCGGCCAATCCGAAAGTTGCGCGATTTCGGCGCCGGGTTCGTACAGATAGCGATCCACCCACTTCGGTAAGTTCAGTGCGGTAATTCCGCTGAGATCGCCGGCGAACGCGGTGAACGGTTTCGATTCTTCGATTTGAAACAGTGTCGTGGAGCCACCGAGAAAGAGATGTTTTCCGCGAAACAAATCCGCTTTGCCGACGCGCGAGGTGTAGAAGAAAAGCGAGGCTAGCCCGGTCGCGCGAAAGTGGGCGAGCATCGCCGCGGTGATCGGCAAATATTTTGTCCGCCCCGCAGTGGTGCCGGAGGAAATGGCGTAATGCTGACATTGGCCGGGCCAAAGGACATTGGCGGCGCCCGTCTTCATTTTATCGATGTACGGCGCGAATTGCTCGTAAGTGCGGGGTGGGACGCGGCGCTTAAATTCCTCGTACGTAAGATTGCCATCGAGGTTATGCGCCTGGCCAAACTCGCAATGGCTCATCGCGGTGAGCAATTCACTCAGCACTTTTTGCTGTTCGGGCAAGGCGGGTTCCCGCATCTGCCGCTCCGTGCGCGCGCTCATGATTTTTGCGCCCAAGGCTAGGCAAGTGCGAGTAAGAGCCATGGGAGCCGGAGCGGGGCGAACTTTAACTATGCTTGAAAATCTTGCCCGTCTTTACGTGCTGATAAAACGCGGCGATCGGGGGAGTGAAATTTACGCAGTGAAAAATCAGCGACGCGTGCTGCACCGGATTGCCGTCCTCGTTCGCGATGACGCGGAAATGGCTGTGCGGGAAATAAGCGCGGTGAGCGGATTCGAGCGCGAAGCGGGTGGGTGACTGCTCCGTCAGAACTGAGCTTTCTTTCTCCGCGTACAAAATGAGCGTCGGCGCATCGGACAAGGGAAGGATTTTTTGAGAGAAATACGTCGAGGGCGGACGCATTTCGGCGAGAGCTTGCACCCGTTGCGAAGCGCCTTGGTCGTCGATATTTTGAATCGTGTTGATGACCGCGTCGCGAAGTTTGGTCAGCTCAGCGCGGCTCATCAGGGTGCGTAAGGTTTCTTTATTTTGCGCGCCGGCTTCGAACATCTTGATGAAGATATTTCGCGACCGCTGGATCGCACTTTTTTCCACGCCCTTATCGACCAGAGGTTTGATCGCGCGACCGAGCAGGGTGGGCTTGGCTTGCGCGGAGGGCAGAACGTCTTCGACGCAGGCTACCGGGCTAATAAAAATGGATCCTCGGATCTGAATCTTGCGGCCGGTCTCGCGAGCGCGGCGCATCCACTCGAAAATCAGGCCCACGCCGAAACTGACGCAGAAGATGACCGGGCGCTGGCCGTGATTGTGAGCGAGGTCATCGATTAAGTCTTCCAGTTGGGCAAAAAAGAGGTCGTTGGAAAACCCGTTCGACGAATAATTCACGTAATAGACGCTGCCGTTCTTCAGCAGTGTATCACGCAGAAGGAAAACCTGTTCAGTCGCATCCGGCACAAAACCGCCGAGAACAATGGTGGGCACTCCGCCGCGGCGAAACTCCCGTAAAATCGTCGCGCGCTGTTTTACATTAGCCCGTCCCGATGCCAGCACGGCTTGCTCCGCTTTTTTCGAGGCGACATGGTAGACGGCGGGCCGCGGTGGCAGAAGGCGAAACCGAGTGGAGCGGAGGAGCGACTTCAGCGGCATGCCGGCTGAGAATCGGCCAACTACATTGAGCAAGGATGATGCTGGGTTAAAACGCGGCGCTGCCATGAGAAGAGGGAACGTTAGATAGGCCCAAGCGGGCCGACAAGGAAAAGGCTCGGGAGGCCGAAAGTGGCTAAGCTGAGGCGATACTTGAGTTTGGGGAGTGCGGCGACTGAACGTGAAGTTTGATCAGGCGCAAATCCCGCCCGAAAATCGCCAAACTTTGGGTCAGTGACAGCCGAAAGATTGGCCGTGACACGAAGTTCACGTTGCGGCATCGCACATCCTTCGCTTTGTCTCTGCCGCCCATTATTTTTGAAGACGCCGCTTTGCTCGCCTTTGATAAGCCGAGCGGGCTAGCTGTGGCGCCGGATCCGGTCGATCGCAAGCGGCCCGACCTGACTTCGGAGGTGCGTGCGAAGTTTGGTGCGCAGGCAGCTAATGTTCATCGCCTGGATCCGGAGACGAGTGGGATCGTGCTGTTCGCAAAAACGAAGCCGGCCCTGGACGTGGTCAGTGGACAATTTCAGTCGAAAACCGTCGAGAAACGGCATCTTGCTCTCGTGGTTGGTGCCCCTGCGGAAAACACCTTTGTGATCGATGCGAAATTGGCGCACGACGAATCCGATCGCCGGCGCATGCGAATCGGCGGTCGCGGAGCTGAGCCGGCGGTGAGTCATTTTCTGGTATTGGAGCGTTTCGGTGCGTTTACTTTGCTCGAATGTCGGCCGTTAACGGGACGGCTTCATCAACTCCGTCTGCATCTTGCCTCGCTGAAGCTGCCAATCCTGAACGACGCACTCTACGGCAACGAAACGAAGCTGCTGCTTTCGTCACTGAAACGTGGATACAAAGGACGGGCTGATGAGCAGCCGTTGATGGATCACCTCGCGCTGCACGCGAGCGATCTGGTTTTGAAACACCCGGAAACTCGCGATTCGCTCAGCCTTCATGCGGATGTTCCGCATGAGTTTGACGTCGCGCTAAAATACCTCCGGAAATTCGTCGAGCCGCGCCGCCAGCGTTAATGGTCCGCGCAGGTGCCGAGAAAACATTTTTTCCGATTGGCGATCGCCTGGAAAAGTGACTTCAGCGGAAAGTAAAGAATCGCGTAGAGCAGCGGCGCGGTTAGCGCCCAAGCGATCACCGCGTGGAGGACGGCCCAGCCGAATTGATCGAGAAAATCGATCCACGAAGCGGTGCGAAGTGTTTCCACCATTTCATGCACGCTGACCGCGTCGTCGGAAGCCCGGCAGATAAATTCGCCGAGCCGGATGTAGACCACGATCATGACGATATGCAGAGGACCGACGATCACGTTGACCGCCTGCATCAGTGGGTGATTGAGGCGAAAGCGCAGTCCGACGATGAGATTCAGAATCGTGGTGAATCCAAGCACTGGAAACATGGAGCAGATCAGTCCACCGCCAAACGTCTGGGCCAATTTCGCCGGCGTCATGCCTTGCCGCAAAAGCGCCATGACCGGAGTCGCGAATCGTCGTTTCCAAAACGATTCGGGTGGTTGGGTCGGGACGGGAGCGAGAGAAGATGACAAAGCGGAGAAAAATCGGCGTTTCCAAGAAACCCCGAGAAGTGCGTGGACCTAGCTTAGCGAAATTTTTTGACGGCGGGTCAACGGGTTTGCGCAAAAAAAATCCCGGTGGCGAAAGGCTCGCGACCGGGAAGGGAAGTTAGACCAGCGGTGTCTGATCCCGTGATGTGGGATCGACTGCCTGCGGCGCAGAAGGGTTCTTCGGGGAACCATTCAGCTCATGGGCGAGCTCAGTCATGTCTTTGTGAACCGCGGGACGCTCGACTTTTTTCTGAACGTTCATGTCGGCGGATTGGACTGTCGCGATGGCGATCGCGGCGGCGGCCGGCATGACCTTTTTCAGAGCAGAATATTCTGGATGAACCGAAGCCGCGCGCTGAGCTGCGGCTACGGAGGCGGCGTGTTCGGCGCGGTGACCTTCTTCGAGCACAGAAACTGGCACGGCCTTGAGGCCCCAAATGAAATTCGTCCACGAAAGCGCTTTCAGCATGTAGTAGGTCGGATCGATTTCCCACCAATAGAAACCATTGCGCGTCGCGCTTTGGTAGCGGTGGTGATTGTTGTGCCAGCCTTCACCTAGCGTGATGATCGCGAGGATGAGACTGTTGCGCGAATCATCGGTCGTCTTGAAACGGCGGCGACCCATCAGGTGGGCCATCGAGTTGATGCAAGCGGTGCCGTGAAAGAGCGCGGTCGTGCTGATGAAAAAGCCCCAGACGAGCATTTGCCACGCGCCGGTGTGAAGCTGTGGCGCGAAGTGAGCGAGCAGAGAACCCAGACCCAGCATGGAGAGGGCAAACAGTGCTGGCACGAGCGTGTCGAAGCGGTTCAAGAAAACCAGTTCTGGATACTTGGCCAAATCTTTGACCTTGGAATAGTCGGTGGGGAAATTCTTGCGGCTAGTGATCCAACCGATGTGAGACCAAAGGAAGCCATGAATATGCGGAGAGTGCGCATCTTCCTCTTCGTCAGAATGCTGATGGTGGTGACGATGATGGTATGCCCACCAGAGTGCACCGCGCTGCACGGTGGTGCCGCCCCAAAGCGCAAGGAGCAGTTGGCCGAAGCGCGATGTGCTGTAGGTCTTGTGCGAGAAATAGCGGTGATAAACGCCCGTGACCGCGGCCATGCGAAGGAAATACAGAGCGATCGCTGCGAAAACCGCGAATTTGCTCACGCCCACCCAGATTACGCCTAGGCAACCGAGGTGAAGAATAAGAAAGGGAATGCAACGCGCCCAATCTACTCGATCGGGCTCGGTCTCCGGATTAATCGGACCGCGCGGAGAATAATCTGAGTCAAACCACTGGGTCAGCGAACCGACCAAGCGAGACAAACGTGAAGGAGAACTTTCAGACATGAAGGGTCGGAACTACGGACTGCTTTGGAATGATGGCAAGTTGGATTCCGTGGAAAGCAGAGCCGCTGTTTCAAATCAGCGAGCGACTTAGCACGGCGATAGTGAACAAGGAACGTATCAACGAGTACACTACGACCCAAAATTCCCTCACCTGGATTATTTTGCGGGGATTTTGCATTGCACGGAGGTGCGCGCGCGGGCTTTTAATCGAAACAAATGAGCAATCGACGAGTGAAGTGGGGCATCATTGGAACCGGTGGCATCGCGCAGACTTACGCCGCCGGAGTGAAGGCCTCGGAAAGTGGCGAAGTCGTTGCTGTGGGCAGCCGTGGCGAAACGAGCGCAAAAGAATTTGCGGCGAAAAATGGGATCGCGCGCGCTCACGGAAGTTATCCTGCGCTGCTCTCGGACCCAGAGGTGGAAGCTGTCTATATTTCCACACCGCATCCAATGCATGCGGAGTGGGCGGTTCGCGCGGCTAAAGCGGGCAAACATGTCTTGTGCGAAAAACCGATTGGGATGAACCGTCGCGAAGCCCTCGCGATTTTCTCGGCGGGAGAGAGCGCGGGCGTGCTCGTGATGGAGGCTTTTATGTATCGCTGCCATCCACAGACCGCGAAGGTGGTTGAGCTTATTCGCAGCGGAGTGCTCGGAACGGTCGGCGTCGTTCAAGCCACCTTCAGTTTTAACAATCGTTCGGGCGCCGATTCGCGTTTCTGGTCGAAAGAACTCGGTGGCGGCGGCATTCTCGACGTCGGTTGCTATCCGGTTTCGTTTTCGCGTTTGATTGCCGGCGCCGCGGAGGGTGGCGCCTTCGCCGATCCGGTTGAGGTCAAAGCGTTAGGGAAACTGCATCCTCAGACCGGCGTCGATGTGGTGACGTCGGCGATCCTGCGCTTCGAGTCGGGAATATTGGCGCAAGTGTCGACGGGGGTCGGCCTCTTCCAGGAAAGCACCGTGCGGATTTTTGGAAGTGAAGGCTGGCTGCACGTGGTCGAGCCATGGCTGCCGAGCACCGGTGGACGTCCTAATATCCTGGTCCTGCACCGCGAAGGCCGCGGTCCCGAGGAAATCGAGGTCGCGCCGCCCAAGCCGCTCTACGCGTTAGAGGCGGATGCTTTCGCGCGCGCGCTGCGCGGAGGTTTGAGGACGGTGCCGGAAATGTCCCGCGAGGATTCGTTGGGAAATTTAGCGGCGATGGACGCGTGGCGTGAACAAATCGGACTTTCGTATCCCGCTGATCAACGCGCCAATTTCTAAGTTTCCCCAGATGGGATCGGGATCGCTGGGACAGTTTTTGTGCAACGAGTTGCGAGAGCCGGGATACGATCTGTTGATTTGTAAAAACGACAGAATCGGCGAAACGTTTTAAGGCGTTTTCCTCACAGCAAAAAGCTGTCAAATCGGCAGTTGCGATAAAGCTTCGCGCCGTTGGTGAAGAGGCGAGGGCTTCCGATGAGTTCTCGCTCCATACCACTATGAATCTGTCTAGACCCAAGAATCGTTGCTTTTCAGCAATCATTGCAGCCATTGCTTTCACGTTGGTTACCCCGCTCGTCCACGGTGCCAATCAAGTGTCGAGTCCCGCCGTCTACCAGAACCCGTTTGACGCCGCCAATGCAGAGGTTTCGCCGAGTGCGCGCCATAAAGTTACTCCGGTTTATCCGTATGAACTTTTGATCGCCGGCAAGTCGGGCTGGGCCGATGCGAGTTGCGTCGTGGATTACCTCGGTCGTCCACTTTTTGCCGCGCCGCAAGGTTCGAGCGATCCGGCGTTTGCTAAAGCGATCGTGGCGATGGTCGAGGCGAGCGATTACGAGCCGGCCAAGCGTGGAAAGCACACGGTAATGGCGCCGTTGATCGAGCATTTTCAATTTGTTGGTGAGTCGTCCCTCGATCCAGAGGCGCGCCGCGTTTTGCAGGCACTTCGCAGCGGCACCACGGGTTTCACAGCCGCGGCGGAGCTCGACGAGCGCCCTCGCGCGGTTCGCCAGCAATCGCCCGCTTATCCGCGCGCGCTCAAAGACGATGGTCTGACTGGACAGGCGGAGATCGAATTTGTGGTGGACCACGATGGCCGCGTTCTTTTCCCGCGGATTGTTTCGGCGACGCATGAAGACTTCGGTTGGGCCGCGGCGACCGCGGTGGCGCAGTGGCGTTATCAGCCGCCGACCTCCAATGGGAAACGCGTCGACACGATCATGCGCGTGCCGGTTTTGTTCGACGCGCATAAGCTCGCGTCGTCGGATTAATTTAGGGGAGCGATTATTGCTTGATTCTCACGCCGTGGGTCGATGCCGACCCCCGGCTTTTTTATTTGGAAACTGGGAGCGCTGCGGTTCAGGGTAAGTTTTCGCGCAAAAGGGCCGATACCTAGGGTGTTCTCCACCCCCATTTTCTTTTCTCCGCGAATTCGATTATGCGCTTACCCCACGTTTTGCTCTGCGTCGCCGCTTTGCTGGCTAGTCCTGTTTCCCTTCTTCGCGCTGACGAATTGCCGCCGACCTCGCCGGTCAGCAGCGTGCGCAAACTTTCGCCGGTTTATCCGCTCGATTCCCTTCTGAAGGGAAAAACCGGTTGGGCCGAAGTCCGCTTCATGGTGGATTATTCGGGCCGCGCGGTGATGACTTGCGTGTCGAGCTCGAGCAGTCCGTCGTTCGGCCATGCTTTGCTGGCCGACATCGAGGCGAACGAATTTATTCCACCCCGCGTGAACGGCAAACCGACGCTCACGCTGACGGGTGAACGTTTTATTTTCGAAGGTGAGGCGCAACTTGATCCGAGCGAAAAACGCGTTTTGGCGGAACTGCGCCAAACGATTCCGACGATCATTTCCGCAAAGGAACTCGATAAGCCGCTCGCGGCCACGCGTCAGCCCGCTCCCGTTTATCCTTACGCTCTCGAGAGCGACGGCCTTTCGGGTCGGGCCGAAGTCGAGTTCATTGTCGATCGCGAAGGTCATGTACTTTTTCCCCGCATCGTCAGCGCGACGCAGGAAGATTTCGGTTGGGCGACCGCGACCGCGGTGACCCGCTGGCGTTTTCAGCCACCGGTCAAAGCAGGTGCTAAAGTCGACGCGCGCACGAGCCTGGTCGTGAATTTCGATCACACTAAGGGGACTGCAACCTGGTAACTTTTCGGACCGCGCGTTTTCCCGTGCGAACACCGTGACTATCTAGCTTCGCTTCCGGAGTCTGTATTAAGATTCCGAATACAAAGAGCCAAACCCGCTGGGTTTGGCTCTTTTTTTGCATTAAGCCCTTAGGTAAAACAGGAGGTTTGCATTAGGAGAAATCGCGTAACTTTTGTTTCCATTTTTTCGCAATTTTTTTCGGCGCCAAAAAGTGCTGCATAAACTGCGCCAAGATTTACTCGCGGAAGGTTGCGAGTTAAAGAACCAGAGCGACTTAGGTAACGCGATCCTCCTTTGTATCCGCTATCTAGATACGTGATAAGGCACTTACATTTGCGGGCGACCGCATAAAAGTTTTATCGGGCGCGGAACCGATGGCTGATCGAGTAGTCGGGCGGCGAGCTTTAGATTATTATGCGATCCAAGAAAACCCGGATAGTTCTTATAGGAGGAATCCTGACCCTCCTCGCCCTTTTCACCATTCGCCAAAAGGGAGAGTCGGCCGTCAGTCGTGTTAGCCTGAAAAATGAAACCGCGTCTTCGCCGGCCTCGGCGAGCTCGGCGGTTTCTACCGTGAGAGAGAGTGCTGTGTCTGTCGCGCCGTTGAGCCTGGCTTCGAATACTTCGCTTTTTGCTTATATACCTAAACCCGCCAATGCCGCCCAAGTGGAAGCTGCGTACGTTGCCCCGTCGCAGGATGTCCACTACGTGCGGATCGACCCGATTGCATCCGGCGAACATTCGCCGCTGTCGCGCGTGGGTGGTCGGGTGGAATTCACTTTGCCGGACGGCACCAAGTTGCCGATGGTCGTGAAGAACACTGAGTCTTTTGGTGACTCTCGTTTCGTCAGCGATGGCGAACTCGAAAACACTCCCGGACACGCCTCGTTCGCCTACAACAACGGCGAACTGTCCGGTACGATTGATCTCGATGGTGGCGCAACTTATCAGGTGCGCGCGATTGGGAACTCGGTGGCTCAAGTCTTCGCGGAAGACTCGAACCTCGTTCCTCCCTGTGGAGTGATTGGTGCAATCCACAGCTCGAAGGCCGACGTTCCGGCCGCGGGCGTGACTGTCACTGCTAGCGAAACCACCGGCGTGGCGGCTGCTGGCGATGTCGTCGCGGCGGGCGATATCCCAACCGTCTCGGGCGTGCTCTCGCCGACCCTCACAACATCAACGGCGATCAAGACTACGGTCCGCGTCCTCGTTCCTTATTCGTCGACGATTACCAAAACGATCACGACGACAGCACTGATTAGCGCGATCGATCTCGCGGTGGCCAATTTGAACACCGATCTCCAGCGCAGCGCGGTTCCAGTCAAGGTTGTTCTCGCGGCGACCGTCTCGGAAAATTACACCTACGATGGCAAAGATCCGTCTTCGGTGGCGATCGACAACGCACTCACCCGCATCACCAATCCCTCCGACAACGTTCTCGATCACATCCACGCGGTGCGGTACGACAACCAGGCTGATTTGGTCTGCTTCTTGATCAACGAAGTCGACTCCACCAACTCGGGTGTCGGCTATATTCTCGCGACCCCGAATTATGCGTTCAATTGCACCTACGGTTTTTCGGTGATCTCGATGTCGTATCTGAATTCAGCGCGCACGTTCTCTCACGAATTAGGTCACAACTTCGGTTGTGATCACGATCGTCAAAATGCAAACAGCACCACGGGGGCGGCCGCAGTGGGCACTTATCCGTATAGCTACGGTTATCGTTTCTACGGTAAGAACAACGTTCAGTATCGCGATATCATGGCTTATCCTCCCGGCCAAGTCATCGCGTACTTCTCGAACCCGAACCTGACTGCGCCGTCACCGGTGAGCGTTCCGGTCGGCTCGCCAGTTGGAACGTCGACCCAGGCCTACAACGCCCTAACGATCACGCAAACTGCGACCGAGGTTTCCAATTACCATACGAATCGCCTCGTGCTTCGTGCGGCTAACGAAACTCGCACCAAGAGCTAAGCTTTTCTCTCGTCCTTTGAAAAGCGCCGCCTCACCGCGGCGCTTTTTTTTCGCCTGCGTATGCGCGCGCGAGGAGGACAACTGGATGGACGATCTCAGGATTTTGGTCCCGCGTCTCGCCGCTTCTCGGTTGAAGATGCAATGCGCAGCCCGGGTTTCCCATCGCGGCGAACGCGGCGCCAGTCGCGCGAAGATGACCGAGCTTTCGTTCGCGCAGACGATTCGCCGTCTCCGGCTGCTGTAGCGAATAAATTCCGGCGCTTCCGCAGCACCACGTCGACTCAGCGCATTCCACCAGCTCGAGACCCGGAATCGATTTCAACAATGCCCGCGGTTGCGCTCGGATTCCTTGGCCGTGGCAAAGATGACACGCCTCGTGATAAGTCACTTTAAAAGACTGCGCGGCCTCTCCGGGATCGCTCACTGTAACCGGAGATCGGATGCCGATCTGTATTAGCCATTCCGATACGTCGCGAACTTTTGCGTCCCACACCCGCGCGCGTTCCGTGTAGGCGTGCTCGCTTGCGAGCAAGCGCGCGAAATGTTTCAAATGCGAGCCGCAGCCCGCCGCATTCGAGATGATCGCGTCGATTGAGTCGAGTGGAGTGCGGTCGAGCCAGCGTTGGGCCAGGATTTGCGCGGTGGCTAAGTCGCCGTTGTGCGCGTGCAAAGACCCGCAGCAGCCTTGCGCGCGCGGAGTGATCACTTCGCAACTGTTCGCGATCAAGACGTCCGCAGTCGCGCGATTGACGTCGGTAAAAAGCACGTCTTGCACGCAGCCGGTCAGGAGTATGACCCGGAAGCGCGGCGATGCAGGGCTCTCGATTGCGTTGATCCAATCATCGGAAAAACGCGGAGACACTTCGGGCGTTTGCCGCTCGAGGGTTCGCCATTTTTTCGGAAGCAGTCGCGTTAAGCGAGTTTCACGGAGGAACCGTTCGCATCCACTTTTCCGATACATCCGGAGAAGCCGCGCCGTGGCATGCAGCCAACTCGGGCGCAGGAAAAGTTGCTTCAAGAAAAACCAGCGCTCAAAGCGTCGCCACGGGGACTGCCGGCGAGTCGGCGCTTGCTCGGCCGTCGCGCGTGCACGCTCGAGCAACTCCGCGTAGTCGACGCCCGCCGGACACGCGGAGGTGCACGCCAGACAGCCCACGCAGTAGTTCATTTCGTCGGCGAATAAATCGGTGACGGGCAGTTGGTCCTTCGCGATTGCTTTCATCAACGCGATCCGGCCGCGTGGTGAACTTCGCTCGCGTCCGCTCTCCGCGTAAGTCGGGCAGCTCGGCAAGCAAAGGCCGCAGTGAATGCATTGCTGAAGCGCGGCAAAATCGAGGGCGTGTAGCGGTGTACGCTCCATGATTAGTCGAAGATTTTTCCCGGGTTCAACAAGCCGCGCGGATCGAGCGACGCCTTGATCTGTTTCATCAGCGCGAAGCTTGCGTCGCCGAGCTGTGAGCGTAGCGCTTTCTTTTTGGCGAGACCGACGCCGTGTTCTCCCGTGATCGTTCCACGGAGTTTTAAGCAATGGTGAAAAATTTCTTCGAGCGCTAATTCCACGCGGTGCATTTCGTCGGTGTCGCGTTCGTCCGTCAGAAAGGTCGGATGCAAATTTCCGTCGCCGAAATGCCCGAAGGTCGCCACTTGCACACGATGGCGTTGAGCGGTCTCTTGAATGAAGCGCACCATTGCAGCGAGTTCGCTGCGCGGCACGGTGACGTCTTCCAAAATTGTCGTGGGCTTGACGCGAGCGAGAGCGGAAAAGGCGCTGCGCCGGGCAATCGCAAGTTGCGCGCCTTCTTCCGCATCGCGCGCATGGCGCACGGTACGAGCACCATGCGCGTGAAGCACGGCTGCGATTTTTTCGGCCTCGTCGGCGCACGCGGCGGGGTGACCATCGGTTTCGATCAGCAGTAAAACTTCCGCCTCCATCGGCAGTCCGACGTGCGCGAAGGCTTCGACGCACTGCAGGGTTGTACGGTCCAGAAACTCCAGCGTGCACGGAACAATCGGCGCTGCGATGATCGCCGACACGGCCGCGGCCGCGGTCTCCAATTGGTCGAAGGTGGCGAGCAACGTTTGCCGCGCCGCCGGCTGCGGGAGTAATTTCAGAAGGACCTGCGTGATCACCCCGAGCGTGCCTTCGCTGCCGATGAAAAGATCTTTCAAACTATAACCAGCCACGTCTTTCACGCATTTGTTGCCTAGCCAACAGATACTTCCGTCGGCGAGTACGACCTCCATTCCCATCACGTAGTCGCGGGTCACGCCATATTTTAGTCCGCGCAGTCCGCCGGAGTTTTCGGCGACGTTACCGCCGATCGTGGAAATTTTCATCGAGCCCGGATCGGGTGGATAAAACAAATGCTCTCGTGTGGCTGCGTCGAAAACCGCCTGGGTGATCGCGCCGGATTCTGCGAGCAGCGTAAGATTACGTGTATCGACTTCCAGGATACGGTCCATTCGCGCGAGGCAGAGTACGATGCAATTGGGCACGGGTACGCTGCCCCCGCTCAGGCCTGTGCCTGACCCGCGAGTGACCACGGGCACGCCGGCTTTTTGAGCTTCCTTCAACACAAAAGAAACCTCGTCGGCGCTTTGCGGAAGCACGACCACTTGTGGCAGCTGTGCAAGCGCCGCTGTGCCGTCGAAAGAGTAGGCAATCAAATCCTCGCGTTCGCTGAGCACGCGGTCAGCGCCGAGCGTTTGCCGAAGAAGGGGAATCACGGAACGAACAAAGGCTGAAAGGCTGAAGGCTGAAAGGCTGAAAAGAGAAAAGGCCGCCGGCT